>JAEIGA010019025.1_pt1 | contig 10473 bp, 9 predicted proteins | sample 9270691 | NCBI WGS metagenome assembly JAEIGA01 (sample SAMN17057246, study PRJNA624740) | gut metagenome | biome: biome; isolation source: fecal sample | host: Bos grunniens | place: China: Xizang | collected 2019
ACACCGCTTTCGGGATGCTTTTCATAAACATTACCCTGCTTGTCCGCACCGTTTGTTGAGATAGTTCCGCTTTCAAGATCTATTCTGCATGCCATACCGCCGCAGTCAACATTATCCATATCGGTACCGTTCTGACCGATACGTATGCAGGCATAAACGATACCGTTTTTCTTCGGACCGTTGAGAGTAACTATTCTTATGGTGTTAACAGAAGACGGATTGATCTCATTTATCGCATCATGCTGAATAACACATTCTTCGATAATACCCGTACCCTCAGCCTTGAGCTTGGCATAAAGATCGGGCTCATTTCGGTAATTTTCGGGACGGATCTTCTTTACACCCCTGCCGCTTGAACCGTCAAGGGGCTTTGCAACAAGTATCCCCTTACCTTCGAGCCATTTATCGAATGCTTCTTTTGTTCCTGTGGAAAGATCGAACCATTCGCGCTTTATGTGTTCGGCAAAAAGAGCGTTGAACTCTGTTTTATTATCGAAATGATGCCAATATTCTTTTGGATTCATCTCGGCAACTATTTTATTTGAAATACCTCTTGTTATAACGGTCTTGCGCTGTTTGCCCGAAAGCTTGTACATTTCGGCAATACGGTAATCAACGTAGCCGGCACCGTATCTGACAGCACAGTTTGCCATATCGCAAAGAAGAAAAATGGAAGATTTGCCCGTTTTTTCGTGAAGCTGTTTTGCGGTGGCAAAAAATTTATCGTAATGCATATACCTTAAACGGCGAATAAGAAATGAAAGTTTTCCCATAGTTAAAATCCTTAAATAAATATCTTATCTATCATTATATACTATTTTTACATAAAAAGAAAGGGGGTTTTTGAAATTTTTCCCGACATTATTAAATTATCGGAGAAATATTTCCAGATAACTCCGACAGACATCTCTTTAAAAGACACCTTCGAGTGCGGTCAATGCTTTCGCTGGAACGATGACGGAAACGGATATATCGGCGTTGCATACGGCAAAGCTGTACGTTTCATTCAGGGCGATGGCTGCATATACATAAAAGGAGCGGATGTTGAAGACATAGAAAATATATGGCTTAAATATCTTTCTCTGGATGTTGATTATTCAGACGTTGTTAAAAGATTTGATGATGACGAATACATAAAAAAGGCATCGCAGTTCGGCAAAGGCATCCGTATTCTTCGTCAGGAGCCGTGCGAAGCGACCATTTCATTCATCATCTCTTCAAACAATAATATTAAACGAATAAAAAAGATAATCGAGCATTTCTGCATGCTGTTCGGAGATCCTATTGAGTTTGAAGGTAAAACCCTTTACACATTTCCGACAAACGACAGTCTCAAAAAAATATCCGTTGAAGCTCTCGGACCGATAAAAGCAGGTTTTCGTGACAAGTATATCGCAGACGCGGCAAACAGGATCGTTTCGGGCGAAATAGATTTTGAAAAGATTACGGCACTTGAAACAGACAGTGCAAGAAAAGCCCTGATGTGCATAAAAGGTGTCGGACCAAAGGTTGCCGATTGCATCCTGCTTTTCGGCTTTGAACGAAGCGAAGCGTTTCCGAAGGATGTATGGATAAAGCGTGTTATGACAGAAATATACGGAGATGATTTTGACGAAACACGTTTCGGCAAGGATGCCGGAATAATCCAGCAGTGGATGTTTCACTATGCACGAATAAATTCGACAGAAAAGAGCGAATAGAAATGGATATTTTTATCATTACCGTTTCGGCAATAGCGGCACTGTTTATTCTTTACACTGTTATAGGAACAATTATCGGATTTAAAATGTGTATAATCCGAACATCCGATGAAAAAACAAGATCAAACGACAGAAAACGTCCCTTGACCTCTGTAACAAAATATCAGCAAAAATACCGTGAAATGAAAAAAGAAGGCAAAGAATGGCTTTCAACACAGGAATACGAGCCTCTTACCCTCAAAACATTTGACGGGCTTACTCTTCGCGGAAGATTTTACAGAGCAAAGGATGCAAAAGCCACTGTTATTCTTGTTCACGGTTACCGTTCATGGCCGGAAAGAGAATTTTCGTCTGTTGTTAAGTTTTACGGAGAACATGGATTTAATTTTCTCTTTTACGACCGCCGTGCTCACGGACAAAGCGACGGCAAATACATAACCTTCGGTGTTCTTGACCGATACGACCTGCGTGACTGGATAAATTACATAGACGATCTTTGCGGCAAAAAGTATCCGATAGTTCTCGACGGTGTATCAATGGGTGCTTCAACAGTTTGCATGACATCAAGCCTTGACCTGCCTGAAAATGTAAAGGCAATGATCGCAGACTGCCCGTACACCTCTCCCAAAGAAGAAATAGCTCATACAATGAAAGCCTACTACAAGCTACCGACATTTCCGCTTATTTACACGATAAGCTTTATGGCTAAACTTATCGCAAAATACGGTTTTACGGATTGCGATGCAAGAACAGAGATAGCAAAAACAAAGATCCCCCTGTTTCTTGCCCACGGCGAAAAAGACGAATTTGTTCCCACTTATATGGGCAAACAGATATATGAAGCATGCAACAGCCCAAAGGAACTTATGATCGTTCCCGAAGCGACTCACGGATTTGCGTATGTCGTTGCAACAGAAGAATATCAGCAAAAGCTTATGAGCTTTTTTAAAGAACACGGGGTACTTTAATACCCCGTGTTTTTTGATATTAGTACATAAACTGTATTTACTATGCAATTTTTATTATTATCGCCCGTTTATCTGTGTCAGAATTTTGAACTAAAAAAATAATTTATAAAAAAGACCTTTTTTCACTTGACAAATCCTTCAAAAAGTGATACATTATGTGCATTGATTAGCACTCTTACCGAGTGAGTGCTAAAATGTAAAAACAAAAAGCTTGGTAAGATGCCTGAAAGTGAGGTTATATTCGTGGCACTTGATGACAGAAAAAAGCAGATACTGGATATAGTAATCTCCGAATATATCTCAACAGGTGAGCCTGTCGGTTCAAAAGCATTGATCGAAAGATCCGGGCTTAACGTATCTTCGGCAACGATCCGAAGCGAAATGCTCGAGCTTGAAAAGATGGGTCTGCTGTGCAAGCCACACACATCTGCGGGTCGAATCCCCTCACAGGAAGGGCTTCGGTTATTTGCAAAAGATTCGATCAACAGGTATTCGTTAACGGAAGACGATCTTCGTCTGCTTGTGCCTGCGGTAAGAGCAAGCGTAGGCTTGATCGAAGCCATGAAGGATGCGGCAACACGTCTTGCGGAATTTTCGGGATGCACTGTTTTCACAGCCTCCCCTCTTTACGAAGACGGATGCTTCACTTTTGAAGTTATGCCTGCAGGCAAGAAAACTATTGCGATAATGGCAGTAAGCGCATCGGGATCAGTTAAATCTGTTTTCACAAGAGTGGAGCAGGACATAACAATTGACGATGCTCAGAAGCTCAGCAATATTCTCAACTCGGTATTTGCGGGTTTTCCGGTAAACGAGATAAACGGTGTCCGCGTAATGCTGTTCAAGGATGAAATGAACAGATTCTGTCCCGAATACAGCTGTGTTATAGTCCCGGTTGTTGATCTTGTCAACAGTATAAAATCATATGAGCTTTGTATTTCGGGCGGCTCCAACCTGCTTTCGTATCCCGAATTTGCAAATATCGAAACGGCACGCGAATATATGCAGCTTCTTGACAGACGCGAAGATATTCTCGACGAACTGCTTCAGACAGACGATGACGGCATAGATATAAAGATCGGCGAAGATGCTCATCTTATAAAAACAACGCCGACGGGTATTATATCTGCGAGATCGAAACACAAGATTCCGATAATCGTTGGTGTTCTCGGCCCGGCACGAATGAATTATTCAAAAATAATCGCAGGCTGCAAACACGTTATACTCCAACTCAAAGAGCAAACGGACCGCGATTAAACTTTAAAGATGTAAAATAAATAAATGGAGATATAATAATGGCAAAAGACAAGAACAAGAAGATCGAAGCCGAGGAAGAGACTGCTTCCGCTGAGGAATCGACCGTTGCCGAAGAAGCGACCGAAGAAAAACAGGAAGCTAAATCTGCTGTTGAAACGGACGAATACAAAGATAAGTTCATAAGACTTATGGCTGACTTTGAAAACTTCAAAAAGCGTTCCAAAACCGAAAAAGAAAGCATTTACCAGATCGCAGTTGCAGATACGCTTGAAAAATTCCTTCCTATCATCGACGATATGGAGAGAGCATGCGCGGCAACCGCAGAAGATTCTCCGCTTAAAAAGGGCGTTGAAGCGGTAATGAACAAATTTACCGTAACTCTCGAGCAGCTCGGCGTTACACCGATCGGCGAAAAAGGTGAAAAATTTGACGTTAACATTCACGAAGCAGTAATGCAGTGCGAATGTGACGAATATGAAGAAGGCTCTGTTGTTGACGTATTCCAGAAAGGATACAAGCTCGGCGACAAAGTTGTAAGATACGCAAAAGTCAAGGTCAACTAAGACCTCTTTTAATAAACAATCAATTCTCATTAATATATTGGAGGAAACACAGAAATGTCCAAAATTATTGGTATCGACTTAGGTACAACAAACTCCTGCGTAGCAATCATGGAAGGCGGCGAGCCCGTCGTTATCGCTAACGCTGAAGGCGCAAGAACAACTCCTTCCGTTGTAGCATTTTCCAAAACCGGCGAAAGAATGGTAGGCCAGGTTGCTAAACGTCAGGCTATCACAAACCCCGATAAGACCATTATCTCCATCAAAAGAGAAATGGGTACAAACACAAAAGTTAAGATCGACGACACCGACTATACTCCCGAAATGATCTCCTCTATGATCCTTCAGAAGCTCAAGGCTGATGCCGAAGCTTACCTCGGAGAAAAAGTTACCGAAGCAGTTATCACCGTTCCCGCATACTTCAGCGACGCACAGCGTCAGGCTACCAAGAATGCAGGTATCATCGCAGGTCTCGATGTTAAGAGAATTATCAACGAGCCCACCGCTGCTGCTCTCGCATACGGTATCGACAAAGAAAACGAACAGAACATCATGGTTTACGACCTTGGCGGCGGTACATTCGACGTATCCATCCTCAACATCTGCGACGGTGTATTCGAAGTTCTCGCAACAAGCGGTAACAACCGTCTCGGCGGCGATGACTTCGACGAAAGAATCATCAAATTCCTTATCGCTGAATTCAAAAAAGACAGCGGTATCGACCTCAGCGCAGACAAAATGGCAATGCAGAGACTTAAAGAAGCTGCTGAAAAAGCTAAGATCGAGCTTTCCGGCATGACATCTTCCAACATCAACCTCCCCTTCATTACCGCAGATGCTACAGGTCCCAAACACCTCGACGTAACTCTTACAAGAGCTAAATTCAACGAACTTACCGCAGATCTCGTTGAAGCTACAATGACCCCCGTTCGCAAATCTCTTGCTGACGCAGGTCTTACTGCTGAAAAGATCGACAAAGTTCTTCTCGTAGGCGGTTCTTCCAGAATTCCCGCTGTTCAGGAAGCTCTCAAGAAATTCATCAACAAAGAACCTCACAAGGGTATCAACCCCGACGAATGTGTTGCTATCGGTGCTGCTATTCAGGCAGGTATTCTCGGCGGCGACGTTACAGGTCTCGTTCTTCTCGACGTTACTCCCCTTTCTCTCGGTGTTGAAACATACGGCGGCGTATTCACCAGAATCATCGACAGAAACACCACCATCCCCGTAAACAAAAGCCAGATCTTCACCACCGCTGCTGACGGTCAGACTTCCGTTGAAGTCCATGTTCTTCAGGGCGAACGTGAAATGGCTGCCGACAACAAAACTCTCGGCAGATTCTCCCTCGACGGTATTCCCCCGGCACCCAAGCAGGTTCCCCAGATCGAAGTTACATTCGACATCGACGCTAACGGTATCGTAAACGTTTACGCTAAAGATAAAGGCACAAACAAAGAACAGCACATCACTATTACCGCTTCCTCCAACATGTCCAAGGAAGAAGTTGAAAAGGCAGTAGCTGAAGCTGAAAAATATGCAGCTGAAGACAAGAAGCGCAGAGAAGAAGTTGAAGTTCGCAACAATGCAGAACAGATGATCTATCAGTGCGAAAAGAGCCTCGGCGAACTCGGCGACAAAGTTTCCGAAGAAGAAAAGGCTGAAATGGAAGCAGGCATGAACAAGCTCAGAGAAACCCTCAAGGGTACTGATATCGATGCTATCAAAGCTGATACAGAAGCTCTTCAGCAGGCATTCTACAAGGTTGCTGAAAAGCTTTACGCTCAGCAGCAGGCTGCAGGTCAGGCTCCCCAGGACGGCGAAGTTCCTCCTCAGGGCGGCAACGGTGACGAACCCGAATACACCGTAATTGACGAAGACAACAACTAATCATTTTTTAACAACCAATGGGTAAATCGGGACAATCCCGATTTATTCATTGGGATAAATAATTTTGTGAGGGCTTTATGGCAACCAATCGTGACTACTACGAGGTTCTCGGTGTTGACAGAAATGCAAGTGACGACGAAATCAAAAAAGCGTACCGAAAGCTTGCAAAGCAGTATCATCCCGACCTTAACCCCAATAATAAAGAAGAAGCAGAGCAGAAATTCAAAGAAGTCGGTGAAGCATATTCCGTTCTTTCCGATGCAGATAAAAAGGCACGTTACGACCAGTTCGGCCATGCAGGTGTAGACCCGAGCTACGGCGGCGGTCCCGGCGGCGGAGTTTCTTATTCAAACATCGACTTTGGCGACCTCGGCGATATATTCGGAAGTTTCTTCGGAGGCGGAGCATCTACATCCCAGAGAAGACGTTCAAACGTTGTTCCCGGTGAAGATGTTACAGTTTCCGTTACCGTTGATTTTCTCGAAGCTGTTTTCGGATGCACAAAATCCGTAAACGTAAGAAGACTTGTAAATTGCTCAGACTGTAACGGTACGGGTGCTGCGGCAGGTTCTTCTCCCGAAACATGTCAGACCTGTAAAGGTACAGGCCGTATCCGTCAGATCTCTCAGACAATGTTCGGCAGTATGCAGACCGAAAGAGTATGTTCTGCGTGCGGCGGCAGCGGTAAAATAATCAAAAATCCCTGTAAGACCTGTAACGGCAGCGGTCAGACAAGAAAATCGTTTACCGAAGATATCAAGATCCCCGCAGGTATCAACAACGGTCAGACCGTTCAGATCAGAGGCAAGGGCGGTGCAGGTAAAAACGGCGGTTCGGACGGCAATCTTAACGTAAGAGTAAGCGTAAATCCGCATCCGATATTTGAAAGACGTGAATTTGATATTTATGTGGACATTCCCATAACCCTTATTCAGGCATGTCTGGGTTGTTCGATAGATATTCCCACCGTTGACGGTCAGACGATAAAGCACAAGATTCCCGAAGGTATTCAGTCGGGTACTGTTTACAACTTTAAGGGCAGAGGTGTTCCGTACATAAACTCAAAAGGCAGAGGCGATATGTACGTTAAAATCATCGTTGAGATCCCCAAAGGACTTTCATCCAAGCAGAAAGAGCTTCTTGAAGAATTCGACAAGCTCAACAAAAAGAACTACGAACGTTCCGAAGGCTTCTGGGAAAAAGTCAAAAATATGTTTACCCCAAAATAATTTTATGCTCTTCGTCTCTCAAAGGAGACGGAGAGCTTTTTTATACTTGACAATTGTCAGAAAAAATGTTATTATGATATATAAATAACTTTAACGAACACAGAACAAAAAAATGGATATTAAACTTTACCTTGCTCCCCTTGCGGGAATAACAGACTCCCCTTTTCGCCGCCTTTGCAGAAAGTACGGTGCAGATGTTGTATGCACGGAAATGATAAGCTCCAGGGGAATTTTTTACAAAGATAAAAAAACAGCCGAGCTGCTCGCCTACACAGATGAAGAGCAGCCTATCGGCATACAACTTTTTGGCAACGAGCCCGAGATCATGGCATACGCCGCAAAAGTTGTTGAAGAACGAAAGCCTGCATTTATTGATATAAACATGGGTTGTCCTATGCCCAAAATAGTAAATAACGGCGACGGATGTGCGCTTATGAAAAATCCTGTTTTGGCAGGAAAAGTTATTGAGGCAACCGTAAAAGCCGTTAAATGCCCCGTAACAGTTAAATTCAGAGCAGGTTATACAGCCGAAACGATAAATGCCGTTGAATTTGCAAAAATCGCTGAAGAAAGCGGTGCATCGCTTATAACAGTACATCCGAGAACACGCGAACAGCTCTATTCGGGAACAGCCGACAGAAGCATCATAACACAGGTAAAGCAAGCCGTTAAGATACCCGTAATCGGCAACGGAGATATTTTCACACCCGAATCGGCAGACGAAATGATAAAACAGACAGGGTGTGACGGGCTCATGATCGCACGCGGTTCGCAGGGCAATCCGTTTATTTTCAAATACATAAAAGAATATTTTGAAACGGGTAAATACACCCTTGTTCCAGACGAAGAACGCCTTGCCGAAGCGCTTTGGCAGGTTCGTGAGATGTGCAAAGAAAAGCCTGAAAGAATTGCGATAGCAGAAGCAAGAAAACATCTTGCATGGTACATAAAAGGTCTTCGCGGCTCCGCCAAGGTCAGAAATGAAATCATGAAAACACAAACATACGAACAAACAGAAAACATCATCGCAGAATATTTAGCAGAAAGCAGGTGTTGTCTTGACTGATAATCTCGAAAAGCTAAAAAAAGGTGACGAAAAGGCTTTTGAGGCTTTTATCAATGAACATCAGGCGAGAGTTTACAGAATTGCGCTGTCCATTGTTAAAAATCCGCAGGATGCAGAGGACATAGCGCAGGAAACTTTCGTAAAAGTATATATGTCGATCTCATCGTTTAACGGACAGTCTGCGATAACGACATGGATGTACAGAATAGTGTACAATCTGTCCGTTGACTTTTTAAAAAAGCACGGTAAACGCGCAAAAATAACAAAAACACTGGACGATCCCGAAGATCCGGAGCTTCTTGATCTTTCGGACGAAACATTTATTCCCGAAGATGCTTTTGAGAAAAAGCAGATACGTCAGGACCTCAGAGAAGCACTCAAAACTCTCCCGGACGAACAGCGTGAACTTATTGAATTAAAAGACATTCACGGTTTTTCGTATGAGGAGATAGTTTCAATGACTTCACTCAAAGAAGGTACGCTGAAATCAAGGCTTAACAGAGGACGTCTCGCTCTGAAAAATTATTTATCAAAAAAGTGGAACATTGAGTGAGAAAATCCGTCTAACATATCAGAAGCAATATTGAAAGGAATTTATAGTGGAAAATAGTAAAGATATTTTCTTCGACATAAATTTGATAAACGATATTATCGACGGTCTTGCGGATGAAAAGACCGAGGGGGATTTTTACGAACATATAAAAGAATGTTCAAAATGTCGAAGAATGTACGAAGAAGCTCAAAAGATAAGAGCCATAATGAAAGAAGACGGTTTTCTTTCCGAAACAGAGTTTTTGCCAAGTGCCGATTTTACAGCGAAAACGATGGCAAAGATCCGCGCGGCAAAGAAACCGACAATAATCAGAATAATCAATCATCCCGCTGTTAAAACGATCACCGCAGCCGCGGCATGCCTTGTTATTGCGCTTTTTGTTTTCAGATCCGATCTTTTCGGTAGGATCGAAGGTGCAAACGAACTCGCAAACGATATGCTGACAGACAAACAGGATGTTGAAGAAACAGCAAGCTACGATGAGGAATTTGACGAAGCAGCTCCCGAAAACGGCTTTGCTCTGTATGCAAAAAGCCCCGACCGCACCAACGAGGAAACGGAAGACTCCGTAGCTTACAGTGCGGCTGCAGGCGGTTCGGCAACCGGCACTACAACATCTGCCGCAGCACCCGAAACGGATAACTATACTGTTACAGAAGAAGCTGTTTTAGAAATCTCAACCGAAACAGAAGCATTTTTCGAGGAAGAGGTTGAATGCGAAGAAACCGTGATCGAAGAAGATGCAACAGAAGAGATCATAACAGAACCCGAAGTAGAGGTAGATAGCTTTGATTCTGTTGAAAGCTATCCTTACGAAACTCCTGCGGCAAACGAACCCGTTGATGAGTTTTTCTCTGAGGCAACCAAGGGACTTAAATCATTCAGCATTCCGGACAGTGAAACTGAATCAACCGCTAAAAAAATAGCATACAGCAGTATTGCGAGATCCGGTCTTGAAAGCGGATCATATGAAAAGATCATTCTTGTTACAGCCATTGATGAAGATGTAAACTGGGATGGCATTGAGGACACTTATCCGAACAGATTTCTTTGCATCGACTGGCTCACAGACGGAGAATACAACTACGAAGTATTCGAATGCACTGTTAATGAAAAAGACGATATCGTTCTTGATCTTTTCGGTGGAACTGCATCGGAAATTTTACCCGACATTGTAAGCGGTGATTTTTCCAACGAGATCACATATCTTATTCTTGTAAAAACAAAGTAATAACAAAAAAACAAAACCCTCC
>JAEIGA010019026.1_pt1 | contig 10472 bp, 7 predicted proteins | sample 9270691 | NCBI WGS metagenome assembly JAEIGA01 (sample SAMN17057246, study PRJNA624740) | gut metagenome | biome: biome; isolation source: fecal sample | host: Bos grunniens | place: China: Xizang | collected 2019
AACAGATTGCACACACTACTTCAAAACGAGAACTCGCAAGGGTTCTCGTTTTTGTTTTGACCTAAATGCGTTGTTTTTCCTCAAAATTTATGATTATAGCAAAATTTTTTCGCTCAAATGTTTGCTTGATTAACTATCAATGATATATCTTTGTATTATCAATAATAATTTATATGGATGTAAAAGTATCTCAAATTAAGAGGGTTAAAAGTTATATGGCAACCCTGCGAGATTTCGATGTAGGCGACACAAAATATTATAAACCTGTCGACACGGATTACAATGGTTTTCACAATGCCCGCAAACGTTTAGAAGAGCAAAATGCAGGCAAATTCACCCTCGGATGGTGCGAGGACAAAAAGTATTTTATGATAACAAGAAACGAATAAGGATATGAGAAACGAGATTATTACAGACAATATTGTAAGAGATTTCTTCAAACAATATTCAGATGATATTGTTGTCGAACAGCAATCTTCGTCTAATCCAAGTATTGATAAATTATTGCGAACTGCTTCTAAAAAGGGGAATGGACAAGGATATCCCGACTTTATTATTCAATATAAAAAGGATAAGAATTTCTTAATCGTTATAGAGGATAAAGCAGAAAAACGTTTTCATGAGAGTGAGAATCATAAACAATATGATAAATATGCTGTTGATGGAGCGTTATTGTATGCGTCATATTTGTCAAAACAATATGATGTCCTTGCTATAGCAATTAGTGGCACAGATAAAGACGATCTCAAAGTCTCGCATTATTTGCATCTGAAAGACGAACCAAAGGCCTTTAAATATTTTGGAGATAAATTATTGTCACCAAACGACTATTATTGCGGCCTAAATCAGTCGGAAGAGAAAAAGCGTCAAGATTATGACAAGTTATTAGATTACACTCGTGTCCTCAATACAAAACTTCATACAATGAAGATTGATGAGGCTGAAAGATGTATTCTAGCTAGTTGTATCTTATTATCTTTAAGACTCCCTCACTTTAAATCATACTATCCTACGGAAGACAACCAGGCCATTCTTGCAAATCGTATGATAAACGATGTAATGGATTGGTTAGGAAAAGAAAAAGTAGGCGCAAAGAAGATCGAGATTATCAAGTCAAAATATGCGACAATTAGAGGAATGTTCGCTCAAGATAGTGAGCACAACGCGCTTCGTGATTTGATCGCAGATATGGAGGTAAATATCGATGAATTTGAAAAGACGAATAGATACTATGATGTGTTAGGCCAGTTATATGTCGCATTTTTAAGATATGCAAATACTAGTAATGACCTTGGTGTAGTACTCACACCAACACATATAACTGAATTCTTCGTTGAAATTGCAGGCATAAATAAATCTTCAGTTGTGTTTGATAACTGCACAGGAACATGCGGATTCCTTATTGCAGCCATGAGCAAAATGATTAATGACGCACAAGGAAACCCTTTAATAGAAAAATCTATTAGAAAAAACCAATTAATAGGAATTGAAAAAGGTGATAAAATGTTTTGCCTTGCGGCATCAAATATGGCAATTCATGGAGATGGTAAAACAAACATTTATTATGAAAGTGGATTAGATCCGCAAATAATAGCTGAAATTAAAGAGGGAATAAAAGATCCCAAAACTGGAAAAATATACTACCCTTCTGTAGGTTTACTAAATCCTCCTTATAAAGCGGATAAAAAGAATGATGTTGAGGAATTAGAATTTGTAAAGTGGAATTTAGAGGCGCTAGTGGAGGGCGGTACTTGTGTCGCTATCGTTCCGATGCAATGTGCTATTGCTGGCTCAAAAAAGAAAAAGATTTATGAACTAAAAAAAATGTTATTACAAAAGCATACGCTTGAGGCTGTGTTTTCTATGCCCGATGAATTATTCTATAATTCAGATAAAAGTGTTGTAACATGCATAATGGTCTTCACTGCACATAAGCCACATCCGGCTGATAAAGAAACATTCTTTGGCTATTTTAAAGACGATGGTTTTGAAAAGCGTAAAAATCTAGGTCGAATTGACGCACATGGCAAATGGAATAAAATAAAGGATGAATGGCTATACCTCTATAGAAATCGCAAAGAAGTAGTAGGTACAAGTGTAATGCATAAAGTCACCGCAAAAGATGAATGGTGCGCAGAAGCATACATGGAAACTGATTACAGCATACTTAATAAAGCTGATTTCATTAAAACAGTCAAGCAGTATATTGCTTATAAATTCTTGAATTATGAAGAAACTATCTAAAATATTTGATTGTTGGTATGGCGTTAATCTAGAATTAATAAATTGCCAATTAGACCAAGATGGTATTCCTTTTGTGTCAAGAACAGGGAATAATAATGGCGTAGTAGCACGAGTCTCTCGCATACCAGATGTAGAGCCTAATCCTCCGCATACTTTAAGTCTTGCAGGCGGGGGTAGTGTGCTATCCTGCTTTTACCATGATGAAGAATACTATAGCGGAAGAGATCTATTTATATTATCGCCTAAACAGCCAATGTCCAAAAATGAAATGTTGTTATACAGTTATGTTATTAGTGCAAACAAATATAAATACAACTATGGACGGCAGGCGAATAAGACATTCAGAGATTTGATAATTCCAGAATTACACGAATTATCTATCTCTGATTTTGAGCAATTAAATTCTGACTATACTTTTGCACAAAAATCACATAATAATCTGTCATTAAGGCTATCTGTAAATAAATGGGGAGTGTTTAATTTGTCAGACGAAAGACTATTTAAGATTAAAGGATCTAAGACAACTCCATTACAAGAACTGGAGCTATCAGGTACGGGCGACTTTCCTTATATAACCACTCAAACTCGAAATAATGGAGTAGCGGGTTTTTATAATATTTATACTGAACACGGAGGCTGTTTTACTATTGATAGTGCAGTAAAAGGTTATTGCTCTTGGCATGAAGAGGATTTTTCAGCTTCTGACCATGTAGAAAAACTTATACCTCAATTCCAATGCAATAATTATATAGCAATGTTCATTATGACAATTATTAACATGGAGCAGTATAGATATAATTATGGCATTAAGTGTAATCAGACTAGATTAAAGAACATGCAAATTAAGCTACCAGTGGATATCGATGGTAATCCCGATTGGGAGTTTATGGAGAACTATATCAAGAGCCTACCATATAGTGCGAATCTTTAACAATTTGTATTTATGCCCAAAATATCCATTCGATTTTATAATGACCGAGAGGATTAAACCAAGCAACTCGTGAGTTTTGCTCACGAGTTGCTTGGTTTTTGAAGTGGTTAGTGATACTAACCGGTTGAGGTATCTATCGGGTCGGAAACAAAGCAGTTGGTTAGTCGCACTAACCAACTGAAATCTCCCCTAAAACCACCCAAAATCACCCCTTGATTTCGATGCAAAATTGTGAAAAAATCGAGTGATATAATTATGGAAATGGCCTTTTTTGAGCAGTTGCCAATTTATAAGTAATTGAAGCATTGTGTATTAAAGCTATGCTTCAAGGATTCTAGTGGCACCACAAAAACGGAAGCTGATTAAATCAGTTTCCGTTTTTGTGTTATATCTAATAATCTGATTGGTAGCTGTGCCTTTGTGGGCTATGTTTGCAGACGTTTTTGTATGTAGTTGTCTGTGGCGTTTCTGTATTAACCATTTTCTTTTTATGGGGTGTAGAATTTAATTTGTATTATTGTATTTTTGTTTGTTGATAAAAGTTTACTAATTTTGCCTAAACCCGATTTTGTTTAAAAAAGGTGGAATTGTTGTAATGCTATATTGGGGATTTTGGGGGATTTTCTACTTGAATATTTTTTTGCAGATAATTAAATTATTGAAGATATGAAAAGATTTATGAAATTTGCGTGCGTCCTGATGGTTGTGGCCGCATCGTTCAGCCTTACTGCTACAGCGCAGAAGAATAAGGTAAGGGATTCTAAAACTACTTATGCCCAGGAGGTGTTGCAGCCTTATGTGGATAGTGGGCAGTTGTCGGGTGCTATCAGCGTTTTCTACAAGGATGGCGTGCAAGAGACTTGTTGCATTGGTTATGCCGATGTTGCGGCTAAGCGTCGCATTAAGTTGGATAATGTGTTTATGCAGTGCTCTCAGACTAAGGGCTTCTGTGGTGTGACGATTGCCAAATTGGTGGAGCAGGGCAAAATTTCGCTTGACGACCCTGTTTCGAAGTATCTGCCCGAGTTTAAGGAATTGTGGGTGCAGGTGTCGAACAAGGATGGTGTAAAGACTTTGCAAAAGGCAAAGAATGTGCTTACGGTGCGTATGGTGCTTAACCACACCGGTGGTTTCCCCTTCGAGGCCAGCGTGAAGCGTAGCGATGTTCGCGGTGGTGGTTGGAGCGGTGGTGCGCCTCTTCGTCAGGTGGCTGCTGTAGCGGCTGATTCTCCTATTATGTTCGAGCCCGGTACGGGCGAGATGTACTCTAATACGGGTATCGACATTGGTGCTGCTATTGTGGAGGTGGTTACAGGTATGAAGTGGGAGGAGTATCTCAAGAAAGAGGTGCTCGACCCGCTTGGTATGAAGTCTACTTCTTTCTGGCCTACCGATAAGCAACTTAAGAAGAAGATTGAGCTTTATTCTTTCAAGAAAGATGCTCCTGCCACATGGGTCGAGGAGATGGCTTGGCAGCAGCGTCCTTACAACGATTCTCACGTTTTTGCATCGGCGGGTGCGGGTTTGTGGACTACTGCGGCCGACCAGCTTAAGTTCTACAAGATGCTTATGAATCTTGGTGTGGGCGAGAATGGTGTGCGCATACTTAAGGAGGAGACTGTAAAGTCTATTTTGGCTTGCTCTACTCGTCCGAAGAATATGAGTGGCTATTCTTTGGGCTTGGCTGCTCCTGTGAATGATTCCGAGAATGCTTGGTTTGGTCACGGAGGTGCTTGGGGTACTAACTGTATGGTCAATTGGCACAAGAAACAGTTGAGACTGTGGGTGATACAGTGTGCGGGTGGTCCTCAGCCTTGGAATGCCGAGGTGAGCAAGGCTGCCGAGAAGTTCTTCTCTCTGTCGTTTAATTCGTCGGGTGTGGATGAGTATACGGGCAGAATAGGTTCTAGCAAATAGCATTTGTTTTTGAGATATATTTGTAGGGGGGTGCGCCGTGTTGTGTGTGCCCCCTATATTTGTTTTTGTATTTAAAATGCTAATTTTGTTTAAACGTGTGCATTATCCGAAAATTTTGTTTAAGTTTGCGAAAGTAGTTTCAATAATTTCTAAAAACGTACTGCCATGGTAAGAATCTATTGCAAAAATAACAACACAACCACTTTTTTCCCATCGGGTAGCACTTTGCTGGATATATATGGTAAATTGGCATTGGATATTCCTTATGGTGTGGTTGCTGCACGTGTGAATAATCAGGTGTTGGGGCTTATGTACCGCGTTTATCGCAACAAGGATGTTGAGTTTATGAATATTACTTCGAAGGATGGCATGAGGATGTATGTTCGTTCGCTGACGTTTGTGATGATGAAGGCTATGAACGAGCTTTTTCCGGGTCGTGCGGTACGTTTCGAGAATCCTATTTCCAAGGGTTACTATTGCCGTACGGACGAGGAACTGAGCGCCGAGGATGTTGAGGCTATAAAGAGAAACATGCTTGCCATTGTTGAGCGTGACATTCCCTTCAAGCGCGTGAACTGCAGCACGCGCGAGGCAATAGAGGTGTTCTCTTCTATTGGTCGTGCCGACAAGGTGCGTCTGCTCGAGACGTATGGCGCGTTGTACACAAGCTATTATATGCTCGAGGATTATATAGATTACTACTATGGTGGTCTTTTGCCCAGCACCGGTTATCTGAAGCTTTTCGAAATAGAGAAGTTCGGTAACGGAGTGCTGTTGCGTGTGCCCAACCGCGAGACTCCCGTTTCGCTCGAGGATAAAGTTCCGCAAGAGAAGTTGCAAGAGCGTTTCGCCGAGAGACATCAGTGGCAGCAACTAATGGGGGTAGAGACTATCGGGGATTTTAACAAGGCTGTGATGGCCGGTTATGGGGTGCATTTGGTGAATGTAGCCGAGGTTCTTCAAGAGAAGGCTATGACAAGGATTGCCGATGAGATTCATTCTCGCGGGGCAAGGGTGGTGCTTATTGCCGGCCCTTCGTCGTCGGGAAAGACTACATTCAGTAAGCGCATAAGCATACAGCTGATGGCTTGTGGACTGCGTCCCGTGGCAATTTCTCTGGACGACTATTTCCTTAATCGCACCGACACCCCCCGCAAGGAGGATGGTGACTACGATTTTGAATCGATATATTCTATAGACCTTGAATTCTTCAACAAGCAACTGGCACAGATTCTTGCCGGCGAAGAGGTTGAGCTGCCGCGTTACAACTTCCAGACGGGCGAGCGTGAGTTCAGGGGTAAACGTTTGAAGCTTGAGCCTCAGATGGTGCTTGTGATAGAGGGTACGCATGGGCTTAACCCCATGCTTACGGCTCAGATTCCCGAGAATGACAAGTATCGTGTGTATGTGTCGGCGCTTACATCTATCAAGCTCGATTATCACAACTATATACCAACCTCGGACAACCGTCTGTTGCGCCGCATGCTGCGCGACTATAAGTATCGCGGTTACTCGGCAGTGGAGACCATACAGCGTTGGCCGGACGTGCAGGCAGGCGAGGAGAAGTGGATTTTCCCCTATCAAGAGAACGCCGATGCAATGTTCAATTCTTCGCTTTTGTACGAATTTGCAGTGCTAAAATGGAAGGTTGAGCCTTTGCTTCGCGGGGTGCCCGAGAAGCTACCCGAATATTCCGAGGCTCGAAGATTGTTGAGTTTTCTCGATTATGTTGTACCTTTGCAGGACGATGAGCTGCCCCCGACTTCCGTGATGCGTGAGTTTTTGGGTGGAAGCAGCTTCAAGTATTGAGAATACGTTGATATATGGCAAATAAAAGCTCCAAACAGAAATTAGTACAGTCGCAGGCGTTAATACAATCCCTGTCGCCGCAGCAGGTGCTGTTGGCGCGTCTGCTGGAACTTACCACTGTGGAAATGGAGGATAGGGTGCGTGGCGAGATTATAGATAATCCGGCGATAGAGTCGGTTGCGCCCGATAGTGTTGGCCATTTTGAGGAACAGGATGCAGGCGAGGCACCCGATGCAAATTCTGCCGATGATTATAGGGTAGAGGATGATATTCCCGATTATTATGGATGGGATTATCACAGCCGCCAGACAACGGCAGCCGATATTCCAACATCGGCCGATGTATCTTTTGGTGAGAGTCTGCTCGAACAGCTTGGCGAGCTTACGCTTGACGAAAATGAGCGTCGTATAGGCGAATATCTTATAGGCTCGCTCGAAGAGGATGGCCTTCTTTACAAGTCTCTCGAAGAGATTGCCGACGAGCTTAACATCTACAACGGAATGTGTGTCTCGGAGCAAGAGCTTGAAAGGATACTGAAGATGATACAGACGTTCGACCCGGCAGGCATCGGGGCACGCTCGCTGCAAGAGTGCCTGCTGCTGCAGATTGCTCGCAGCGACGATGGCGAGGATAGGGAGTTGCAACGACGCATAATAGAGGATGCTTATGATGATTTTTCGCGCAGACGCTGGGAGTTTCTGCCCGAAAAACTTAATGTTGACGAGGAACAGTGCAAGGCTGCAATAGCCGAAATTGTAAAGCTGAACCCCCGTCCCGGTGCATCGCTCAGCGAGTCGTTAGGACAGAGTCGTCAGCAGATAATTCCCGATTTTGTGATAGATATTAATGGCGAATATATAACAATTTCCTCGGCCGGCAGTATGTTGCCCGAACTTCGCGTCAGCAGCGAATATTGCAACCTTCTGGACGAACAAGCGAAAAGCGGCTCGGCCGAGAGCCGTAGTGCTGCCATATTCTTAAAGCAGAAGATTGAGTCGGCAAAGAATTTTATAAGCGCGGTGAAACAGCGCGAGCAGACACTGGCGCGTACCATCGAGGCGATAGTCGATTTTCAGCGTGAGTTTCTTTTGGGTGGTGGCGACGAGTCGTTGCTCAAGCCAATGATTCTCGATGATATTGCTCGCAAGAGTGGTTACGATATTTCTACCGTCTCGCGCGTGAGCAACAACCGTTACGTCCAGCTGCCTTGGGGTGTGTATCCGTTGAAATATTTCTTCAGCGACGGAGTGGCAACCGCCGACGGTGGCGAAAAGTCTGTCCGCGAGCTTTACAAATGTCTGCAGGAACTTGTGGACAATGAGGATAAGAATTCTCCGCTGACCGACAGCGAACTTATGGACAGACTAAAGGAACAAGGGTTTACAATGGCACGTCGCACGGTTGCAAAGTATAGGGAATCGCTGCATATTCCCGTTGCGCGTCTAAGAAAAGAGTAATAAACAATTTAAAATAACAATATAACATGAAAGCAATTGTAAGTGTGATAATGGGAAGCACCTCTGACCTTCCCGTAATGAAAAAGGCAACAGATTTTCTTAACGAAATGCAGATACCTTTCGAGGTTAATGCCCTCTCGGCGCATCGTACCCCCGAGGCTGTCGAGGCCTTTGCAAAGGGTGCCAAAGAGCGTGGCATTAAGGTGATTATTGCTGCGGCAGGCATGGCAGCCCATCTGCCGGGAGTGATTGCTGCAAGCACCACATTGCCGGTAATAGGTGTACCCATCAACAGTACACTGGACGGCATGGATGCACTGCTCGCTATTGTGCAGATGCCTCCCGGAATACCCGTTGCTACCGTGGGTGTTAATGCCTCTTTAAATGCGGCTATTCTTGCTGTAGAGATGCTTGCTCTTGCCGACTGCGAGCTTGCCGAGCGTTTGGCGGCCTACAAAGAGAATCTTAAAAAGAAGATAGAGAAGGCTAACGAGGACTTGAAAGGCTTGGAGTATGAGTATAAAACAAATTAATCCCAACCTCTTCAACTACAAACGCCGCGCGACTGTTGCAGTGAAGGTGGGTAGTGTGATGCTCGGTGGGGATTATCCTGTTCGTGTGCAGTCGATGACAAATACCTCGACGATGGACACCGAGGGCAGTGTTGCCCAGATAATGCGCATTGTGGAGCGTGGTGGCGAGCTTGTGCGCCTTACTACCCAGGGCAGTCGCGAGGCGGTCAATCTTGGGGCTATAAAAGAGAGCGCGGCACAGGCAGGATGCAATGTTCCGCTTGTGGCAGATGTGCACTTTAATGCCTCTGTAGCCGATGTCGCCGCACGATACGCCGATAAGGTAAGGGTGAACCCCGGAAACTACGTCGATACGGCTCGTACGTTCAAATATATAGAATATACCGACGAGGAGTATGCTCTTGAACTTGAACGCCTTAGTGAAAGGTTTACGGCTTTTCTTGCCTTGTGCAAGGAAGAGGGAAAGGCTATACGCGTGGGTGTTAATCATGGCTCTCTATCGGACAGGATAATGAGTCGCTACGGCGACACGCCCGAGGGTGTGGTAGAGTCGTGCATGGAGTTTCTGCGTATATGTCGTCGCGAAAATTTCGACAATGTTGTTGTTTCTATAAAGACGAGTAATACTCCAGTGATGGTAACCACCGTCAGACTGCTTAACAGTGTGATGGCTTCCGAGGGAATTTCCTATCCTCTGCATCTTGGTGTTACCGAGGCGGGGGACGCCGAGGATGGTCGCGTAAAAAGTGCAGTGGGCATTGGTGCGCTTCTTGCCGATGGAATAGGTGATACGGTGCGTGTGTCGCTTGCCGAGGCTCCCGAGAATGAGATTCCTGTGGCAAAAGAGCTTGTAGAGTATATTTCGGCACGTGCGGGGCATGATGCTATTGATGCAGCGATTGTCGATACATTCGATTATATTAATCCTCAGCGTCGCGTCAGCAATGCTGTGGCGGGCGTTGGTGGTGGAAACCATCCGGTGGTTGTCTCTCGCTCTTTCGAGGGCGCAGGTGGCGACCTTTCCCCCGACTTTGTTGTGGACGGCTCGCAGCTGAGGAGTAGCAACGAGTGTTTCAAGGTTGTTGCGGCTGATGCGTTGTCCGACGTTGAAAATGGCGAGACGATGTTCGTGAAATTGCAATATGGGCAGTTGAACGAAGGGCTTTTGAACCTTCTAAAGAGCGCAGCCTCTTGTGTAGTTGTTGCCGAGAGCCGTCACGTTAATCCAGTGGGTGAGCTTCGTGCTCTTGTACATAAATTGTGGGCGTCGGGCGTGAAAGCTCCTGTGATTATCCGCAGATGTTATGCCGAAGAGAATATTGAGAGTCTAAGAATAAAAGCTGCTGCCGACTTTGGAGTGTTGCTCATCGATGGTCTTGCAGATGGTGTGTGGATAGAGAATGACGGCATTGCGGCGAGTGAAATAAACAGTCTCGCTTTTGGAATTTTGCAGGCTACGCGTTTGCGCATTAGTAAGACCGAGTATATTGCTTGTCCCGGTTGTGGACGCACAATGTACGACCTTCAGGGTACGTTGGCGCGCATAAAGGCTGCTACCGCTCATCTTAAGGGCCTGAAGAT
>JAEIGA010019027.1_pt1 | contig 10472 bp, 5 predicted proteins | sample 9270691 | NCBI WGS metagenome assembly JAEIGA01 (sample SAMN17057246, study PRJNA624740) | gut metagenome | biome: biome; isolation source: fecal sample | host: Bos grunniens | place: China: Xizang | collected 2019
CAATTCGAGAATTGAAAGATTACAAAAAGGTTCTTTTAAAGTCAGGAGAGAAAAAGACAATTTCGTTTGAAATTGGTTATGATGAATTGGGTTATTATAAGCCAACTGGTGAGTATTTTGTGGAAGCGGGAGATTTTGAAATATTCATTGGCACAGACTGTATGGCGAAACATAAAGTAAAATTACAGGTGGTACAATAATATGAATACAATTAAAGTCAATTTTGAAAAAGTGATAGGTACGATTAAACCGATGCATGGTGTGGGACAACCACCTGTTATAGGTAATTCATATCATATGTTTGATTATCTAAAAGATGCGTTGATACCGTATTCGCGTTTGCATGATGTTGGGGGACCATTTGGTGGGAATCGTTTTGTGGACATTCCGAATTTGTTCCGTGATTTCGATGAAGACCCTGAGAATCCAGAAGCATACGATTTCGCATTTACGGATTTATTGATTACAAATCTTGTGGAACGCGGCATTGAACCATTCTTTCGCCTTGGTGTTACCATTGAGAACTATGCAAGTGTAAAAGCGTATCGCATTTTCCCGCCAAAGGATAATCTCAAGTGGGCGAAAATCTGTGAAGGTGTGATTCGTCATTATACGGAAGGTTGGGCAAATGGATTTTACTACGATATAAAATATTGGGAAATCTGGAATGAACCAGATAATTATGAAGAGATAGAAGAGAATCAGATGTGGAGAGGAACGAAAGAACAGTTCTATGAATTCTATGGAGTTGCCTCGAAATATCTCAAAGAAAAATTCCCGCATTTGAAGATTGGTGGTTATTCAAGCTGTGGATTTTATGCGATAAAAGAGAATATGACAGCAGTTGCAGAAGCGAAGTCTTCTCCACGATTTGAATATTTCTTAGAGTTTTTTGAAGGATTTCTTTCATATGTTAAAGAACATAACTGTCCATTAGATTTCTTTTCTTGGCACAGTTATAGTAGTATAGAAAATAATATACGTTTTGCAGAATATGCAAGACAACGTTTAGATGAAGAAGGATTTACACATACCGAACATACGTTAAATGAATGGAATTACAAGGCTACAATAAAAGGAACGATGGAACACTCGGCATTGACGTGTGGAATGATGCTCGCATTACAAAACACTTCCCTTGATAGTGCTATGTTTTATGATGCACGTTGCGCTGTGAGTGATTATTCAGGTATGTTCCATCCGATGGAACGAAAACCATATCCAGCATACTATGGATTCTTGGCTTTCAGCGAATTGTATCGTCGAAAAAACCAAGTTGAAGTACAGGTAGATATTCCTGGTGTATATTCGTGTGCTGCAAAAGATGATGATACGAGTTGTATCGTGATTGCAAACACCACAGATGAGAGAGTAAAAATGTTGGTTGAGGTTTCAAGCGGAAAAGTAGTAACAAAGTGTATGAAGATTTGTGAGGGATGTATATGGGAAGAATGTGAATTTTCGGACGAGTTGCCGAAACATTCAGTTGTATACATAGAGTTTTCTTAAATCTTTGTTTTAGAAAAAAACACGTTTGTTATATGAATTGAGTTGTTTTTTTCGAAGTGATAAAATCTACGAGAAAGGTGCCAAAAAAAAGCAAATGTAAAAGTCTTTTTTTGTGCAAGTCTATAAAAAAACGAACTTTTTGCAACTTTTTTGGTATTGTAAAAAGACGAGGAAATAGATATCCTTGTTATTAGGTATGATTATATGTCAGAATATGTTGAAAAATGATTTTGGACTGAAAGGAGATTCTATGAAGAAAATTTCATTTGGGAAAGTGGGGATTGCCGTAGGGGTTGCAGCAGTTCTTATACTTGGAATAACAACAGTGGCAGCGCCTTCTGCGGACAAAGAACGAGTAGACACTGAATATATCACAGAGATTTCTGCCAAGAATTGGGTAGATAGTTCTGTATATGAAAATGGATATCAGGCTGATAATGTTTCTTTAAATGGAAAAAATCAGGCTGGTTCATTTGCGTTTGATAAGAATGATGTGATTACTATCGAAGTTCCAGATGAAGTGAAAGGTGAAAGAAAAGTGGGATTTAAGTTCCACGCGGCCGACGAATCGGAGACTTCCGATGTACTCTTTCGCTTAAGTTATGGAGAGGAATCTTATACTGCATACTTACCACTGCTTTGGAAAGATAGTGTGGATGAGGAACTTCGTTATCAGACTGACCGTTTTGGAAACGAAAGAGCCAATACTCAGGTGGTACATACAGAGAGTGTCTTTGCACCATTGCAAGATAATGCAGATATTACAATGAAAGAGATTGTCCTTTCATTAAAGGGTGGACAAGTAAGTATTGTCAATACAACACAGAAAGTCATAATTGAAGAAGTTTGGCTTTATGAAGAAGAAAAACTTCCTACATATAAAGAATATGTAAAGGATATGCAGATGAAGGGAGACGGTGCAGGAATCGTTACAATTCAAGGAGAAGATTTCTCTGTAAAATCAGATCCACATATCCGTAGCAACAATGCGAACAAGCCAAACTTAAGTCCGTATAATACTTATCATCGTATGATTAACATACTGAATGGGGATTCGTTTGGAAGTGCAGGCCAAAAGGTAATGTGGGAGATTTCGGTAGAGGAAGATGGATGGTATGAAATCGGTCTTAAATTCTGCCAAAACTCTGCAGTTAATAAAAAAGCTTACCGTGCATTTGAAATCGACGGAAAAGTTCCATTTAAAGAATGGGAAGAGGTTGCATTCGACCAAACAAAAAATATGGTATACGAAACTCAGTTTTTAGAGGAAAAAGTATACTTAACAAAAGGAACTCACACTTTGGCAATGACTGCAAAACTTGGGGAAGCGGCAGAGGTTTATGAGACTTTGACAGCTTTAGTACAAGAAATGAATGCTCTTGGTATGGACATTACCAAGATTACGGCAGGCGTTAATGATAAGAACCGTACTTGGGACTTAGATGCTTACCTTCCAAATGCCCAAAAGGATATGAAAGGTTACATCAAAGTAATCAATGAGATGTATAAACGTTTGGAAGAAATCGAAGGCGAGAAACCGACTTATGCAGATAGCTTACTTTACTCTGCACAAGTTCTAGAAAAACTCTTAAAACAACCAAGAACAATTCCAAATAAATTGGATTTATTTAATACGGGTGATAACTCGGCGGTAAAACATATTAATACAGTTATTAACACCTTGACAAGAACGAGTCTAGGATTGGACGAACTCTATGTAAAGGGTGCAAAAGAAGAATTCAAAGAAGAAAAAGTATCCGTGTTTGTGTCCGTTGCAAACTCTGTGAGAAAGTTCTTGTATTCTTTAGACCCAGAGGCGGTGCAGAGTACTTCGGGAGCTGCTGGTGAAGAAGAAGGAACATTGCAAGTATGGATGTCTCGTTCTTCTGTATACGTACAAGTGTTACAAAGTATGGCAGATGCAGCACCTGAATTAGAAGGCATGAAGGTAGATATTTCCATTATGCCAAGTGAACAAAAATTAGTTCTTGCTTCGGCAGCAGGAACGAACCCAGACGTAGTTATTGGAGCTGCTAGTGGAACTCCATATAAGTTTGCGATTCGTGGAGCTGCAAAAGATTTAACAGAATATGAAGATTTCTTAAGTTTTTATAATTCTGAGTATAATTTAGAATCATTGGTGCCATGTGCTTATGAAGGTGGTGTATACGGTGCCACAGAGACTCAAGATTATCGAGTGTTATTCTATCGAAAAGATATCTTAGATTCTTTGGGAGTAGAGGTACCAGATACCTGGGATGATGTACAGGAAATTATGCCAACACTACTTCGCTATAATAAAAACATCAGTTTACCGATTGCGAACTTAATCGGATTTAAATCATTAGGAACCACAACACCATACATCTATCAGAACGATGGTCAATTGTATACTGATGATGGTGCAGGTATTGGCTTAATGGATCAAAATACAGTAACAGCGATGACTGATCTTACAGATCTCTTCAAAGTTTATGCAGTCGAAGAGTATGTGGCAAGTTTTTACAATTCTTTCCGTTATGGCGATACACCACTTGGAATTGGTGGCGTATCTACTTATGTACAATTGACGGAAGCAGCACCGGAACTGGCAGGTCTTTGGGATATTGCACCTGTACCAGGAACAATGCAAGAGGATGGAAGTGTACTAAGAAGCGGAAACGCATCTATGACTACTTGTATGATTTTCAAAAATACAAAGATGTCGGAAGAATCATGGAAATTTATGAAATGGTGGCTTTCGGCGGAAACGCAAACAGCTTTTGCTGAAACCATGGAATTATCTTATGGTACAGAATATCGTTGGAATACAGCCAACTTAAAAGCATTTGAAGAAACATCTTATCCAGATGAGCATAAGGAAATCATTCGTATTGCTTGGGCGCATCAGAAAGAAAACTTACAACATCCAGCTGCTTACATTGTAGAGCGTGAAATTAGTAATGCTTTTACAAATGCAACGGTAAATGGTGATACGGTAATTGAGGCATTGGATGCTTCGAAACTAGTGGCAGACCGAGAAATCATGCGTAAGTTAAAAGAATTTGGATATGTCAACAGTGAAGGAAAGCTGGAAAAGAACTATCCAATTGAAGTAATGAAAGACTTGAAAGCAAAGCTCAAAGAACAACAAAAAGGAGGAAATAAATAATGAAAGAAAAGAAAAAATTTAATCTCCCTCCTTGGGCACTTTTGACACCGTATGGTATTATCTTTTTCATTTTTATTATCATACCAGTCGTAGCAGCGATTTTACTTTCGTTTACATATTTTAATACCATTCAGCCACCAAAGCTGATTGGACTACAAAACTACATTGACTTATTTACTACCGACTCGACCTTCCTTCGGTACGTAGTACCAAACACCATCACCTATGCCCTGTTTGTAGGTGTGGGAGGATATATTTTATCCTTCTTCCTTGCGTGGTCACTTTCGCAACTTACACATCGGGCAAGGACGGTGATGGCAGTAATTATCTATTCGCCATCTTTGACTGGTGGAATCTTAATTGCGAACATTTGGAAAGTTATCTTTGACGGAAGTGAGACGGGTTATTTAAACTACTGGCTTATGGAACTGGGAGTGATTTCAGAACCAGTGAAATGGCTTCAATCCTCAGATTACTTGATGCTCGTTATGATTATCGTAGCGCTCTGGAGTAGTATGGGTGTAGGTTTCTTATCTATCTTATCAGGTATTACGAACGTGGATAAGGAAATTTACGAAGCGGCTTATATGGATGGTGTAAAGAACCGTTGGCAGGAAATTATGTATGTGACAATTCCATCTATCAAACCACAACTCCTTTTTGGTGCGGTAATGGCGATTGTAAATACGTTCCAAACAAGCGGTGTAGGTGTTGCGCTTTCAGGCTCCAACCCAACGCCAAACTATGCAGGACAGTTAATTGGAACCCATATCGAGGACTTTGGTTTTATCCGAAACGAGATGGGTTACGCAGCAGCTGTATCTGTGGTTCTATTGCTATTTATTAAATTAATGTCAACAGGCGTAAACAAATTGTTTGCGGAGAAAGACTAAGAAAGGAGTAACTGATGGCTAAGTTTAAAAATCCATTTCATAAAAAGAATCGACTTCGTGCCAAAGGTGTAACTCCTACTCACTTTGACCGCAGTCAGTTAAAGATTTATGCATATATGATACCAATCTGTATCGTGATGGCACTACCGATTATTTTCATTTTTATGAATGCATTTAAACCGGTAGACGAACTCTTTGCATACCCACCAAGATTGTATGTAAAGAACCCAACCTTCCAAAACTTTATCGATTTATTCAACTTAACGAGTCAAACCAATATCCCAATGAGTCGTTACCTTTTTAACAGTATTCTTTATACCGTTATCACCGTGGTGACTACCATTTATATGTCGGCATGTGCGGGATATGTGCTCTCAAAGAAGAAGTTTAAAGGAAGAGAAACATTATTTAAAATAAATCAGACAGCCCTTATGTTTGTACCAGTAGCTGTACAGATACCAAGATATTTTGTAATGGTATACACAGGTCTTATTGACAATTTTTGGGCAAATATCCTTCCGCTTTTGGCAGTACCAACTTGTGTATTCTTGGTTAAGCAGTTCATTGACCAGGTGCCAGATGCACTCATTGAGGCGGCTGTCATTGATGGAGCGGGAGATATAACAATTATGAGTAAGATTATTATGCCGCTCATTAAGTCGCCATTAGCGACAGTAGCAATTTTGTCCTTCTCATCTGCATGGGGAGCAACAGAAGCATCTACATACTTTTTAAACAATGATTCCTTAAAGAACTTTGCCTTTTACGTTTCAACCCTAAGTAATGCGACAGGAAACGTCGTAGCGGGAGCGGGGGTATCTGCAGCAGCATCCCTCATTATGTTCCTTCCAAGTTTCATCCTGTTTATCATTATGCAATCTAGGGTTATGAACTCTATGGCACATTCGGGAATCAAGTAAGGAGGCAGAACGTGAAAAAGACAATTCGATTTTTGACAGTACTGCTCCTTGCAGTTCTGATGGTATCTACAACGGTCAGTGCATCTGAGAGTTCTTCCTATACCTATACTCAGTCAGTAGATAAAGAATGGATTCGAACACAAGATGCCTATATGCCAGGAAGCATCTTCTTGAATGACGGTACATTCACATCGCCAGAGGATTTATTTATCTTTGAAGATAAGATTTATATTTCGGATGTGAGAATGGATGAGAGTGGAAGTGTGATTGGAGGACACATCCTCGTTTATGATACAAAGACAAGACAAACATCGACCTTAGGTGAAGATGTATTAAAAACTCCAATGGGACTTTTTGTTACTGAAGAAGCTATCTATGTGGCTGATAAGGGAGCGGAAGCAGTATTCAAATTATCACATGAAGGAGACGTACTTTTAAAACTTACAAGACCTGATAGTTACTTGTTCTCGAAACAGAGTCAGTACTATCCAACAGCTGTAGCTGTTTCGAGCCAAGGCATTATCTTTGTCTGTGGCGAGGGTGCCTACGAAGGTCTTATGCAGTTCGATAAAAACGGTGTATTCCAAGGATACTTTGCAGCCAATGCTACAAAGATGACTATGGGAGACCGTATTAAGGAATTGATTTTTAATGAAGAGCAGATGAGTCAGCTCTTAAACCGTATCCCAAATGCCCTTTACAACGTGGACATTTCGGATCGAGATTTGATTTATAGTATTACGCAGTTGGAAGCAAATACTGTATGGACTACGGCGGTTCAGTCAGAGAATGCCCTGAAATACCATAACATGGCTGGAACGGACATTTTATCTACAGACCTTATCCAAGGGGAACATAACTTTGTGGATGTGGCTTCTTACCGTGACGGACTTTCTTTTGCAGTAACCAATACGGGTATTATCTATGAATATGACAATACTGGAAATGTCATTTTCTCCTTCGGAGGATTGGCAGGAACAGAAAGAAGTGGACATTTTACGAATGCAACGGCTATCGACATTGATAAAGACGGGAACGTATATGTACTAGATAAGGAAGGAAAATACTTCCAAATGTTCTTCCCAACAGACTTTGCCAATGCTACTCACGAAGCCTTGTATAAATTAAGCCAAGGTTCTTATGCAGAAAGTGAAGAGACTTGGTTAGAACTTTTAAGCCTAAATGGGATGTCTTATGTGGCACACCAAGGTTACGGAAAAGTATTGTATCAACAAATGCGCTTTAAGGAAGCTGCAGAGCAGTTTAAAATTATTGGGGACCAAGCAAGCTATTCAGAATGTATGTGGGAAATCAGAAATAACTGGTTCCAGAGTACACTTCCTTATGTATTGGTAGTTGTGATTATTCTGCTCATTCTTGGAGTTGTGCGCAGCTTCCTATTAAAGAAAGGCATCTTAAAGAAGAGAAAACCAAGCGAGAAACCAATCGTGTTATTCTTTAAGAGACACTTTAGCTATATGGTGGGAATGTTAAAGAATCCGTTTGATGAATACTACGACCTAAAGGTGAAGAACCACGGAAGTGTAGCATCAGCAACTGTGATTTTTGTGCTTGCATTTATCATCTATATGGTAGATATGTTTGGAAGAAGCTTTACGTTCCGTTTTGTAGGAAGTGATGGAAGCGCGTTCCTTACAACCGCAGTGGTATTTCTAGTACCTGCAATTCTTTGGGTACTCGGAAATTACATGGTAAGTGCGATTAACGATGGAGAAGGAACACTTCGCAGTGTATATGTGGCAACAGCATATTCTTTAACACCATATGTACTCTTTGGACCAATTGTTATTGCATCTACTTATGTTTTGACTTTAAATGAAGCCGTGATTGTACATTACTTATGGGCAATTGCCATCGGTTGGTCTGCATTTTTAATTGGACTTTCAGTAAAAGAAATCCATAACTATACAGTGAAAGAAATGGTGAAGATTATTTTATTGACACTGTTCTTTATGATTATGGCCATCATTGTATGTGTCATCCTATTCTTGATTGGACAACAAGTTGTATTATTCTTCAGAGATATCATAAGCGAGGTGACCTATCATGTTTAAAAATAAAAAAAGAAATCTCATCCTCGCAGCCGGTCTTTTGGTGTTGACCGCAGGAGTTATTACTTTTGCAGCGGCGGATAAAAAAGACGAAAAACCATCTTATGGTTCGGAAAAAACCAGCCAGTACGAAGTGCTTACAAACCGTCATACCCAGTATGTGAAAGTAGAAGAAGCTAAGTGCCGATTGACTACACAAGGGTTTGAAGAAAAGTTAAATAACGGCACTTTATCAGTATGGTATAACAAAGATATGGAAGCGCTTCGTATGGTGGATCTTCGAAGTGGTTATGTTTGGGGATGCATCGATGATAAGGAGGAATACGGATTAAATAAAAAGTGGACCTCCAGAGCAACTTCTATGTTGTATATCACCTATTTTAATTTAAAAGGTAAAGAAGAAAGCTGTGGCCTTGACGACAGTGCTTTTAAAGCAAGTTATAATTGGGGAAAAGATAAGTTTACCTGCAAGGTATCAGCAAGACGACTTGGAATTAACTTTACGTTTACAGGAACTTTAAAAGACGATCAATTTACCTTTGCGGTAAAGGATGACAGCTTAAAGGAATCTGGAAAAGGAAAACTTGCGAAACTCAGTTTTATGAGTTTTCTTGGAAGTGTGTATGAAGACACAGTACCTGGCTATATGTTAGTGCCAGACGGTTCGGGAGCGCTCATTCGTTTCCAAAAATCTAAGGCGTATTTATCAGGCTACAGCCGTAAGGTCTATGGTGCGGATATGTCTATGGATACCGACAAATCCGTAAGTAACTTAAATGGAAATCGTACGGATGATTATGCGACAGAAGAAAATCGTTTATCCTTCCCACTTTGGGGAGTGGTACACGGTGAGAATCAAAATGGTATTCTTGCCACCATTGATTCGGGCGAAACATACGCTATGATTAATGCCATTCCAGCAGGTGCAGAAAACCAGACTGTTAAATTTTCTAGAGCATATGCGGACTTTGTGTTCCGTAGCGAATACAACAAACGTGTATCGAATGCGAAGGTAGTAAAGGAACCGCAGGAAGAACCAAATGAGGTGAATCCAGTCCTTACATTTACGTTCCTTACAGACGATGAAGCAGATTATACAGGAATGGCAAAAATTTATCGTGAAAAACTTTTAAAGGAAGATTTACTTCCAAAGAATGAAATCGCGAAAAAAGGAGATGTATCCTTATTGCTTCATGTTGCTGGTTCAGAAGTGAAAGAGGGATTCTTAAAGAATGGACTTGCAGAACTTACGAATGTAGAGCAAGCAGAAAAAATTTTAAAAGACTTAGGTAAGTCTGATATTACAAATGTATCTATGATAATTTCTGGATGGAATAAAGGTGGTTACCACGGAGCAAAGTTCGGAAGCACCAAGTTTGAAGGAAAAGTTGGAAGTAAAAACGACCTTCTTGCTCTTCGTGACAAACTACAAAAGCAAGGTGGAGATTTGGCACTTGTTACGAATGTAGTGACAGCCAACAAAGACCAAATAAATATTCGCCAAGACGTGGCTTTAAATGCAACGCTTGATGAGATTGTAGAAACAATTCCGAACAAGAACTTGATGTATCAGGATACTTATTATCTGCGTCACGCAGAAGTTCTAAAGGCTATGGATAAATCTTTTGACAAGCTAGAAGACTTCAGTTTGGTATTAGAAGATGCGGCGAAATATTTACATGCTGATTATACAATTAGCAAAGAAAAGACCCGAAACGAAGTTATGAAAGAAATGACAGAAAAGGTTGCGGGGGCAAAACAAAACTTATACTTTGATGCTGAAAACTTATATATGTTAAAGTATGCATCGAAGATTATCGATATCCCAGTATCGGGAAGTCAGTACATCTATGAGACTGACAGTGTACCGTTCTTACAGATGGTACTAAGAGGTAGCGTGGATTACTATGCGCCATACTCGAACCTA
>JAEIGA010019028.1_pt1 | contig 10470 bp, 10 predicted proteins | sample 9270691 | NCBI WGS metagenome assembly JAEIGA01 (sample SAMN17057246, study PRJNA624740) | gut metagenome | biome: biome; isolation source: fecal sample | host: Bos grunniens | place: China: Xizang | collected 2019
AACCTTGACCACAAACTTGACAGAAAAGGTTTGTACAAAGAGTACGTTACAGGTAAAGAGGATTTGAGAGAGGAGTATGTTAAAAAATTGCAGAAAAAATAATCCTTACAAACAATAACGGTAAAGGCAGGACCAATTGACGGTTCTGCCTTTTTCATTTGTCCAGGAAATGGATTTTGCACAGTTTATAAAAATTATTATCTTTGTAAAGAGCCGCTTTAAATTATATTTGCCAAGGCGCCGCAAAAAATACGACGTAAAACAAAAACTTGACAAAATTATGGTAAAGAAACTTTTATTTATTCTGATTGCCCTGCTTCTGCTTGTTCCGGCAAAAAGCTTTTCACAAAGAGTAAAGAAGGTTAAGCCACCCAAAGATCCGGAATGGGTGCTTATGGTAACACCGGAGGGAAAACTGCAGAGGGCACCAACATTCAAACTGCAAAATCCTAAAGAAAGCTTTATGAGGTGGTTAGGTGACAACCTTAAAGTTCCTCGCGGAGTTATGGGTCCTTTTTATGGAACCTCTGTAGTTCAATTTTACATAGAGCCTGATGGGGAAATTGTTCAGGTAGACATATTGAAAAGTTGCGGTAACTTTTACCTTGACAAAGCTGCTGTTGATGTAATTTCAAGCTCCCCAACCTGGGAACCTGCTACATTTGATGGAGAACCTACGGTACTGAAATACACTATACCTGTAACATTCAAAATTCCTGGTGCAAATTCTGTGAGCAAAAAAAGCGGCAGCAGATTTTAATTGGGGTTAATTTTTCTTTAGTATCTTTGCAGATATGGCCAAACAGACAGAATCAGATACATTAATGCAGTCCAATGCAATCCTGGCAGATGTAAAGGCCGGGAAGTTTGCCCCCGTATATATACTTATGGGTGAGGAACCGTATTACTCTGATGTAATTATGGAGGCCATCCTGCAGAATGTGCTGCAACCCCACGAAAGGGACTTCAACCAAACTATTGTCTACGCCCAGGATACCACAACCGCAGATATTGTGCAGGCGTGCCGCCGCTATCCTATGTTTGCAGACCGTCAGCTGGTAATGGTAAAGGAGGCCCAGCACCTTACAAAACTGGACATTCTGGAGCAATATGTGGAGAATCCGGCACCTGAAACTGTCCTTGTCCTTGCCTTTACCGGCAAATCTGTAGACAAACGCACCGGATTCTACAAAAAGGCAAAATCAAATGCCACAATACTGGAATCTGCTGCAATCAGCGAGTGGAACGTGGCCAAATGGATTACCCAATACATACAGGAGAAAGGGTATTCCATAGCACCGGATGCGGTAAACCTTATGGCAGAGCATACCGGCACCGGCCTGAGGAAAATTGTTCTGGAAATAGACAAGCTGTTTAAAGGTCTTCCCGACGGGTGTACTCAAATTACCGTTAAGGATGTTGAACTGAACATTGGGGTAAGCAAGGAGTTCTCGGCATTTGAACTTTCCAAGGCTCTTGTGTTCAAGGAGTATGACAAGGCATACAAAATTGCCCGTTTCTTTGCACAGAACCCCAAGAAATACCCTCTTGTACTAACATTGGGTGCAATGTTCTTCTTCTTCTCAAGGTTGCTCAAATGCCACGCATATTATCTTAAGGATGGTGGAATAGCAGAAAATGCAATCAGAAAGGCAGGAGTGTTTGCACAGGGGCAGATTAAGGAATACAGCGCGGCAATGAGGGCATTCCCCCTTAAGAAGACTATGGCTGTAATAGCCATAATAAAGGAATATGACTATAAGGCCAAAAGCGGAACGGCAGGCCAGGCTTCTGATGGAGATCTGCTTGTTGAACTTATATCAAGAATAATACATTAAACAAAAGGAGATAAATATTATGAAAATAGCAGTACCAACAAGAGACAATGTAGTGGACAACCACTTTGGACATTGCGCCTATTACACAATTTATACAATAGAAGAGAATAAAGTTACTGCAAAGGAAACCCTTCCATCACCTCAGGGTTGCGGATGCAAGTCAAACATTGCCCCTATATTGCACAATATGGGTGTTGAGGTGATGTTGGCCGGCAATATGGGTGAAGGTGCAAAAAATGTACTGAGGAACAATAACATTGCAGTGATAAGGGGTTGCAGCGGCAGTACTGATGAATTGGTGGAGGCATATCTTAGAGGCGAGGTTAAGGACAACGGAGAGGTTTGTCATCACCACGAGTGCCATTAAGGGACTCTAAAAGTTAAATCCGGACCAAAAAACCATATACATTTTTAATGTAATGGCATTTTGTTTGGAGTAAATGTTTAAAATTTAATTGTCGGGAAGAAGATATGAATATAGAAGAGAGAGTTGAGAAAGCTGTAGAGCTTTTTAAGGAGGGCTACAATTGCTCCCAGAGTGTGGTTGCCGCCTATGCAGATGTATATGGGTTCACTCAGGAGCAGGCGCTCAAAATGTCCGCATCATTTGGTGCCGGAATTGGCAGGATGAGGGAGACTTGCGGTGCGGCGTGCGGAATGTTTCTTCTTGCAGGTTTGGAGACAGGGTGTACCGATCCCAAAAGTGCAGAGGGCAAAGGGGCCAACTATGCGGTGGTTCAGGACCTGGCTGCAAAGTTCAGGGATATAAACGGTTCCATCATATGCGCCGAGCTGCTTGGCCTTAGAGAGAAAAAGGATACCGGAATAGGTTCTCCTACGCAACCTCAGGAGCGCAATGCGGAATATTTTAAAAAGAGACCTTGCGTGGAGATGGTAAGGACAGCTGCCCAATTGTTTGGAGAATATTTGAACACTAAAAACTAAAACTTAAATATATGAAGAGAGGATTACTATTTTTGATTGCGGCACTTGCAATTTCATTTGCTGCAAATGCACAGGGAATCAATGATTCCAGAAATGCAATAGGTATCAGAGGCGGTTGGGGTGCCGAACTTTCATACCAGAGGTACGTTGCACCGGAAAACAGGGTTGAGGGTACAATTGGTGTTAACAGATACGGCTTCTCTTTGGAAGGAGTTTACCAGTGGATGTATGACATTCCATCTGATACAGCCGGTGACTTCAAATATTATCTTGGTGCCGGTGTGGGTTTGGGAAGCTGGAACCACGATGATTTCAAGAACGGATTTTCAGCAGGCATCCTTGGCCAGGCCGGTATAGAGTATGCTTTTGCACAGGCTCCTATACTTTTGTCACTTGATTACAGACCGGGGTTGTATTTTGCACCGGAATTCAATTTTGACTGGAGCGGATTTGCACTTGGTTTGAGGTTCTACTTCTAACGGCTCCAAATCCAAAGGTTACTGAGGAGTTTTAAGGGCAAACAGCCGGAATGGGTTACAATCCCATTTCGGCTGCTTTCTTTTCCATAAGGGCATATGCCTGTTCAAAATTGTTCTCAATCTCACCTTCCAGTATAGCCTCCTTAACGTATTCCTTTATAATTCCAATCTCACGTCCCGGAGGGATATTGTATTTCTGCATTATAAGTTCTCCTGTAATTGGATTCTGGAAATTCCTTATGGCATCTTTTGCCTCCACTTCAACCAGCTTTTCACGTACTAGGGCAAAGTTCCTTTTGTGTTTCTGCACCAGTTTGTCATTTTTTGAGGTAATGTCAGCCTCACACAATGTCATAAGGTCATCCACATCATCTCCTGCATCAAACAGAAGTCTCCTTACAGCAGAATCGGTTACCTCTTCCTGAGCCAAAGCTATTGGACGGAGATGGAGCTGCACAATTTTTTGTACATATTTCATCTTCTCATTCAAAGGCATCTTAAGCTGCTTGAATACCCCGGGTACCATTTTGCCCCCAATGAAATCGTGGCTGTGGAAAGTCCAGCCCGTACCCGGCTCGTATTTTTTGGTGGATGGTTTTCCTATGTCGTGCAACAAGGCTGCCCATCTTAGCCAAAGATTGTCTGTATTGGGGCAAATATTGTCAAGCACCTGCAAAGTATGTGCAAATATATCCTTGTGCCCTTTTCCCTCAAGGGTCTCAACCCCTTTAAGGTTGCTTATCTGGGGCAAGAACTGCTCCAGCAGACCTGTCTCCTGCAAAAGGTAAAAGCCAATGGAAGGTTTTGGGGCCTTAAGTATCTTGTTAAGCTCCTCTGCTATCCTCTCCCTTGAAAGGATACTCAGCCTCTCCCTGTTTCTCTTTATGCTCTCCAGTGATTCAGGGACAATTGTAAAGCCCAGCTGGGTTGCAAACCTTATGGCGCGTATCATACGCAACGGATCATCAGAGTATGTGGTATCAGGGTCCAACGGTGTTCTTATAAGCCCGTTGCGCATATCCTCCATACCGTTGAAAGGATCTACCAGCGCACCGTAATCCTCCTGCTGCAGGCTGAACGCCAATGCATTTATGGTAAAATCTCGTCTCTGCTGGTCCTCCTCCAGAGTACCGTCCTCAACTATAGGTTTGCGGGATTCCCTTCTGTATGATTCCTTCCTTGCCCCTACAAATTCTATCTCAATCCAATCTTCAGATTTTCTGTCTTCCCTGAACCTGAGCATTGCCGTTCCAAAATTCTTGAAAACGGAGAGCTTGCTTCCAACCTTTTTGGCCACAAGCTCAGCAAGGGCTATTCCACTCCCCTCAACCACAATGTCTATATCCTTGCAGGGCCTCCCCAAATAGCAGTCCCTTACAAATCCTCCAATTACAAATGCCCTCACCCCCTGCTCCCTGGCAGCATCAGACACTATCTTGAATATTTTGTTCTTAAGAAATTCCATCATTTAAAATTTATCGGGAAGATAATATGGTATATCTTCCACAAATTCATATTTTCCGGTTTTGTTGCTGTAACTGCACACATAAGTGCTGTTTCCGTTGGTAATGACCAGTACAGGAACTTTAAGTACAAGATTGTACGCAGCAATCTGCTCCAGCACACCTTTTCCCAACACAACCTCCGGAGCCTTGCACTCAACAATAATCTGCGGCTGCAGTTCCCTGTTGAAAGCCACAATGTCACATCTAAAACTTTTGCGTCCCAATTTTATTGTATACTCACTGGCCATCAGCGTCAACGGCCACCCCCTCTGTGTATGCAGCCAGTTTATAAAGAACTGCCGCACCCGCTCCTCAGGTGTAAGTGCCACATTTTTCTTGCGCAATGGATCAAATACAACAGCCTCCATAAACCAATTTATATACCTGCAAAGATACAACAAATAAAGGAAGACAAAAAAAGGTTACCTGTGCCGGGTAACCTCTTTTCAAAATAACAAAAAACCTATCTATAAATTAATAGAAATAAGTACAAGAAATAAAATGGGCTTCTGTTTCCAAAAGCAATACAAATATAATACTTTTTTATCTACATTATTCAGGTTTTGTTAAAAAAATATCTACTTTCCAACTAAAATTTTTGGAAGAACCACATTTTCAAAAATATCCCCACGTATAATTCTATAGTGCGGACGGTAGGCCTCCTCAAATTTTCCGCTATGGTGAACAACATATTTCCCTTCCTTAAGCAAAGCATCCACCTTCTTTGCATCAGCCTTGTACCCCTCCAGGTCAGGGGCCACATCCTTAACGGCATCCTTAATGGCTTCCCATTCATCAAGCCACTGCTGCGAAACCTGCGGAGCCGCACCACCACCTGCCATAAATGCATCTGCAAACTCCTCCACACTCATAATGCCATCCTTTATAACCTGCAGTGAAACCTGATAGTAATTGTGCCTCCATCCGCAAGGGGTGTAATATTTTCTTCCCGACAAATCATTGCTGTTCCCCTCCTCTTTATCCATCTGCTGCAGCTCACTGTTCAGATAAGCAAGCACACCTTCCCTTCTGGCCATAATGTGGGCAGGACCAAAATAATCCTGGAAATTGTTCTTGTACACATCCTGAAGGGTTGCCTGAGGGTACTTTTCAAAAAACTCCCTCACAGATTTCTCAAGTGCCGCCATATCTGTAGCAGGAAAATCCACCTCAACAACCTTTACTCCAGATTTTTTCTCCTCCTGTGAAAACGGCTGCAACATAATCTGTATACCGCCATCAACTTTCCTGTACTTGAGCGGAGTACCGGCAGGATATGTCTTGCACTCCTTTATATCTGCATTTGCAAGAGGGACAAAAATCTCTGCAGTATCTTTAAATATATGCAAAAAGTTCCTGTGTCCTTTTCTTGTAGAAACTCCCCAAGGCTGCTGGGGCACCCTGCCTGCCGTTGTCCCGTAGATTGTTCCCCCGTAAACATCCATCCACTCACCAATTGCCTTAAGGCGGTGCAATGACTCATCGGGAAGAGTACCATCCGGCCTTGGACCAATGTTCAAAAGGAGATTTGCCCCTTTTGCTGCTGTCTGCACAAGATATTTTATAAGGAATTCTACAGATTTGTATGTTGTATCTGTAATTCTGTATCCCCAGGAACGGTTCATTGTCTGGCAAGTCTCCAAAGGGAGCACTGTGCTGATTGCCTGCTCCGAATAGCCGTACAGGTTCTGCCCCGGGATATCACGCTCAAAAATCTGGATATCCTCACCCGGGAACGGATCCATATGGTGGTTGTTGCCTACAAGACATCCCGGCTGCAACCTGTGGATAAGGGCATACTGGTTTGCAAGGTTCCAGGTCTCTGCCTTAAGGCCGTTCTCCTGTTTGTCCCTGTCCCAAACGCCGTCAAACCATATTGCACCTATTTTGCCGTAATTGGTAAGGAGCTCTTCAAGCTGGGTATCCATAAACTTAAGGTAATTCTCATAAGCCCAGTTGGTCTGGAAAACTGCAGAATCCAACTGCGGAAGTTTCTGTCCGTTGAAATACCCGGTACGTCCGGTACCGTGGCCGGTCCTTCCCACAGGGTAATAATCCTCCCTGCCCCAATCTATATGGGAATAATACAGATGAAGCCTTATACCCTGCTTGTGGCACTCATTGGCTATTTCTGCCAGAATATCCCTCTTGAACGGAGTTGCATCCACCACGTTATAAGGGCTTGCCTTGGTCTTGAAAATTGAAAAACCGTCGTGATGTCTTGATGTTATGCAAATATACTTGGCCCCGGATGCCTTAATGGCACTCACCCATTCGGCCGCATTGAACTTGTGGGGATAAAATCCGCCTGCCAGCTTCCCGTACTCCTTATAGTTGATATTTTTGTTATGCATAACCCATTCGCCGTCTCCCAACATTGAGTAAATTCCCCAATGGATAAAGATACCGAATCTGGCCTGGCCAAACTCCTTCCTTGATTCCACATTCTCTGCAGAGGGGATATATCCCTGCTGCCCCCTTGCCGGCAACACGGCCAGCAACAATGCCAATATAAAAAATACAATTCTCATACAATCAGTATTTTACCATTTATCTTAATTCCATTTACAATATATTGTAAAGGATATTGTTACAGCTAGTAAAAATATGAAAATTTGTTTAACTTTACCCCCAATAAACATTAATAAATTATGGCACAGACTGAGAACAGAACTATTTCACGCCGCGAGGCACTTAAACGCATAGGTTTTGGAGCATTGGCAATTGCCGGCGGATACTCCCTCATTACAAGCTGCAAAGGCAAAGTAAAGGATGAGGCTGCCAACGGCACATTGGTTATGGCTAAGAAGAAAGATGAAATTACAGGAAAAGAGATATCTCTATTGGGCTATGGCTGTATGAGATTCCCTACATATGACACAGGTGAGGTTAACGAGAGAGGCAGAAAGGTTATGGCCATTGATATGGCAAAATCTGAGGCTCTTATAGACCACGCATATGCAAACGGCATTACCCACTACGATACTGCGTGGAACTACCACAACGGAAAATCTGCAGAGGCCATTGGTACACTCCTAAAAAAATATCCAAGAGAGAGCTTTACCCTTTGCAACAAGATGCCTGGCTGGCTCATTACAGGCCCTGAGAAAGCTCAGGAACTCTTCAACACCCAGTTGCAGCAGTGCGGCGTAGAGTACTTTGATTACTATTTGTGCCACGCCATCTCTGCATTGGAGGGTTATGAGAAACCTTATGAGGAGTTGGGCGGATATGACGTGCTTGCAAAAGAGAAGGCAAACGGCAGGATAAAGAGACTTGGTTTCTCTTTCCACGGTGACAAGGAGCTTTTCCTTCATATCCTCAACAAACGCCAGTGGGATTTTGTATTGTTGCAGATAAACTACATAGACTGGGTAGACCAGGAGGCAGAATTCTTCTACAATGAGGCTGCAAAACGCGGTATCCCTTGTATGGTAATGGAGCCGCTTAAAGGTGGTGCCCTTGCAAACCTTACCCCTGATGCAGAGGAAATCCTTAAAGAGGCTGCTCCAAATGACACAGTTGCATCTTGGGCTTTCCGCTACGTAGGATCTCTTCCAAATGTATTGTGCGTACTGAGCGGTATGACAGAGATGGAGCACCTTAAGGACAACCTTAAGACTTTCAGCAATTTCAAACCACTTACAGAGGCTGACAGGGCAGTTCTTGACAGAGCAATAGCAGAGTTCAGGAGATACAAACAGATTGGATGTACTGCCTGCAGATACTGTATGCCTTGTAAATATGGAGTTGATATCCCTGCAATTTTTGCAGCATACAACACTTGTGTGAAAGAGAGCAACATTCCTGATTTGAATGGTCCTAGGGACAGCAAGTTCAACAAGAAGAAACGTGCATTCCTTGCTACATACAACAACACCGTTCCTGAGGGATCAAGAGCAGACAAATGTATCAATTGTGGAGCCTGCAGATCTGTATGTCCACAGAAACTTGACGTTCCTGAGCTTATCACCAAGGTTAAGGATATGGTTAAGGAGCTTGAGAAATAATATAGCCTGATGAAACGCCGGCTAAAGAAGAGATATGCATTTTTTACAGCCATCATTGCACTTACAGCGGTGATGGCTGTAAGTGTGCATAGCTATATAAGATCAGGTAAGCCGGTTGGAGACGAACCTGTGGAGGCTGTCCCTCCAACTCCGTTGAACCATCTTATGGAGAACTCAATGAGCGACCTTGCGGAAACGGAGAAGTTTGATGCCGCAATAAGGAGGTTTATGAGATACTGGGACATCAAAGGGGCCTCTTTTGCCCTAATGAAGAATGACAGCCTCATATATGCAAAGGGGTACGGCTACTCAAATATCCAGGACAGCATTGAGTGTGAAGTAAAAAATGTATTCCGTGTTGCTTCAGTCTCAAAACTTATCACTGCAGTTGCAGTAATGAGATTGTGTGAAACCGGAAAACTTTCAACACAGGACCAGGTTTTTGGAGAAGAGGGAATATTGTGCGACTCCCTGTTCCTCAACTATCGGGACAAAAAAATTAAAAAAATAACTGTTGAGCATCTGCTCAGACACACCGGCGGATTTGCAAACCCTCACGGGGATGCGGCGTTCAACACAGACCTTGTGGCAAAGTTTCTTGGAAAGGAGCTGCCGCTGAGTATGGATGATATGGTGGAGTATGCCACAAAAATCCGTCTGAGAGCCGTTCCTGGAGGGTGGTTCAACTATTCCAACCTGGGATATATAATCCTTTCAAAGGTTATTGAAACTGCAGCAGGTATGCCGTATGAAACTTATGTAAAGGATTCGGTACTGGCACCAATGGGATGCTATGATATACATCTTGCCAACAATTTTTCAGATGAATTTCTGGACAACGAGGTAAATTATTATGAAGTTAGGGAGGCAGAACCTGTTCCTGCATACAACGGCAAAGACACCCTTGTTATGAAGAGCCGGGGTGGAAATGACGTGCACGGCCTTTATGGTGCAGGGGGCTGGGTAGCATCTCCTGTTGAACTTCTGAAATTTGTCTCTGCAATAGACAACTGCCCTGTACGGGAGGAATTCCTCTCCCAGGAAAGCATAGACTTTATGACCCTGCAGGACAAAAGGACCAAACCGGCGGGATGGGCAAGTGTAAACACAAGGGAGTGGCTAAGAAGCGGTTCAATGGCCGGTACAAGCGCCCTTATAAAAGCACAGAAGGACGGTTACACCTGGGTATTCATCTCCAACAGTTCTTCGTGGACCGGACCTGCCCTTTCAAGACAAATGGGCCGAGACATTACAAGAGCCATCCAAAGGGTAAAACAATGGCCGGAGGTTGACTATTTCAGCCTTGCCCCGGCAATTGTTCCAATATCTTCTCCAGCTTCTATCTGATCCAAACGTTTACAATCTCACCTATGTACATTTTGTGCATAGGCTGTGAAGCCCTCCTGTTCCTCTCCTCCACATTGTTTACAGCATCAAGGGATATTGACTGGGAAACCAGTTTCCTGCACTCAATTATAAGGGTTGCCTCTCCAAATGCCATTGCACCCTCTCCAACCTCAATTGGTGTAAGTCCGGACCCCTTGACTTTATCTTCATCTCTTCCCGATTTTGAGCCACAGTATTTAAGTGCATCCCTATGTTCCTCCCCGTAGAAAGTGAGTGTATATGTTCCGTTGCTCCCCTCAATAACTTGATATGTATATCTGGCAGGATTAATGAAACAGATGGCTAC
>JAEIGA010019029.1_pt1 | contig 10470 bp, 13 predicted proteins | sample 9270691 | NCBI WGS metagenome assembly JAEIGA01 (sample SAMN17057246, study PRJNA624740) | gut metagenome | biome: biome; isolation source: fecal sample | host: Bos grunniens | place: China: Xizang | collected 2019
TACAAATTGAACAAAAAGAAGAAAAAGAGGAGGATCAGTAATGGTCCTCTTCATTTTTCTAAACGGATTAGAGAAAGGAGAGCCATGAATATCCATGGAATACTTAAGACTGTTAGTACTTCAGTAGTTAAACATAGCCCTGAAATATTAACTGCTGTTGGTACTATCGGTCTGGTTGTGGCCGGAATAATGGCCGTAAAAGAAACACCTAAAGCTATTGAATTAAAAGAGAAATACGAAGCTCAAGTAGATACTGAAGAACCTATAACTGTAGTAGAAGAAGTAAAGGTATGCTGGAAAGTATATTTACCTTCAGTATTACTTGCTGTTCTATCTATTGCAAGTATTATATTTGCACGTAGTATAGATGCTAAGAGAATGGCGGCATGGGCAGCCGCTTATCAGATATCTGAAACGTCTATAAACCGTCTGGAACAGTCAATAAAAGATGAGTATGGAGAAAAGAAACTCCAGAAAATTAAGGATAACGCTGATCTTAAGGTCATAGAAGAGCATCCTATAGACCCAAATGAGATAACAGAAACTGGAGACGGTGATGATCTGTTCTGTGATTATTATTCGGGTAGATATTTTAGGTCAACTCCTGACGCTGTTAAGTCAAGGTATAATAATTTCATCAAGAAACTGCTTAGGGAAGACAATTTGACTCCAAATGACTGGTTATATTTCCTATCAATACCTCGAATGGGCGATGATGTAGGTGATGGAAGATATTTTACTTCAGCTCAGTATCAGAATGGAGAACTTTGGGACGAACCTCAGTTCATATATGGGGCTGGATATTTAGGAAAGCCTTGCGCAGTAGTAAAGTTATCATGCAAGCCTGTTAATGAATATTGATATTCATCGCAAAAAATTCATATAATATTATAGGACACTAATTAATCCCTAGCAGAAAGGAGAATAATATGGCTAAGGAAGTTAAGAAGGATGAAACACAGGAAGTAAACGTAACAGTAGAGGAAACAACACAGGAAACTGAACAGCAGCCTGAGCAGAAGGAACAGGAGAAGAAGACCTGGAAGCAGAAGAGGGCAGAGAAGAAAGCTCAGTTCGAACAGGATCATCCTGTAGCAGCACATAGAATGAAGGTCGCAAAGACCATAACTATCGGTGCGGCAGCAGGATTTCTTGCAAAGACTGGCATTGATCTGATATCTAATGCAATCAGCGGAAGAAATTCCGGAAGCGCAGGAAACAGTGACGTGATCGATACTACGTACACTGATGTAACCGATAACAATAGCAATAACTAATGCTAGATTAATTAGCCTCCAGGCAGAGAGATCAGAAATGGTCTCTCTGTTCTTTTTTATATTTGAAAGGAGTACTATGGAAAGCTTACCAAATAATAGCGAGAAAGCTAGAAACGAGGTTAAAGTTGAATCTCGCGAAGTAAAAAGAGTCGCTGGACCTCCAGCAAAGATTAAGAATTCATTTTGGAAGATGTTCAAGAATGGGGTTATTCCTGAGAACATGACGATGTCTGACTTGATTCAGAATATTGTGATGCCTGGTATTTGTGATGGGGTATTCAATATCGCTACAAATATTATTAACTGCTGGAGAAGTAGTGTTAGCAGTAATAGTATTTATGAGAATCTTCCAAGAAATTCATTTATAAGATCTGGAATAAGAACTCAGTCGACCAACACACCGTACAATCGTATTTCTACATCAGGTGTACAGACGGCAAGACCTACAGAAAGACGAGCAGCCAGAGTATCTGATTATGAAAACATATTCTACGAGGATTGTACTATAGAGAATGAAGATGGATCTAAGTCATTCGTAGGTGGTGTTGAGAGAGCAAACCAGGTTCTTATGATGCTCGATACAGACTTGGCTGATTATGGATGCGCTAGAGTATCTCAGCTTCTCGAGCATAGTTCATTACCCACAAGTCCTAACGGATCGGATTATTATTGGGGATGGGTAAATCTTGATGAAGCACGAGTTGAGCCTAAGAGTGGTGGCGCTATATTAAGAATGCCTAAAGCAGTAATGATAGATAATAATTGAAAGGAGACATTATGAATTTCAAACTTCCTAATAAATTTGTAGCAACTTTGGCGAAGGGTGCTAGCAAAGTAAAACAGTATTCGCCTCAGATTTGTATGGCTGTTGGTACAATCACATCAATAGCAGCGATCATAGAGTCCGTTAAGTGCGCACCTAAGGTTAAGGCTATAATTGATGCACATAAGAATGAGATCAACGATTACAAAGAGGTTCTTGAAGAGCATCCTGATGAGTACAGCAATTCTGACTATCAGAAGGACGTAACAAGACTTTGCCTGATTACTACCGGTAAGATTGCAAAGACTATAGCCATTCCTGCAGCAATGGAGCTTACATCTCTTGCATGTTTCTTTGGCGCTCACAAGATTATGTGCGATCGTAATAAGCTTCTGTCAGCAGCTCTGGCATCTTCTATGGACGCATATAACAGTTATCGCAATAAGGTTATAGATGCAATAGGAGAAGAGAAGGAAGAGCAGATCCGCCTTGGAACAACTCAGGAGAAGATCACCAAGGAAATCGAGGATTCTGAAACTGGTAAGGTAAAGAAGGTATCTCAGAGAATTGAGGTGTTTGATCCGAAGAATCTTGGCGTGTATGATATTCTCTGGATAGAAGGCGATCCTGGATTTGACCAGTCAGAGCAGCAGAGAAAACTTTTTATATTTAGCATTACATCAATGTTTAGGAAGATGATCTATGAAGAACATCTTAAGGACAAAGTTTGTCTTGCACAGATAGCCGAGTACTTTAAAGGTAAGGATGCTTGGAATAGAGAAGAACATATAGTTGCTGGATATTCTAAGGATGACCCCGATCAGGACATTATTATCAGACAGAAGCCGGTTATGGCTAAGGATCCTGAGACTGGAAGTTTGTATGACGCAGAAATTCTCACATTCAATTGTCCTGGTAGTATTGTTCCTAGGTTTGTCAAGACAAGGTAAAGGAGACACTTATGAATAAGGGTATTTGTGTTATATTTGCTGCTGTTGGAGCCGGTATTGGCTCCGCAGTAACATATTTCATAATGAACAAAAAGCTTAAAGATAAGGATCAGGAAGTTGTTGATATTCGTGCGAACTATCGTGAAAAGCTTAAGGAAATGCAGGAATCTCGTAAGGCCGTAGAAGATATGAGCCAGAAGAAAGATGAGATAATGCAGGAGCTTGTGAAGAAAGTTAACGATAAGAAGCTCGAGCCCAAGCAGCCTGAGAACTATACAGACTATAATTCCATAAGCAAAAAGAAGACCGTCAAGACATCCACACCCAACCTCATCAAGTTTATAACTGATAATGAAGCTCAGAAGATTCTTGATGAAAGCAATGAATATGAACTTGTAGGCCTTAGTCTGTATGAAGACAATGTGATTATCGATGATGAGACTGATAACATCCTCGAAGATTATGGATTCTGGATTGGCGATGATGCTATAGATAACATCAGAAAGTCTTACACCGGAGAAGAAAGAAGTATTTATATTCTGAATGAAACTCGTAAGGCGATATACGACATCACCGTCATTGAAGAAAGGTTCGGTGATTATCGTGAACCTGTCGAGATCGAGTAAATACTTCAGATCCATTTGTCGCCTAGTATGGGATGATCGATTCGGAAAGAGTTATCGTAGGCTATTCGAGTATTTATATTCTAGAGACTTCGAATGGTCGATAATAATGGATCGTAATAGAGCCATAGATGGTGTAGAACTAAGAGAGAAGTACGGTTGCAGTAATGATATTCTAGATGAGCCTTGTTCAGTTCTAGAGATGCTGATAGCTTTGGCATGTCGAATAGAGAACCAGTTCATGACTAATTATGAATTAGGTGATAGAACTGGACAATGGTTCTGGATGATGATTACAAACCTCGGTTTGAACCGTCTGGATGACGATAACTTTAATGAAGAAGTAGCTGAATATTTTGTAGATCGCTTTCTAAACCGTGAGTATGAAGATAACGGTGAAGGAGGCGGTCTATTTGTATTGGATCACCCGTATCAGGATCTGCGAGATGTCGAGATTTGGGTACAAGCAAATTGGTTTCTAGCAGAGATGGATGGATATTCTTAAACGGAGGTATATGAATGCTAGACTTTATGATGGTTACTATGCGTTCACCTAAACGCGGAACTGTCGAAATATACCCGAAGTTTATAATAGGCTCCTCGAAGGACTTAATGATTCGAGGAGGGGACTTTTATGCTATTTGGAATGAAGAACTTGGTCTTTGGTCAACAAGCGAAGATGACGCTCAGAGATTAATTGACAAAGAACTTCGTGAATATTATGAGCAACATGCTGGCGAGTTTGAAGCTCGTGGTGAAACAGTACATGTGCAATATATGTGGGATGCTGATACAGGCACTATCGATAAATTTCATAGATATTGTCAGAAGCAGATGCGTGACCACTTTCATTCTCTTGATGAGAAAATTATATTTGCAGACACTGTTACGAAACGTTCGGACTATGCTAGTAAGAAACTCGAGTATTCATTAGTTCCTCAAGAGACACCTAACTATACTGAGTTATCTACGACTTTATATTCTGAAGAAGAACTCCACAAACTTGAATGGGCAATAGGAGCGATAATAACTGGTGACGCCAAGAAGATACAGAAGTTTGAAGTTCTGTATGGTTCAGCAGGTAGTGGTAAGGGTACAATGCTTGAAATCATAGCAAAGTTGTTTGATGGATATTGTTGTGCATTTGAAGCAAAGGCTCTTGGTAACTCTAATGCGGCATTTGCATTGGAACCATTTAAGAACAATCCTCTTGTGGCAATAGACTTTGATGGTAATCTCTCACGAATAGAAGATAACACAAGACTTAATGCATTGGTTTCTCACGAGGAAATGCCGGTTAACACGAAGTATGGAAAGATGTACTCAGACAGATTTAAATGTTTTATATTTATGGGTACTAATAATCCCGTAAAGATCACTGATGCTAAGTCAGGTTTAATGAGACGTCTGGTAGATGTTTATCCCAGTGGTAATAAGATACCTTTAAAAGAGTATAAGAAACTGGTTCATAACGTTCAATTCGAACTCGGAGGTATAGCATGTCATTGTCGTGATGTATATTCGGCGGATCCTGATTGTTATGAAGGTTATATTCCTATTAACATGATGGGAGAGTCAAATGACTTCTATAATTTCATTGAAGATTCTGCTGATATTTTCTCAAAGCAGGAATATGTCACACTGAAGCAGGCGTGGACATTGTATAAGGAATATTGTGAGGAAGCACGTATTAACTATCCTCTCAATATGCGAGCATTCAAATCAGAACTCAAGAACTATTTTAATGAGTTCCACGAACGTCTGCAATTAGATAATGGCGAGCGTCCATACAATTGTTATGTCGGTTTCAAACTCCACTTCGACAAACCACAAGTGAAAACAAAAAAAGACGACGAATCTTGGCTTAAATTTGGTGAGTATGATTCTGTGTTTGATATTTTAGCTAAGGATTATCCTGCTCAGTATGCTACATCAGAAGGAATTCCTAGTAAGAAATGGCAGAATTGTACGACTTTACTTGGTGATCTCAAGACTTCCAAATTACATTATGTAAAAGTCCCAACAGAGCATATAGTTATAGACTTTGATATTCCAGATGAGCATGGTAATAAGTGTCTCGCAAGGAATCTCGAAGCAGCTGCTAAGTGGCCACCGACATATGCAGAGTTATCTAAGTCAGGACAAGGTATACATCTGCATTATATTTACACGGGTGACCCTACAAAGTTATCAAGTGTATATGAAGAGCATATCGAAATAAAGGTGTTCAACGGTAATAGCAGTCTGAGAAGAATGTTGAGTAAATGTAATAATCTTCCTATAGCTAAGATAAGCTCGGGTTTACCACAGAAAGGAGACAAGGTGACAAACTTTGATGGGCTTACTAATGAGAAGTCAATAAGAACTTTAATCAAACGTAATTTAGCAAAAGATATTCATCCTGGTACAAAGCCTAGTGTAGATTTCATTAAGAAAATTCTGGACGACGCTTATGAATCCGGTGTCAAGTACGATGTAAGCGACATGATTAATGCAGTTCTTGGGTTTGCAGCAGGCAGTACAAACCATGCTGATGAATGTATCAAAATGGTAAACCAGATGCATTTTAAATCTAAAGAAATTCTGGATGACGATATTGTTGACGAAGAACCTATAGAACCAGATGATCCAACACCGATATTTTATGATGTTGAGGTCTTTCCGAATCTGTTCTTAATCAATTGGATGAGGTTGGATAAAGAACTATTCAACGACATCATTGAAAAGATTAAGGATGCAAAGAATACCAAGCAGGTCTATAAGATTATACGAGAAGGTCTTAAACGCAATAAAGAACCTGTCGTACGTATGATTAATCCAAAACCTTCAGAGGTTGAGGAGCTCATGAAGCATAGACTTGTAGGTTATAACTGTCGTAGATACGATAATCATATGCTTTGGGCAAGAATGATGGGATATTCTGAGGAGCAGCTGTTCAGGCTTTCACAGAGAATAATTGTGAATCAGGATAAGGATGCATTCTTCGGAGAAGCATATAACGTGTCTTATACTGATATTTACGACTATGCAAGTAAAAAACAGTCCCTTAAGAAATGGGAGATTGAAATCGGTATTAAGCACCTTGAACTCAATCTTCCTTGGGATCAACCAGTGCCAAAAGAAAAGTGGCTTGAGGTAGCAGAGTATTGTGATAATGATGTATTATCTACTTTCGCAGTATATATTGCCACTCACGCAGACTTTGTTGCAAGAGAAATCTTAGCCGATATTGCTGGCGGTACGGTTAATGACACGACAAACACTCTCACAGGCAAATTGATATTTGGATCTAACAAGAAGCCTCAGAGTGAATTCAACTATCGTTTCCTCGGAGAAAGACCTAAAGGACCATGTTTCACCTGGAAAGACGTTATGCCTTATGCCAAAGGAGAAACCGATACTAAACCTAAAGGAATGGTATGGTTCGATGGATATTCTTTCGACAATGGTGTAAGCACTTATAGAGGATATGAAGTAGGTGAAGGCGGTCGTGTTTATGCTAATCCTGGAATGTATGGATATTCTAAGACATTTGATGTAGCGTCCATGCATCCTCATAGTGTTATAGCAGAGAAACTATTCGGCGACGAGTACACCGATATTTTCAAAGAGCTTGTTGATACCAGAGTCTTTATCAAGCATAAGAACTTCGAAGCAGCAAGTAAGTTATTCGGTGGAAAGTTGGCAAAGTATCTCGACGATCCAACTATAGCAAAGAATCTTGCTCAGGCACTTAAGATTGCAATCAATTCTGTATATGGTTTAACCAGTGCTAAGTTTGCTAATGTATTCCGTGATCCTCGTAATGTCGATAATATTGTCGCAAAACGTGGAGCACTATTCATGGTAGACCTTCAGCTTGCAGTAGAGTCTCTTGGATATACGGTAATACATGAAAAGACGGACTCCATTAAGATCCACGAACCTGATGAATTTATAGAAAACTTCGTACTTAGATTCGGAGAATGCTATGGATATTTATTCGAAGTAGAGGATGTATGGGATCGTATATGTCTTATAAATGATGCAGTATTCATAGGCCATACCGATGAAGGATGGAAAGCTACTGGTACTGAGTTCCAGGTTCCTTATATTTTCAAGACACTGTTTACTCATGAAGACATAACATTTGACGATCTTTGTGAGACTAAGTCAGTATCCAAAGGTGCTTTATATTTGGACTTTGAAGATGGTGGAAGTATGAGGTTCATAGGTAGAGTTGGTCAATTCTGTCCTGTAAAGAATGGTGGAGTTCTTTATCGTGTCGATAACGGCAAGAACTACGCGGCAGCAGGCACAAAAGGCTATCATTGGCTTGAATCCAGTGTAGTACAAGACCTTGGTAAGGAAGATGACATTGATATTTCTTACTATGAAAATTTAGCCCACGACGCTATGTGGGACATTATGCAATTCGGTGATTATAGTAAATTCGTTAACACCGATATACCATTTGTTAAAGAAGGGCCTTCTCCGACTTCGGAGGAGGTACCTCTTGAATTACCATTTAAATAATTTATATTTTAAGGAGAAAAAATTATGGCTATTTCACGTAACTTACTGGAGATCGAAAACGCACAGATCATTTTCAAGAACTTCTCAGGCAGAGAAAAGACGGCTACAGTCAGAGGCAGCCAGAGAGTTGTTAACGAAGAAGGAAAGAAGAACTTTAATGTAGTTCTTGATCCCGAGAAGAGTGATATTTACTGGAACGGTGAGAAGGTAACCAATCCTGATTTCGGACAGGAACTTGCTAAGCTTGGTTTTAATGTCAGTGTTAAGCCTGGAAAGGAAGATGGCGAGCCCGCTCAGTATCGTCTTCCCGTACATATCGCATTCGATAACATCACTCCTGAGATCTATCTCGTAACCGGCAATCACAAGGTTCAGCTTGACTATCAGTCAATCTCTTGTCTTGACTCTGCTGATATTGTTAGTGCTGATATTAGCATCAACAACGGTCGTTCTTACATCGGTAATGATGGTCAGGAGAAGGTTAAGGCATGGTGTAATAAGGGATATTTTGTTATTGCACAGTCCAGATTCGACAGTAAGTACGACTTCGAATAATTTTCATCCCTTCTTATAGAGGTGACCGTTAGAGCCTTGATTAAATAAGGAGGACAAATATGAATAATGCAATTGAAGTTTTAAGTATTTTGGCGCAAATACGTGATGCTCACAAAAAAGAAGAAAACAGAATCACTAATGAGTTTACTGATTTGTTAAAATTACAGATGAATACTGTAATGAAAATAAATTCAGAAAACGTAGTTATGGATGATCTGGTTAAATCAAGTGAAGCAGCAGGTAAACTTGTGGCTATAACTGACGAACTGAAGTTTTTAACAGAAGAAATGGAACTTCTGAATCAGTTAATCAAGTTATTTAACGGAAATCAGGAAGAGGGAGCGTAATGCTCTCTCTTTCCTTTTTTGGAGAACACACAAATGAAAATAAAAATGGTCTTTGTCCTTACCTTAGCATTTATATTTCTTTGCGGGTTCAGAGCTAAACAGGATTATGTAGAATTTACAGATGAAGGGGTGATTGTTCACGGAGCAGTCACTCCTTTATATTTGCCCACTTCTCAAGAACGAGCTGAGATAATGGGAACAGCTCAGAACGAAGCAGGGAATCAAGGTGTTAAAGGTATGGCTTTAGTTATGAGAGTTATTCTCAATCGTTATGCCCGTGGTGAATATGGTAAAAGTATACATGAAGTGATATTTGCACCAAGTCAATTCTCCACGGCTGGTATGCCTACTCATACATTTAGTAAGGAATGTGAGATAGCAATGCTGTGGGTTATCTATGGTTGGGATGAATCTCAGGACGCTTTATATTTTTGTTCTGAAGGTTACAATGGTCCGATTCACTTGTTCCAATATAAGGATCATTGGTTCAGTACTAAGTGAGGTAAAAGTATGAAAATAGACTCTGAAAGATTAAAGAAAGATATATCTAGTAGAGAAATTGACAGACTTAAAAGAATTCCGGATGACGATAAGGGTGCCTACATTGATGCGTATTCGGATGGGGTATGTGATGCAATTGAATTAATAATTGAACAAATTGATGATCAATTGAAGGAGGGTACTAATGGGGTTATTTGATAGTAAGAAGAATCAGAAGACTATATCTCTCAATAAGTGTGAGATATTCTGTTGTCAGTGTCATCAGAAGCTTAATGATATTTGGGTAAAACCTGAAGAAAAAGAGCAGGTACTTGACAACTACGTTATGTGCCCTACTTGCTTTGTCGAGCTCTGCGAGAAAGTGAGGGATAATGGAAAAGAGACCTAAGATATTTCTTATCTGTGACAGAAAGAAATGCACGTTATGTAATCCAAAATGCCATCATACACAGGATATTAACCACGCCTTGAGTCTTGAAGGAGAATTCAAGAAGAATCTGGTGGACGGAAGTATGTGGCAGGTAGCTATATCGCACAATGGAGACATTATTAAAAAGTAAAGGAGAATGATATTTATGTTTATGGGTGTAACTTTCTATCGTGCTGAATCCAAGCATGTAGACGAAAAGACTGGAAAGGAAACAATACTTCCTGAATCAGAGATGAAGGGTGTTATTAATACTGACTGTATTAAGCTCATTTGTGAGAACAAATCTAACCCTAATACCACTATGATTGCCTTCAAAGACGATACCCCTTCAGGCCTCATAAAAGGCTCATACGAGGAGAATGCAAAGGTACTCTTTGGATTTAACCGTAAACTTTAGAAGTGGGCCTTCCTGGGCGTTTTACGGGCTTCTAGAGGCATTCTAGAGGCCTGTTTAAGCCTTTATCGTAAAAAATACACTTCCTATTATGACAATAGTGTCAGAAAGGAGA
>JAEIGA010019030.1_pt1 | contig 10470 bp, 4 predicted proteins | sample 9270691 | NCBI WGS metagenome assembly JAEIGA01 (sample SAMN17057246, study PRJNA624740) | gut metagenome | biome: biome; isolation source: fecal sample | host: Bos grunniens | place: China: Xizang | collected 2019
CAAACGAGATGGGCTTTAAGTCGGCCGTAACTCGTGGTATCATTCAGACGAATGATGATATGACCTATCCTATCGCAGTTACTGCTGTATGGGACGACACAAAGAACGGCGAGTTCGCAAAGTATTTTGAGAATGCAAAGTTCGTTTACGATGCAGGTACCGAGTTGTGGAAGGGTGAGCCTGCTCGCTACTGGCCAACCAGCGGTAATATGGAGTTCCTTGGCCTTTGCCCTTATCCAGCAACAACCACTATCACCAACACCTACGCTGCTGATGGTACAATTGAGAAGGTAACTTGGGGTACTATTGACAACAACATCAAGGATCAGCACGATGTTCTCTTCTCTGACATTCTCAGCGTTGAGGCTCCTAAATCTGCTGCACAGCCATTGCTCTTCCACCACGCTTGCGCTCAACTTAATGTAACATTCAAGAAGACTGACTCGGCTGCTGCCGTTATCATCAAGTCGGTTACAATTAAGGACGCACATTTCACAGGTATCTTGGAGGTTGTTCCGGTAGTAGGTGGCACAAGCACCGCTTCTTGGACATTGGGCTTGCCTCTATCTCGCTACTTCTTGGACGAAGATGCAACAGGTGTTGAGGATGGCGCACTTGATGCAGTTCTTAATGCTGACACAGCATTCGCACCAATCCCTGTTCTCGTTGCTCCATCAGCACAGACTGCGATTGTGATTGTATACACTATTGACGGTCACGAGCACACTTTCACCCACGACATTTCAGGCAATGGCAATTGGGAGATGGGTTACAAGTACACCTACAACTACACTATCAATGTGAACGAGATTATGTTTGACTGCACCGTTGACGAGTGGAAGACTCCTGTTCCAGATGGTGGCACAACAACTATCTAATCTTTACAACACTTTAACCTGTGGGGGTTTGATCGCCCCTGCGGGTACTAATAAACTGAAAACGGAAAACGGAAAACGGAGAACTGAAAGATGCGTAGAAGCTGGGTAGTAGTATTGGCGTTGTTGGTTTTGGTGGGTTGTGAGAAACCGAAGCCAACGGGAGGGGCGCGTGAGATTAACTTCGCGTCGCAGTATAGTCGCGCGCTGATTGATGGAGATGAGCTTTTGCGACAAGAGGACATCAAACTTTTTGGCGCGTACACCCTTGATGGTCGTACGGCTCGCATATTTGATGCCGAGCATCTCTACTACAACGCCGACCTTCCGGGCTGGGACTACGACAATACGCAGTATTGGATTGCGAAGGCGCAGTACCGTTTCTGTGCCGTATCGCCATACTACGCACCTTGCACCTTCTCCGACGAGGATGGAAAGGTTGTCTTCGGCAACTACGAGGCAACAACGGGAGGCCCCGACCTCTTGTACGCCACCGCCACGCGCGACCTCGCCGTAAAGGAGGACTTCTCAACCATCTTGTTGAACTTCCACCACGCCTGCTCGGCCGTGCAGTTTAACCTCATCAACGCCTCAAACGCCACACTTACGAATGTTCGCAACATTCGCCTTGTGGGTCTGCACAATAGAGGCAACTTCTCGTTTGATGCCGATGGCAACGCTTCGTGGGCAACAGACGGAACAGTAGTTGAGTCGTCGTCGCAGTCGTTTGGAGGCGCTTGCACCCTGCCAAACGGAGGACTACCCGTAAATCTGACGGTGAAGCACTCGCTCTACGATGGCGGTGCGCTGTTGGTTTTGCCACAGACCATCTATAAGACCCCCGTAACGCTCCACTTGGAGTATATCAAGGCGGGCGATGCCGAGTATGCAGTTCGCAACATTGAGCTCGGCTATCTTACGGGCAATGTGCCAACCGAGTGGAAGGCGGGCGAGAAGTATGAGTATAACCTGACAATCACAGACAACACCATAACCACCGAGGTTAAAGTTGTTGATTGGATTGACCACTATGTAGATTTATAGAGGAGTATGAAGAGAGTTTTTAGCATATTGTTTGGTGCATTGCTGCTCGTTGGGTGCGAGGGTGGCGATATAGATATCGCGCGCTCTTCGGAGATTTCGTTCAGCGCAAAGAATATGGTGCGTGGAGCGATGACACAGACCGATATTGACAACGGAAAGGTCTATATCTACGGTGTGCAGAACAACACCTCGAAAATCTACAATAATGCTCCGATTACTCGTGATGCTACTACGGGAAAGTGGTTCCCGCAGACCAAGCGCAATTGGGTGGAGGGTAGCAGCTACTCCTTCTATGGATATGCCTACAACACGATGAATGGCCTTACGCTCGTGAGCGGAAAAGATGCGCTTGAAATAGAGGTGCAACAGCCTACCACCTACAACGAGGCGGCGATGATAGACTTCCTCCTCTCCTACACCTATAAGGTGGCCGACGGAGCGATGAAGCCTATCGTGCAGCTCCACCTTGAACACGCGATGTCGTTGGTTGAGATATATGTGGTGCGAGGAAATATGTTTGATGCACGCCTGACAAAGATGACCTTTGAGAACATCTACACTTCGGGCGCAATGAAGTGTACGGCGCAAGCAATCGCCAACTCCGGCGAGCGCAATGTGTGGCAGACCACCCCTTCGGGCTTGAACAATGTGGTCTACACCTTTGAGCCAACCTCAACAACAACGATTGGCGATAAGCGCGAGAATACGGGAGCAGTGATGAGGATTATGTGCCTACCGCAACAGATTACGGCAGACACCAAGCTCACCATTGAGTACGAGATTAACGAAAAGGTAACAGCCGATAGCCCCGACAACTTCGTGGCACACAAGGAGGAGTTCTATCTGTTCAACTACAACCCTATCAACTACCAATCGGGGCATCGCATTGTCTATACGGCAACGATTGACTCGGGCGTAAATCTTGAAGGCGTGGTTAAAGATTGGATAAATGTTGACTACATTGAGGGTACGGTGTTACCAGAGATTAAGTAAGGAGAGTGAGAGATGAAGAGATTGCTTAAATATACATCTTTGTTGCTGGCGGCGGCTCTCGTTGTGGTGGGCTGTCTGAACAACAACGATTTGGAGGCCGAGCGCGCAGAGTCGATGAAGGTGAGGTTGTGGGCAGATATGGGCTACTCGCCTAATATCGTCTACTCGCCAAGCGCAACACGCGGAAACGCAAACTCCACAAGCGGCATCATTGACGCTGCCACGGATACGCTACTCACGATAGGTATGGCGCGTATTGACGAGGTCTACTCCTTGTCATACCCCGCTTTCGTAGATTGTGGCGAGCCTATTCTTGCGGAAGTTGGGCGACCAAACCCGAATAATAGCTATATTCGCGACATCAACTTTAAGAGTGCTGCGCAGTTCTTCTACAACGCCACCGACTATGTGAAGTATGTCGCTTGGCAGCCGTGGTATCCCGACAAGGAGGGTTACGAATACAACTCAACCGCCACCGCCACGACCGTCAGAATGCCTATCACGGGCGACTCGGATATCCTCTACGGAAATGTTACAACAGGCTCGCAGACCAAAGGTTTTGATGTAATGGAGTTTGACCACGCACTCTGTATCTATCGCATATATGTCTACACGATGCAGGAGGAGGGTGGCACTCAATCTATGGCTTGGGGAAAACTTGAAGATATGCAGATTGAGGATCTGCCAATCTCGTGCGTACTGACACTACCAACCGACGAGAAGGGTCTGTTCAACATCGCATACGAGGGTCGCGAAACGCTAAACCTCGCCGATGCCGACAACAACATCTTCTTCTCGCCTGGCGACAAGATTCCTGTCGGCTTGGCAAATCGTCGTATGGTGGCAAAGTGTGTGGCAGCACCTCCGACAGACGGAATGCTCAACATCTCACTCTCTACGAGTGCAGTGACTGCTCGCCAGAGAGTATCCATCGCCCTAAACTTCAAGGCGGGTCACGCCTACGATATCGTGTTGCGATTCTCAAACCACGGCTTGATAAACGCCGATGTGTCGGTTAGCGATTGGAAACGCCACGACGAGGTTATTGAGCAGGAGGTTGATGTTGATATGTTCTACAACCTCTCAAACTACGAAACAGCAAACTCCTATATCGTAAACTCGGCAAATTATGGATACTGCTTTGATGGCACAGTGATTGGCAATGGCGACAACTCGCTTGTCGGGGGCAACACCTCAATCAACCCAGGATATATTGACATTCTCTGGGACGATACACCAATGATTACCATTGACGGCGTACAACGCAAAGCCTTGACGCTTGATATGCACGAGTTGTCGTTGGGCAGAGTCCTCTTCCACATACAAGGTAATCCGAACGACGAGGAGGATAAACGCTTGCTGTCGGAGGGCAATGTTGTAATTGCGGCCTACGACGAAGAGGGAGGTAATATCCTCTGGACTTGGCATATTTGGCTAACCGACCGAGTTAAGGCGCAAGGCTATCCTAACGGATATATCGTACAAGACAGAAACCTCGGTGCGATATCGTGCGAGCCAGACGGCGGAAGCGGAATGGAGGGCTTGTACTATCAGTGGGGTCGTCCAACGCCGTTCAAGCCTGCATCGTCGGGCGTGTATGGCGCGGTGGCGAAGGTGCCGAGCAATCCTGCACAGGTTGCTACCGTAGAGGAGGCAGTGGCAAATCCTACCACTCTGTACGGAAGCGGAGATAGTGCGCGCTACGATTGGTTGGCAACAAAGAACAACGCTCTGTGGGGCTATCAGAATGAGCATACCGACCTTAAAAAGACGATGTACGACCCTTGTCCTCCTGGATATATGGTTGCCGATACGCGAGTATGGCAGAACATCGCCAACTACGAAAGAGACGGAGGCTGGCATAGCGGCTCGGGAGTCAATTTGTCGGTGGCATCAAACAATGTATGGTATCCGTTCCAGGGCTATATTGAGAGTGACGGCACAGAGAATATCGTTCACACTATGGTACGATTGTGGTCAAGTGTCGCAGACTTGAAGGCCACAAATACGCCACCATACGAGTTGCGTTACACGGCAAGTGGCAATGCAGGTTGGAACTCTGCGGAGAGCCACCGCAACCGCGCGCTCCCTGTACGCTGTGTGTCAAGCCACTCTACCGACATCATAACCAATTTAAGTGCTTCACAGACTGCGAACTGCTATATGGTGCATCGCTCCGGATACTACAAGTTCAAGGCGAATGTACGAGGAAATGGCGTAGGCTCACTGCTTCCATTGGGTGGTACTACAACTGCCGAAATAAATGGCGGATTGGCAACCACCATCGCCCCTGCAAAGATTGATTTCTTGTGGTGGCAGGGCGACTTCACGGAGGTTACGGGAGATATCAGCGATGTTGAGAATATGTTGCCAATGCAGATACTCAATAATGGCGAGTTGGATAGCGAAGGCTATGTGATGTTCCATATCGGAGAGTTCCACGAGGGAAATGTAGGTCTTGCGGCGTACGATGTTGATGGCGAGATTCTCTGGTCGTGGCATATCTGGTTTACCGACAAGCCAACAGACCTGATTACAGGAAACTATACCTTTATGGACCGCAACCTCGGTGCAACCTTTGCTCCGAATACTGCGGTTACCAGATTGGCGTTTGCCAACACCAACGAGCGAATGGCGACATACGGATTCTACTATCAGTGGGGACGCAAAGACCCTATAATGGGCCCTCCTGCATACAATTCGGGCGACGAGAGCGTGAGTGGTAAACCGAAGTCGTCAAGATATTGGGTCAAAAACTACACGACGGGGGCTTGGTCAAGTCGCAACGACATTGATACCGCTTCGGCGGCTACGATACCTGTGGCCACACAAAATCCAATGGTCTTCTACAATAGTACATCGCTATCGGGCAATAACACCTGTGGTTGGTACCCATCTACCTTTGCCGATGGATATACCAATGTGGCATTGTGGGGATATGCCGTCAAAGACTACACAATTCAGGGTCAGACCTTCTCCAAGACGATGCACGACCCTTGCCCTCCGGGCTATCGTACTCCGATCCACCACGCGTGGGGCTATGGCAACAACGCAGGCTACACCTATGGCGAGAATGGCGGTAACATAAATTTGGGCAATGGCGAGGCCAATTTTGACTCATACGGCTTGGTCTTCAACAAAAATGGCTTTGAAAGGGCGTGGTATCCGTTTATGGGCTACCGACACCCACAAGATGGAGGTTACGAAGATGTAGGACAGCAAGGAAGATTGGTTACGGGTATGCCGATGGGACAGTACAACACCCGTTCATATATCTACACCAATAGTTACACGGGGCAGATTGCCAACTCCGGTGGCGACGGCTGTGGCCCAGCATACGGAATGCCTGCGCGTTGTCAAAAAGAGTAATTGGAAGGAGAGAGTTATGAGAAGATTATATACGATTTTGATGGTCTTAACCGCGCTTGCCACCTTCGCTTCGTGCCAGGTTGCGGGCGATGGGTTGGAGAGTGTGGATATCGCCAACGGCACAGATGTTAGTACCTCGTTGGTTATCTCTCCTTCGTGTGTGGTTGAGCCGAGCAGCGTATCACGCGCTAAAAGCGCAGGTGTTGCGGTGCGCTCGTTGATTGATCAGATTACAACCAAGCGAATGGACTCAAACTTCCTTCGCCTTGACGAGGATTTAGATGCGACGAATGACGGATTGTACACCTTTACGGGTAACGAGGCAGCAACGCCATACCATACGAATTGGAACAAGGCTCTGTTGCTTGAATCAACCGTAATATCCTCGCCGGACAATACCGAGGGGATACACTATCGCTCCGTCTCGTTGGCACCGGAGCAGTCCTACAAACTGAATATCGTTGAAGAGGTTATAGATGGCGTTATCCATCGCGACACAACCCACTTCTACCATACCCGAATGGTCGGTTGGTATCCGATGAACTGTACACTTCCTCGCAAGGAGGGTGTTCCCGCAACGGCTCAATTTGACTTTTCGGAGTTTGACGCTGTACGCCTCAACGAAACAGTCAACATCAACGGAGTACCGACCGAGGTTGTCGCCTTGCAATTCAAGGGGCTTGACGGCGAGACGGATTTGATGGTTAGTAATGTGTGCGAGGGTCAGTCGTGGCACAAATACAACCCTGCCACGCCTCATAAGAGCGATATCCACCCTGTGGATAACAGCAATATCTACCGTGAGCCTTTCGGACACAACTTCACGACACCGAGATACTCAAACTACTTCACATACCGCCACTATCGTTCGGCTATTCGCGTAACAGCATACGCCGAGCAGAGTGAGCAGAACTTGGCGATGTGGGGCGAGATTCAGAGTGTGATTATTCGCAACCAACCAACATCGTGCAAGGTGTGGTTGCCAACGCGTATAGGCGAGTTTGGCGAGGTCTATAATTGGAGCGACTACGACAATCTTCCAATTGTTACGACTCCGATGTTTGACAACGACTCCAACCACCCCGACTACCACGACTCGGCAAACTACCCTATCCATATGGAGAACTCCTCGTCAAAGCACGATGTCTATCTCGGATATTCGTTGGTGGAGCCGAATAGAGATGTGGAGTTGGAGATTCATACCGCTTCGGGTGTATACAACACAGTTATTGAGGCCAAGCACAAGGTCAAAGATGCCAATGGCAACGAGAGCATTGTGGATATCTTTGAGGCTGGTTATATCTACGATATAAAGTTGAACTTACGAACCAATGGAACGATTGGCGCAATACTTGAAAAGGAGGGCGATGAACGATATTATGACCTATCCGCTCTCCACGAATTTGAGGTAACGGAGGAGCTTGACGAGAATACAATCTCCACCTTCAAGTTGGCAAACTGCTATGTCGTAGCCCCTAACGAGTTGAAAGATGGTGAGGGTAACGACATCTATGATGGCTATTGCTTCCTTGCAACAATTGTCGGTAATGGCGAGTCGGGAATCATCTCATCGGGTGCGCAAACGCTCTACCCGACTACCGAACGAATCAACCCTGTCACCGCACACCTGCTATGGGAGAGCCAACTCGGACTTATAACCGATATAGAGTTGAAGTATGGATATGTTCGCTTCAAGTTGCCTGACACCTCCGCAAGAGGAAATGCTGTGATTGCGGTTTATGACAAAGCGGGCAAGGTGTTGTGGTCGTGGCATATCTGGATTACCGACCACCCCGCAGAGCAACCCGTAACAATTGGCGAGCATACGATAACCTTCCTTGATAGAAATCTTGGAGCTACGGCTGCCACCTGCAATAGCGCGGAGAGTGCGTTGGCGACCTACGGTTTGTACTACCAATGGGGGCGCAAAGACCCTTCAATGGGGCCTCCTACCTACAACTACTCGCCAATCAACCTAAATACCGCACCATACTACGACTTCTCCTCCGACGAGAAGACGGCTGCGGAGGTGGTGCAGTTCGCACAGCCATCGTTGCAAAACGGAGTAGAGAACCCGATGTATCTGATTCTGCCTACGGCACAGCCTTTGTCCTACATCTTCAACTGGACTCATCAGCGATATGACTTCTTGTGGGGCTACAATATGGCAACGGGTATGACCACAAAGACCATCTACGACCCGTGTCCGTACGGCTATCGCGTTCCAAGTAGCGAGCTTGGCGCGCTGTTCAGTATGGGTAGCGGCTCGGTTGGCACATACGGCTACACGCGCACAATAAATGGTGTGGAGTTCTTCTTCCCATACGCCGGATATAAGGGCGTTGATGTCGGTCTGAACTCACTCGTTTCTGCGTGGAAGTATGTTGGACAGAAGGGCGATTACCAATCGTCGATGTATTGTGCCGATGCCGACGCCGAGAACAATGGAGGCATCAGCCACTATATGCATCGCGCGCGCGTATATATATCAAAGGAGAGTTCGTGGAACGAAACCAATGTTGGCTCGTATAGTGGCAATATACATATTGACTACGCCAACCGTCGTACCGCCGCACCGATACGATGCGTTAAGGATAAGAAGATTGGAAGTATCACGGCCACGCTAACCCCTTCAATGCACCAACTTGTACCGAATACGCAGATGACTATCTCGTATAAGGCACATTCGTATGGTAGTGCTATCAAGAGTGTTACCATTATGGCCAACTACACCACAACCACGGGCGAGGAGCGAGAGCGCGGAATTCGTACGATAGATGGCGACGGAGCCTACGAGTTGGAGGGTACGGTTTCATATAACACACCATCTGATTGTGACGACAACGGAGTTGTTCTGCATATGGTTGTTCGCAACGAACACGGACTTATCTATACCGAGGAGACAACCCTTGTTAAGTCGGTGTTGAAGGTGCAATTCAGCCATTGGGAGGACGCTATCAACCCATCTACAAATAGCGATATTCGTAAATTTGTAGTTGTGGGAGAGCGTATTCGCTACTATGTAAACATCTCGGCCGGAGCAGACCCATCGTCGGTGGTTATAGATGGCATACAGGCTATACGAAGCGGATATTTCAATGGTACCGATGTGTCAAATACCACTTGGTATATAGAGTGGACAAAGGGTTCAAAGGGCATATACGATATGGAGGTTGAGGTAATCGTAAATGGCAAGAGCAAGACCGAGCAGTCGCAGTCTGTTACGGTTTATGGACTCTTGTTCAGCAACCGCACCACCTCACTTGACACGAGCGGCAACACCCTCTATTTGGTGCAGAATGCAGCCTATACATCCACCTACCTTACAGCGGTGGATAGCACGCTTGCGGCGAACATCGCAACCAACTACTACAACCTCTTCACGGTTGAGGGTAACAATATCAAGAGTGTTGCTCGCGAGACATATCTCAATGGTACAAATGGAGACATATCGTTCAACTCTACCGGAACAGATTACAGCTTGTCAAAGTCGGGCAACTATGTTCGTATCTCGGCATCTATAAGGTCGGGCTGGCAGACGCAGACGGTATATCTCCGCCAAACAAGTAGCTCGGCAGTACAAATCTCCAATAGCACCACCAACCGAAATTGGTACTTCTGGATAATGACATACGATATGCCATAGTAGCGTGAAATGTAATTTTGTATTCGCTTCGTTATCTTGATATTAAAAATTTTTTATACCTTTGCTTGTTAAATAGTATGTTAACAAGAGATTTATGTCAGAATATAAACTAAAAATAGGCATTACACAGGGTGATACTAATGGTATCGGTTGGGAGGTTATACTAAAATCTCTCGCCCACCCATCTATGGTGGAGGTCTTCACTCCCGTAGTATATGGAGCAAAGCATATCGCCGAGTTCTATATGCGCAAGTTGGAGGATTTTGAGCCGATACAGTTCCACATCTGCGCCTCGGCAGCAGATGCACATCGCGGAAAGATAAACCTTGTGGAGTGCGGAGCAAAAGATACACGCATAGAGGTCGGAGTCGCTACCGAGGCCTCTGCACAGCAGGCTCTTGCCGCCTTGGAGAAGGCAAGCGCAGACCTCGTTGCAGGAGATTTGGCAGCAGTGGTAACCGCTCCAATAAACAAAGAGGCGATGCAGAAGGTGGGCTTCGGCTTTACGGGACACACCGAATACTTCGCGTCAAAAGCGGAGGG
>JAEIGA010019031.1_pt1 | contig 10470 bp, 9 predicted proteins | sample 9270691 | NCBI WGS metagenome assembly JAEIGA01 (sample SAMN17057246, study PRJNA624740) | gut metagenome | biome: biome; isolation source: fecal sample | host: Bos grunniens | place: China: Xizang | collected 2019
TTATTGAAAGATGTTACTCTAAATTTTTAAAACGATGAATGTTCTTATAACTGGTGCCAATGGACAACTTGGCAATGAAATGCGAGTTGTAGCAAAACAATATACTGAAGTAGATTTTGTTTTTACCGACGTTGAAGAACTAAATATTTGCAATGCCGACGAAGTTGACTCTTTCGTTAAAAATCTTCGTCCCGACTATATTGTAAATTGTGCAGCATATACGGCTGTCGACAAGGCCGAAACCGACATAGATTTATGCCGTGCTATTAATTGCGATGCAGTGAAAAATCTTGGCATTGCTGCCCAAAAATATCAAGCAAAAATTATTCACGTTTCTACCGACTATGTTTTCGATGGGACAAGCAACATTCCTTATACCGAAACGATGCCAACCAATCCGCAAACCATTTACGGAAAAACTAAATTAGAAGGAGAAAAAGCATTGCTATCGGTATGCAACGCAAGTTTTATTATTAGAACTTCGTGGCTCTACTCATCGTTTGGGAACAACTTTGTAAAAACAATGTTGCGTTTGGGTAATGAGCGAGACAGCCTTAATGTTGTTTTCGACCAAGTAGGAACTCCAACTTATGCTGCCGACTTGGCAAATGCCATTTGGAAAATTATCACAAGCAAGAAAACCGATTATGGTGTTTATCATTTCTCAAACGAAGGCATTTGCAGTTGGTACGATTTTACCACAGCCATTTTTAGACTCACGAACACCAACTGCCAAGTGTTCCCTATAGAATCGAGCGAGTACCCTACAAAAACTCCGCGACCTTTCTATAGCGTTCTTAATAAACACAAAATAAAAAGCACTTTTGCTGTCTCTATCCCACACTGGGAAGTAAGTTTACAAAAGTGCCTTCAAATACTTAAAGACAAATAAAAAAAGCGGATTTAAATCCGCTTTCTACATTTTAATCTTTTCCTAATGCATCTTCAATTGCACTATTTATTGCTCTATCTTTAAAATAATCAGAATCAGAAGTATCGTAATGATTCGTTGCCACACTACCATTTTCTGTAATTACAGTTACATGTACAGTATCACCATCCTGTTGTTTAATAATTTCTTTAATACCACTCATAATAAATTGTGCTTGTTATATCCCATCAGCCCATCGGTTTTAAAATACATAATAAAAGTATACTCCAAAAGTAGTGCAACCCTATAGAATAGAGAAGAAAACACCATTCCAAAATCACCACACAATCGGGCGGATTTCGCCCTACAATAGGGTTATTTTTGCCGCTTTTCAGCATAAGCATCTGAATAGTAATCAAATAGATTTTCTTCCAAGATCAACGAAATACGCAAAAGCAAACCTGCGTCTATATGTTTTCGTTTAAGAATTTTTGACATATTCGACGAATCAGTATAAAGTTTCCGAGCCAACCAAGCTCCGCTACGCTCTTGCTCTTGCAACTTTTGGCGAATAATGTTTCCGATATGAATATCTTTTCCCATAAAAAAACGTGAACTATTTTCGTTATTGCCTATTTAAATCCGTTAGCCGACCAAAGCATTGTAGGTAAATAAGCACGAAAACAGCCCACGTCAAAAGACGTGAACTTCCGTCTGCTTATTCTCTCCTACTATAAATTTTGGTCGTTTACGGATTCGAGAATAAATGTCGAAACTCCTTATTTTAATAGTTAAATCTGCCTCTGCAGATTTCAAAAAAAATTAAATTTTAGTTATGTAATTTTTTTGATAAAATCAATCAAGTAAATCGGGGCGAAGGAGTTTTGTCCGCTCCAAAGCTTGCTCTAGACGCCACTCTTCTATTTTAGCTTCGTGTCCCGAAAGCAATACATCGGGCACTCGCCATCCATTAAATTCGGCTGGGCGAGTATATTCCGGCGGAGCTAAAAGATTGTCTTGAAACGAATCGGAAAGAGCTGATTGTTCATCGCCAATAGCTCCAGGAAGCAATCGTACGATAGCATCAGTCATTATAACCGCAGGCAATTCGCCACCGGTAAGCACATAATCTCCCACCGAGATCTCTTTTGTTACTAAATAATCGCGTACGCGTTGGTCGACACCCTTATAATGCCCACATAGAATTATCAAGTTTTTCGACAAAGAAAGTTTATTTGCCGTCTGCTGACAGAAACGCTCTCCATCGGGCGATGTATAAATTATCTCATCGTAAACACGTTCGCTTTTGAGTTTTTCGATAATCTTAAAAATCGGTTCTACCTGCATCACCATACCAGCACCGCCACCAAACGGATAATCATCGACACGACGATGACGTTTATCCGACGAATAGTCGCGTAAATCGTGTACAACAAATTCTACCAATCCTTTACTTTGAGCTCGTTTCAATATAGAATGATTCAACGGACTCTGCAATAATTCAGGCAATAATGTAATAATATCTATTCGCATACAAATGCAAAATTAAAAAACAAATCCTCTTCGAAAAGAGGATTTTATTAATTTATTTCCGTACTGAAGATTTTCTTACTTCTTTTTATGATTTTCTTTTACAAACTGAAGTAATGCCATAGCCATAGAAGGACATTGCGGTGTAGGCACTGCTAAATCCAAACGCAAGTTAGCATCTTTTACGGCTTGTGCTGTAGTAGTACCAAAACATGCTATTTGAATATCACCTTGTTCGAAATTAGGGAAATTTTTCAACAAAGAATGAATTCCTTGTGGCGAAAAAAATACCAACATATCGTAGTCGAATTTTTCATCTTCTTTGAAATCGTTACTTACCGTACGATACATTAAACCTATATGATAAGTCAACTGCAATTCATCTAACGATTTTACAATCTCATCATTATATTGCTCTGACAATACCACTAAATATTTTTCGTCAGCATGCTTCTTTATAAGTTCTATCAAAGCAGGCAACTTACCTGTTTCACTCAAAAACACCTTTCTTTTTCTGAATTGTATATACTTCTGCAAATAAAGTGCGATAGATTCCGACAAACAAAAATATTTCATCGTTTCAGGCACAGTAATACGCATTTCTGTACACAATCTAAAGAAATGATCTATTCCTGTTTTTGCCGTAAAAATAATAGCAGAATGCTCAAGAATGTTTACTTTCTGAGTTCTAAACTCCTTTGCTAAAATTGGTTCAACCTTAATAAATGGTCGAAAATCAATCTTAACACCATATTTTTCTGTAATATCAAAATAGGGCGACTTTTCCGTAGTTGGTCGTGGTTGAGAAACCAGTATCTTCTTAATTTTCAAGGAACTAAAATCTAAATTATTACAACAAACTTACTTCAAAAAGCATTTTTACGAATGCCATAATTGGCAAAATTTTCCAAATGCAAAGATACAACATTAAATAAAAAAGAGCAACCTTTTTTTCAGAAAAGATTTGTAATAATTTATAACAGAGAATTATTAGTAAAATAACGATAAAAACAGTAGCTATACAAAACACAACTACACTTATAGCGTGAAATGTATAAAGAGAGAATACCATTAAAGGAAACAAGACTACACCACTAAAAGCAAATAAGGAAAAATGTTTTTTTATATATTGAGAAGATTGTTTTTGTTGAAAAAACACAATACCTATAAAAAACATCAACAAATCACCAAGCAACAAAAACAAAAGCACTGCCAAAGAAAAAAAGATTATAAATATTGGCATATTTTTCTCCGTAAAAAACAACGAAAATCTAAACAAAAAATAACCCATACTGAGTTGAGAGAGGAAAAACAAAACCAATTTTGAATAAAAATATTGAGGAGGAAATGATACAGAAAAAGAAGATCGATCTTTTTCCTCGAAAAAACTACTCAACTCTGCTTTTAAATATTTTTTGGACGAAGAAAATACTACACAATAAACCACAAATAAAAACAATATGCCTACAACAACCCAAGGAGAAGAAAAAACATCTTTTCCAAATGGTGTCATTAATAATGTCTCTGTATTGCTACTCACTTGAGTTACAACATTGGTAAGTGTATCATTATATATAAGAGAGAGCGTATCCAACATAATCAAATAGCTGCATTTTTTCGAACACTTACGTCCCAAGGCTCTGCTTTTTCTATTGCCTCCAACACATCTTCAGGCGACTCTACTACAATCCAAATATTACGATGTATAGGGCGCATAAAGCGTTCTTCTATCAACTGCTCTAAATAGGTCAGTAATGGAGTAAAAAAATTGTCTACATTAACAATTACTATAGGTTTTAAATACAACCCGAGTTGCTTCCATGTAATAACCTCGAGTAGCTCTTCTAGTGTACCACAACCACCCGGCAATGCAATAGCGGCATCAGATAATTGCATCATTCGTTGCTTTCGTTCATGCATCGTATCAACAATTTCCAACGTTGTAAGTTGTTCATGATGCCAACCTTGCTCACACATAAAACGAGGAATAACACCAGTAACACGTCCTCCATTTTCTAAAACAGCATTAGAAAGAGCAGCCATCAAACCCATATTTCCTGCACCATTGCAACAAGTAATATTATTTTCAGCTAATATTTTACCTAAACGTTGAGCAGCTTCAAAATAACAAGACTCTATTTTTGTACTCGAAGCACAATATACTACTACGGAACCGATCATTTATCCTTAATTTCCAGCAAAAATACAATTTTTATGTTGTATTTTTGAAATTCGAAAAATAGAAATACATACACTTATGAAACTTTCTTTCCAAGCTTACAACCTAAAGCTAAAACACACTTTTTCCATAGCAAATTTTTCAAGGACAGAAACCCCTATTGTTTTAACACAAATAGAGCATAACGGGCTTATTGGTTATGGTGAAGCCTCGCTACCACAATACCTTGGAGAAACTCAACATTCAGTTTGTAAATTTCTAGAGAAAGTTAATTTATCAAATTTCGACTTTCAAACAAACATAGAAGATATAACGCATTATATCGACTCTATTGAAGCAAAAAACACAGCAGCCAAAGCCTCTATAGACATTGCATTGCATGATTTGATTGGGAAAGTGAAAAATCAAACTACACGTAAAATGCTAGGAATTAAAAGCAATAAAAGACCTTTTACATCATACACAATTGGCATTGATAACGAACAAATTATTCGAAAAAAATTAAAAGAATCCGAACCATACGCTATCCTAAAAATCAAAGTAAACCAAGAAAACTGGAGAGAGACAATTGATATCATCCGTAGCGAAACTCAAAAACCGCTATTCATTGATGCCAATCAAAGTTGGCAATGTAAAGAAGAAGCTTTAGAAAATATAAACTACTTGTCAACGAAAAATGTCTTACTAATAGAGCAACCTTTCGAAAAAAACAATCTTGATGCACACAAATGGCTTTCTGAAAGAAGTCCGATACCAATCTTTGCCGACGAGTCTATTCAACGATTGTCTGACATAAAGCGAATAAAACAATGCTTCAATGGTATCAATATAAAACTTATGAAATGCACGGGGATAAACGAAGCTTTAAAAATGATAAAGCTTGCTCGAAAGTACAATTTAAAAATAATGCTTGGATGTATGACAGAAACGTCGTGTGCTATATCTGCTGCAGCACAATTATCACCATTAGTTGATTTTGCTGACTTAGATGGGAATCTACTAATTACAAATGATTGTTTTAATGGGACAAAAATAAAAAAAGGGAGAATCTCAATGAAAAATTCTCCCGGTATCGGTATAGAAAAACTTAATATACTATAACTTTATAACTTTCCGAACCAACACAAACAATATAAACACCGGTATTTAAGACCGAGACTGAAACTACTTGAGAAACATTCTCTTGTTTTATCTTTTGCCCCCAAATATTAAAAACAGATATGGGGAATTCTGCACCTTCAATTATAATACTCTTATCGCTTGCATATACCTTAACATCGCTTTGCAAAGAGTTGTTTACCACATCATCTTTTGACAACAAATCTTTTGTAAGCACAGTTATCACATTAGATTTTTCAGAAATATAATCACTACAAACCGATTGTAAATAATAGAAATACTCTGTTTCTGGAGTTAAATTTAAAACCAAATACGAATCTCCAACAACCATTTCGTTCTTTAAAATAAATATAGAATCTGAAGCCCCATAAGATATAGAAACATCATCGAGAGCAAGATTACCTTTTACTTTATTATAGGTAAAACGTACAGCTCTTACATTTTCCGATTTCTCAAAAGCATAACTCGATATTTTTTTTGTATTATTTTCAAAATAAATAGTATCAATTACCTTATAAACATCATCAACAAAAGATTCTAATAATAAATACGAACCTTCACCTCCTGATACAAATTTACTCATAAATGACAAAGAGGTAATAGGCATAGAAAATATTGGAGTTTGCAAGTATTCAGCATTATTCTTAAAAGCTGCAGAAGGAATAAGTTCTCCCGAATTGGTGGCTGAAGCATAATTTCCACTTATCGTTCCTTGCCAACCACTAGGCAAAGGTTTTCCATTTGTGTCTAAATTATCAAAACCTTCTTTCAGCACCGTAGGTTCACCTTGCATTTTAAACAATGTTAAATAATACGCTTCTGCGTCATCATTTAACTCCCAATTCGCCACAAACGAAGATGTATAAACATCGGTTACGTCTAAAGCTAATGGCGGCATCAAATCACTAGTATGTAATCGTTTCGTATTTTTACTTAATTCTTTTTTACCTCCACTGCAAACATACACGCAATAAGTATACTTTTCATTTGGTTTTAAACCTTCAACTTTATGAGTTGTATTGTTCCCAACATTACATTGTTTTAAAACATATTCTAACGCAGTATTAGTTTCTATAGAATGTTTTCCTATCGACAAGAAATCATCTTTAGAATAAACGTCCCATTCTTGCATATCGAAAATTTCATTAGGTTGCGTAACATTTCTTTTCCGCTTTAATACGACATTTTCTCCCCAATTATCTGTCATATCCTTATAACCTATGATATCAACCAATATACCTTCTCGATACAATGCTATTGCATCATTTCCATTAAAAGCCATAATATTTGTATAATCTTTAGGAGTTACACAATCGGCTTTTGTTAACAAATCCGCAGCATCTGCACTACCATGTATTATAAAAAAAGTACTATCTCTTTTAAGAACACCCGACAATGGAAAATCAGATCCAAAAGTTCCGATTCCATTATTTTGTTTTCGTAAAGAGTACTTTGACAAATCAATATCACACCCTGTACCATTATATATTTCAAGCCCTTTATTCCAACTTGTACCTTCTACATATGCTGACAACATTAAATCACCTGCAATAGAATCTCCCTTATACAAATCTACTAAATAATAGTCTGCGTCAGGTTGTTTCATCCAATTTAAATTAGCAGATGTAGCCGTTACAAAAGTTGGCATTAAAGCCACAAAGTCAGATGAAACTACTACACTTAATGGAACATTAATAGGTGAATTCAATCCTCCACCTAGTATTTGCAACGTATCTAGAAAAATGCCAGTTTCTATAGCAGAAAAAGTAATATTTATTGTAGAAATACTTCTTTCTTCTTCTTTTTGTAAAGGTAAAAACTCAACATTAAAACCCTGATTACCAATTAAAAAATCAAAAATTATATCAGATTTTAAATTAACACCTAAAAAATCCAACTCATATTTACATGAATCACCTTTTAGTAGAACTCCAAAATCTACTGACGACCAACGATTTGGCGTAATCAAAAAAGCTTCAGTTTCTGTTGGGAAATTATAGGTAGAGTTTTTTTCACTTCCCCAAATATATTCAACCAAATCAGGATAATCTATAAACGGATTTCGATTTCCTTGCAATTCATAGATTTTTTCCATTCGAACCTTTTCCAATGCACTTACAGGATCATTTCTATGCCATTTTAACAACAATTCTAATGCCCATTCTTTCCATACAGGATAAATATTATTTTCCATCATCGGAGAATTCCACAAGGGAGCATAATCTTCATATGCAGTTGAAACATATAGATAAGCTCGAGCAAAATCTCCTTTATATTCATCAGCAGGCTCAAAACACTTTCCTTGATACTCATCGCCAAAAGCATTCAAACCAACCTTAGAAACTCCATTATCATAATTCACTTGAGCAACCTCTCCTAACGGATTGTTGTTTTTTAATGAATTGATTGTTGCCTCTGCAGGAAACAAATGATGTAAATCTCGATAAGCATTATTCGACAAAGCACCCCACCAACTTTTAGGCAAAGAGTGTTCTATGTGCATTCCAGAAACACTTTCACACATAGCTCCAAAATAAAAAGAATCAGATGAATACCTATCAATTACAGAATTATTTACAGAATCTCTATCTATTTGATAAAAACCGTACCAAGTAGATTCTGCACCACTTCCATACATCAACATTTTGGAGTTAGAAACAATTTTATGCAATGCTGTTTTTAATTCGCTATTTTCCTTTCCTTTGGCTAAATAATAATATCCTACTGGAACCTTAGCTTTTAATAAAGCACAAAATAAAAAGCCAAATAAAATTAGGGTTCCTCTCTTCCATAAATATTTATTTGACTTTTTTATAATAAACATCATCGATTAATATACGGTTTTTAACACAGTTCTATTACCTAAATTTTCTATATGAATAATATAAACACCAGAAATTGGTAATGAAAATTTTACCAACGATTGAGATGCAATAGTTCGTTCTAAAACTACTCCAGAGATATTCATTAATGTCAATATACTACCTTTTTCTATGCCTTCAACAGTCCAAACATTTCCATTTAAATAACTTAAAAGTTTTGTTTCTAATGGTGCATCTGTAGCAGAGTTTTCATTAGAATCTGAAGAATTTTCCTCAACTAAAATTTCATTAGAAACCATAGAATTTAATGGAGTAACTGTATAGTAATAATCTGCCGTTGTATAATCGACTCCCTCTACCATATAAGATTGTACTGCTCCGACTGTTTTTGGATAACCAATAACCGAAATTTTGCTTACAGATTCACCTCCTGTTATTACTTGTACACTATTTATATTTATACGTTTTTTTGATACTAACGATTCAATTTTCAAACTTACAGAAGTGTTACTTTCACTTTTTTCGATTTCGAATTCATAGTTTTCAAAACTTGAAGTAAGAGTAAATGTTTTTGTAACATCTCCTAATGTAACTTTCATTTGAGTTCCAGTATCTGTATTATAATATTGTGCATTTATAACAACCTTTCCTCCTTTCGACAAATCCAATCCAGAATAAGTTATAGAGCCCGTTTTTGAACCTGAGCCTAATCTAACACAACCATCTACATCAAAATTCACACTACCATCTGTAGTTGCAGTTGTGGCCTTATTACAATCATCTTGCAAAACAACAGTTTCTGCAGTTCCAACAATATCTTTTTTATATACATCTAACACATAGCTATCAACTCCTGCATTTGTCCAATTTGCCACAAAGCTATTCTTTGTAAGCTCTGTTGCTGGCAAGGCTTCAAAAGAACAATTTCCTATAAGATATGTCGTTGTTATAAAAGAGCCCGATGTAGTAGATAATACTGCAGTATCAACACCTAATTCTCTTGGTTGATAACTTACAACAATTTTTGATCCGTCTGTAATTTCAGCTGCAGTAAATGTTTTTTTAGACAATTCAAATTTATCACTTCCTGATAAAGTTAAAACTACACCTGAAGACAAATTAGTTCCCTTTATCAATACATCCTCTTGAACTGATGTAGTTGCATCTGTAGTTTCAAAATATAAAGTACCCGAAGGACTAATTATAGCCTCCTCACATGCACCTTTTAAAACTACAGTAACTGATGTTGTATTTTTTGCTGTTAAGGTCAAATTTGCCGAATGCTCTCCTGTTGTTGTAGGTTTGTAAGACAAGGTAACATATTGCCCATTATTTGCATCAGCTGCAGAAATACTTGTAGGAGATACCTTGAAAAGTGAAGCATTTGCACCCGAAATAGAAAAAGAAACATTATCCACTAAATTTCTTCCACTTACTAATATTTGAGTTGTTACAACTTCATTCAAATTTGCATTTGACATAATGATAGATTCTCCAGACTTTGGTGTCAAAAATGTTGGATTTTCATTCTCACACTCACACCCTGTTTTATCTACTCCCGAAGCATACTCTTCTGAATAAGCTGATAACAATGTAGAAAAATCTATTGTTTTTCCCTTATATTCTCCCCAAATATACTCTGCTAAACAAGGGAAGTCAATAAAAGGATTACGATTGCCCTGTTTATATCCTGTTGAATTATAAGTCTTATTTCCAAAAATAGCTTCATTTCGAATTAATTCTTTTTCTGAAACAGGATCTTCTCTGTGCCATTTTAAAAATAACGCAACTGAATAAACTGTTAATCCAGAATTCGATCCAAAATGATTTCCCCAACTTGTACAATTAGTAGCATAACGGGTTGCCATATAGAAATAAGTACGAGCAAAATCTCCTTTATATTCATCATCTGGTTCAAAAACCTTTCCTGAAATAGAAGCTCCAGTAAA
>JAEIGA010019032.1_pt1 | contig 10469 bp, 15 predicted proteins | sample 9270691 | NCBI WGS metagenome assembly JAEIGA01 (sample SAMN17057246, study PRJNA624740) | gut metagenome | biome: biome; isolation source: fecal sample | host: Bos grunniens | place: China: Xizang | collected 2019
ATAGGCAAATATGAAGGCAAACTTGAGTGGTAGGTGAATCATCTTGATAATATTGTGGAGACTTATTTGTGGCATAGTTATGTGGTATCTTTGTGACGAAGCTATGAGATCTAATCCTGGCGTAAGGCTATGGACTAGATTCTACGTAGCTTTAGCATTATTCTTTGGTTTTATGGGAATAGTCTTATCATTATTAATAATAAGTATTAAAGTAAGAAGGTGAATGAATGGATAAAATATCTTCAGGGATATTAAGTTTAGATGTTGTGTTAGGCGGCGGCTTCCCACTGAATAGATTATCAGAAATAAGTGGACCACCTGATTGCTCTAAGAGTACTTTAATGTTAAATCTAATAAAGCAGAATCCAGATTGTGTTATAGCTTATCTTGATATGGACAAACAAATAACTTATGATTATATGGAACAACTGGATATCGACGCAGACTCTATGGTTATATCTCAGCCCGAATCTGCTGAACAGTTATTGAGTATAGTGAAGGCTTTAATAGATAATAAAGCAGTAGATGTTATCATAATAGATTCTTTAGCTAGTCTGATATCTAATTATGAATTAAATGCATCTATAAACACAAAAGTTAACAATAATACAATTACGGAAACCATTAAGAAATTATCAATGATGGTATATAAATCAGATTGTGCAATGCTTCTTATAAATCAAACAAGGAATAATCTAAAAGAGAAACCAGGAACCATGATAACTATAGCTGATAGAGCATTAAATTCATATGCATCTATACGACTTGAAGTACAACAGACGAATGAGCTTCATAAATACGATCAGATAATTGGCGCAAAAATTAAAATATCTGTAAAGAAAAATAAAATAGCTTTAGCACGTGGAATTCAATTCATTAAAATAAATCATTATTATAGTACTGGATTAGATACTACCAGTGATTTATTAGAATTAGCCTGTGAAGCAAACATCATTAACAAATCTGGCAGCTGGTATAACTATAAAGACATCAAGCTTCAAGGTAAAGATAACATGATTGAATGTCTTAATACTACAGACGATTTGTTTGACGACGTGTTTAATAAAGTTATAGAATATTACGATATATAAAGGAGGCCAAATAAACATGAAAAACGAATTAAAAGTTGGAGATATCGTTTTTGTTAATATATTAAAGTATCAGAAATTTAGAGGTACAATAATAAATATAGAAAACGATATAGCAACAATAGAAGTACCTACTCATTATAGTAACAATGAAGTAGTTATTCTTTATAAGAATATTAATGAGCTGTATCGAGTTCCGAAAACATTAGAAGATATTGAAAAATTAAAGAAAGCAAAGAGGGGTTAACATGGCAATCTTTTTTACATCGGATTTACATTTTAATGCACAAAGAACTATTGATATATCAAAACGCCCATTTAAATCTGTAGATGAATTAAATAAGACATTGATAAAAAACTGGAATGAAACCGTATCTAAAGATGATACGGTTTACATTTTGGGCGATTTTGGAGATCTATCATATTCTAGATTTCTTAATGGCAGAAAAGTTTTTGTTAGAGGCAATTATGAAAGAGGCCATTATACTCACGAAGAGTTAGAGCAATATTTTGATGTAGTTTATCCATTAGATGTAATGTATTTACCAGTAGACTATAATGGAAAAACATATGACATCTATTTGACTCATGAACCATTAAATCTTTTGGAAAGACCTATGACTGAAAATGTTATAGGATTATTTGGCCATATTCATAAATTATGTATGGTTAAAAGATATGGTATTAATGTAGGAACAGATTTACATTATTTCACTCCTATAGATATGGATACTGTATTGTTTTATCATAATGCAGCTTTACATTATTATGATGAAAATGTATTTAATTAATAGTTAAGGAGGTTACTATGAAAGATATAAGACAATTAGAAGATTTAATTGGAGAAGAAGTACAGATATACCCAGGAGATTCTTATAGCAAATGGGGAAAGATAATTGATATAAATAACAATGGCATGTTATTTTTAATAACAAAAGCAGATAGAGAGTGTAGGAGTTATAAAGTTGGCAGTTATAAATTTATATCTTATTCTGCTAATTTAACGGTATCATATGATTAATTTTCGTGCTCGTTTCACTTCGCACACAATCTTATTTTTTTGATTATTTTATTTATTTTGGAGGTGTATTCATATGACTGTTAATATTCATATAGAGTATATTTTATGTAATGAAAAACTTTGTAATAATGACATTGAAGTAATAGCAGAACATTGCTTCATAGTTGATTCAGAGTGGCTTCATCATATGTGGAAGCGCCACTTTAAAGCATTATTTGAGTGGGATGATACATTTGATGAGTTCTTAGACTGTTATGATCCAGAGCATGAAGGACAAATAATTTATATGATGGCTAAAAAGCAAAATAAAATTATAGACGAAGGCTGGGAAGCTGTCGAAGATAATTAATTGATTGGAGGATGGAACCATTGAAAGCATATAGAAACGTAATTATTTGTGGAGAACAAAATGTATTTGTATCTATGTTTTATGAGTATATGAATACGCCTGTTAAATATGTAAAATATTCAAATATGAGTCACGGCGGAGTGAACTCAACTGCAATAAATTCATTAAAGATTATAAACAAATTTTTAGCTCAAATATATAAAAGTAATGAGGCTAGTCCTCATTATTTTGTAATACCATCTGGTATATATAAAGCAATAATTAATGGCACTTATAAGAATTGGGTTAAGACAGGAAAAACAGCTTCAGGACGTCAATTAACACAAGATGAATTATGTCAGTGGACAATCTTTGCATCTTTGTATAAAGCTTTGTTCAATGAAATAAATTTTAAACCACTAAGCTATTATTCTATGAAAAATCCTAAGTATAATGTTGACCAAATGAAATACACTAAGAGTCTAATAAACAAAGCATATGAATATATAGATAAAAATAAAAACAATAACTTTATCGATACATTAGAAGACTTACTATAAGAAAGGGTAATATAATGATAAGTGACCATCAAATGATGGTTACTCATATCATATAATCTCCCTTAATAGTTTTTTCCCTGTCAGATCCCCCTTGCTGACAGGGTTTTTCATTATACAAATAAATTTATATATAGGAGTGATTGGTATGATAGCAAATATACATTCAGAAATAGATTTAAATAATGGAGTTCCAACTTATGAATCTCTTAAAGAACAACTTGAAAACTTTGAAGTAGAAATTAAATTAGAACCCGTTGAATTTATTAAGTTATTTAAAAATTATATAGCAACAAATCTTGATATAGATTTAGATGAGTTAAACATCCTTACTATACTAGATATAAAGAGTCAACGAATTGTTCTAGATACTGAATATCTAGAAGAAAATGACGTTAACGAATTAATCTTTTTAATGGATGAATTTAAACATCATTTTGGACGTTCTGTATTCGCCATAAGAACTTCAATAAATATATCTGTAATATTAAGAAAAATTTTATCTAATTGTTCTTTATATAGAATGAATGCAGACGGATCATTAGTAATTTGTTATTCATTATTAGATATAACTCAAATTGAAATAGGCCAATATTTAAATTTATAAGGAGTCGTGATGATATGAGTTTATGTCCAAATTGTTCTTGTAGTTTAGAAAACAAAGAAAACATTATAGCAACAGAAGAATCGAAATTATTTAAAGGCAATAACATATATATAATGTGTAAGAAATGTGGTTATGTTATGGTCTATAACAGAAGTAGGAAGCTTGTTTATAGTCTAGATAATTATAAAGACGATAAGGAAGTTATGGAAGAAGTAGCTGCTTTATTAACAGAGGCTACTCAAAATGAAGTTGAACTTGTAGAAGTAAAAGAAGAGGAAGAGTCTCCTAAAGTAACGGAAAGATTACAACAGAAGAAACCAGAACCAGTTGAACCTGTTGAAGAAGAAGTTGTAGAGGAACCTGAAGAAGAAGTTCAATGTTCTGGTAATTGTGCTCAATGCAGTGGTTGCGCAAATCAAGAAGTTATATTATTGGCATTCAATAAGCAGACTCAAGAATTTGAATTAGTAAAAGAAAGTGCATTAGAAAGTCTTGAAGATCTTTCTATATACGACTTCTATTTATTAGAAAGAGTTTATGTTGAAAGAACCGTACAACACAAAATCCATAAGCTTTAAGTAATATAGTAGTAAATTATAAATGATAAGGGAGCGAATCTAATGAAAAGATATTTATTTATGGATACCTCTGGATTAATGGGCAATCATCTTGAATTAAAAAAGATATTAGAAGATGACGTTGTATTTGTTATATGTTCTACTGTATTAGAAGAATTGGACAAACATAAAGATGGTTCTAATAACGAAAAACGTTATAAAGCACGAAAAGCTTTACATCTTATAAATGACAATCCTGATTCTGTCGTATATGTAGTTGATGAGGTACCTAATAAATTTGTTGTTGATACTTTATTTTATGGATTTGATATGAAAGTACCAGATAACAAAATTCTATATGCTTGTTACAATTTTATGGAACAAGATAAAAGCATAGACGTAGTTCTTTTAACTAATGATAACGGTATGAGAGCTAAGGCAGATATGCTTGGATTACCTTCTATGAAATTAATACAAGAACAAGACGAAGAGATGTATAAAGGTTTCATAGAACTTTACGGTACTGAAGAGGAAAACGATAATGCGTTATTAGAATTAATGGAGTCTTGTACGTTACATGCTAACCAATACGTTATATTACATGACCTTGACACAGAACAAGAGAATGCTGTACGTTGGGATGCAGATGAAAGAGATTTCGTTGATTTAAAATATAGAACAACAAAAGTAAAACCTCTTAATATTTATCAAGAATGTGCAATGGATTTACTATACAACGATAGAATACCTATAAAAGTTATATCAGGTAACTACGGTAGTGGTAAAACTCTTTTAACTATGAAGATAATGGAAGAGAAAATGTTAACTGGATTATTTGATAAAATGGCTTTATGGAGAAATCCTATAGCAGTTGACGGATTAGATATAGGTGCTTTACCAGGGAACTTCTGGGATAAAGTTGGACATTTCTATTCTCCAATGGTTCAATATTTAACAAATAATACAATGTATGATGACTTACATGACGCATTTGATCCATTAAATGAAGATTCAGCTAAAAGACGTGGATATCAATTATCTATGGAAGTTATACAAAACTTAAAAGGTGTATCTGTGGATAGAACTATTGCTATACTTGATGAAGCAGAAGACTTATCTCTTAAATTAATAAAAGTTGCAGGTACTCGTATCGGTAAAGGATCAATGCTTGTAATGATGGGAGATATTAAACAAGGAGAAGATAAGTATAAATACGATAATGGATTAGCTGCTTTCGTTGAACAATCTAAAGACGAACCTCTAGTAGGTGTTATATATCTACCTGAAGATGTAAGAAGTAGTGTATCTAAAGTATTTGCCAGCTTAAAATAACAACAAGCGTATCTTAAACGATACGCTTTTCTTATGCATATAGTAGATACAAAAAGACAAAAACAAAGGAGAATTTTTGTTATGAGTAAAAAAACTAATATAATCAAGTATACTATAATGCCTAAGAATGAAAAAGATAATTACGCTGAAAATTTCAAATTGAGTTTAACTGAATTTGCTAAAGAACTTGATGGGAATGTTCTTTTGGCTCCATTAATAATATACAATTCAGAACTTGATATACCTATGGATATGGATGAATCTATAGAAGAATATATAGTTTATTCTCATAAAGACGAAATAGAAGATCTTATAAGAAGAGAAGAAGGGGCTCATTCTTTCCGTACACTTGTTCTGCATGGATTTGATGTATCATTTGATGAAGTAAGAGACAATTATTGCATAATATCTCGTAAGAATCAAACTGATATATGTATAAATACTATACAACCAATTGAACTGGATAGCAATTTAACTTTTTATTTATATAATGATTTAGATGAAATGGAAGATGAAGAATGGGAAGAAACTAAAGAACAATTAAAACAAGATATGATGGATTACGTTGACGACTTTAAAGCTTGTAAAGAGATGTCGGACCAAGATATATTCAGTTTACTACCATTCTTATTCGATGAAGATGAAAGTACTTTATCTGAAGTATTTAATAAAATTAAAAACAAAGATAAAGACGAAGATGAAAAATGCAATGACCCTATATCTTTACCTGTACCAAAAAATGATTTTAAAGAAATGGAGCAAGAAGATTATAAAAATATGATTAGATATACTTATGAAGAAGACGATATGTTCGTTGCTATAAATAAAATAAACGATAATTTATTCAGTATCGAAGACGATGATGAAGAAGTTATATTAAATAGAGAACAAATAGAATTTGTTTTTGAACAATACTTAAGAATTAAAGATAAACCAATTAAAAAATAAAGGAGGCTTTTGCCTTCTTTTTTTGAGGAGGGAACAACTATTTGAGTAGCTATAAGGATATGGAAAATGAAGAATTAGTTTTCTTGATTCAAGAAGACCCCGACAATCAAGAAGCATGGGACGAGTTATGGAAAAAAACTAAAGACACTATATATTATGTATATCACGAAAGAGTTCATGCATATTATAAAGAAACTATGAATGATGATTTATTAGCTGTTTTAAATATAGGTTGGTATCAAGCAGTTAAAACCTATAAGAAAGACAAAGCAACCGGACCTTTTCATTGTTTCGCTATATTTATAATAGATCAACGTTACCGACAAATGTTACGTAAATATAAGCCAGAACGCATTGGCAAAAGTGTTAGAACTGAATTCTTACAAGATATTAAAATGTCATCTGTTAGTTCGGATTCCACAACAGACTCTATAGACTTTTGCGTATCAAATATACTAGAAGATAAAGATAGTACTTTTGATTTTGACCAAATAGAATTAAAAGACTATATAGATTCTAAAATGGAGTTACTTAAAGAATACTACCCAGATTCTTATAAGTATATAACAGAAATAATTTATAATGGAAAAACACAAACATCAATATCTAAAGAATATAAAGTTTCTAAGAATAAAGTTTCAAAAGCAGTAAAAAAAGGATATGAGTATTTACGATATCAATGTGAGCAAGACAAATTTGAAGATGGAATAATATAATATTATTAATCGAAAAAGGAGTGATTTGATTATGGCTTTAATACCTACAGTTATAGAAAAGAATAGTGAAGGTGAAAGAAGTTTTGATATATACTCTAGATTATTAAGAGATAGAATCATATTTTTACATGGTGAAGTTGAAACAGGCATGGCTGACACTATAGTAGCTCAACTTCTATTATTAGAAGCAGAAGATCCTAACAAAGATATAGTTATATATATAAACAGTCCTGGTGGCGAAGTAATGGCAGGACTTGCAATAGCCAATACAATGAATTATATAAAATGTGATATAAGAACAGTAGCTATGGGAATGGCTTGTTCTATGGGATGTTTCTTATTATCTCAAGGTACACCAGGTAAGAGATGTGCTTTAGAAGACGCTCAAATAATGGCACACCAAGTATCTAGTGGTACTCAAGGTAAGATACATGACATGAAGAGATCATTTGAACATTCTATAAAATTAAACGATAAACTTATGAGAAAAATGGCAGCAAGAAGTAATGGCAAAATAACTCAAGAAGAACTTGCTAAAATGTGTGAAGAAGATGTATGGATGGAGCCAGAAGAAGCTTTAGAATATGGATTTATAGATGAAATAATAAAAGAAAGATAGGGAGGATAAAGAAAATGGCCGCGAAAAAGAAAGTATGTAGTTTTTGTGGAGAAGAGTATTTATCAACAGATAAAAGTGTTGTTTTATTTAAATCTGAAAAAGATGGCGCCGATATAAGAATATGTAGCCATTGTATAGCTAAGTGTTCTGAGTTATATAATCAAAGAATGGCTAAGCAAAAACAAAAAGAATTAAACGGAACTGTCATAGAGATGACTCCTCAAAAAATATATGAAAAATTAAACGAATATGTATTAGATCAAGAGTTTGCGTTAAAGAAAATAGCAAGAGAATATTATAACCATCTTAAAAGATTAAAAAGAATAGATATGGAACCTAATGCAAATGAAAGATTAAGAATGGATAAATCTAATATGATATATATGGGTAAAACTGGTTCAGGTAAAACTGAAGCAATAAGAGCTATGGCATCTTTTATGGATTTACCTTATACAGTAGCAGATGCTAGTAGTTTAACTGCATCTGGTTATGTTGGTCGTGATTGTCAAGATATATTAAAAGATTTACTTGACGCAGCTAATGGAGATATAGATAAAGCTCAAAGAGGTATAATATTTATAGACGAAGTTGATAAAATAAGAAAAACATCTGGCGGTGGCGGAAGAAACGGTAAAGATGTTGGTGGTGAAGCCGTACAACAAGGTCTTTTAAGACTTATAGAAGGTGGAACTCATAAAGTAGTTAAGAACAGACAAATGGATACTACTATAGATTTCAATACAGATAACGTATTGTTTATAGCTGGTGGAGCATTCGTTGGACTTGAAAAGATAATAGCTAATAGGTTAAATAAAGAACTTGGCCAATCTAAAGTTGGTTTTGGTGCTGTACTTGAAAAAGAACAAGACCAAAATTACAATGAATTAATATTACAAGTTAAACCTGAAGACTTAATGGAATATGGATTAATACCAGAGTTCTTAGGTAGAATGCCAGTACTAGTTCCATTTAAAGAATTATCTGTTGAAACATTGGTTGAAATATTAACTAAACCTAAACATGCAATAATAAAACAATTCAAAGAAATGTATAAATTTGAATCTAATGTAGAACTTGAATTCACTGAAGGTGCTCTTGAAGAAATAGCTAAGAGAGCTAAGAGCAAACAAATAGGTGCTAGGGGATTAAGATCTGTATTAGAAGAAACATTTGATGAAATCGGATTTGAATATCCTTCTATAAAAGGCTTAACTAAAGTTATAATCAAAGACGATTTATCTCATGAATATATAATCGAAGAAGTAAAGATAACAGAAGTAGATAAGAAAAATGCATCTGATTTAGAAGAATAATAGATTGGCGCTTCGGCGCCTTTCTTTATGCTCGCTTCGCTTCGCATATAATCACACATTTTTGATAGGAGTTGATAACAATGGAATTAGCTTTAGACAGAAATAAATTATTAAAAGCTCTAGATGATTTTGCAAATTTTAAATCTATATTTGAAATAGTTCAAGCAATTAATTGTTACGATGGAACTTTAGATCATTTGGCATTCATGTTAAATGACGATGAATTCTTTGATGTATGTTTCTTTAATGATCCTATGGGCGCAGTTAGAGCCACTCAATATGGAAATTATCATTATATGGACGATTACATTCTATTTAATGCTTACGGCAATCTTGATAGTTATAATGATTTTGAGGCTATGAATGAATTCCGTGAATATAAAGAAGAAATAGCAAATGAAATATTTGAATTATATGATGTCGATGAATATATACGAAATATTGTTGAAGATCTTATAAAACAATTGTAGAGGTGATAATATGTATTTAGTTTCAAAAATAACAAGTAATGCGTGCGAAAGAATGGAAAAAGAATTTAAATTATTTCATTCCTATGACGATGCTTTATATTATAAAAATAGATTAAAGGGTTTATGTATTTCTGAAATAGCAGATTATTATGATATTTTAGAAAGTGAAGTATATGAATATATAAATATAACAGAAGATGAACCAAATATATTTGCATATACAGATATGGATTTAGAAGTAGAAGTGGCGATAGATAATTTATATTAATTTTTTAAGAGAGGATGGTAAGGAATATGAAAGCAAATACAAGAAAGTTATTAAATGAACAAATAAAACTAATAATTAAAGAATTAGAAATGGTTGATGACGTTAAAGATAGATTAGAACTAAGAATCGAAGCTGTTGACGTTATATATAAAATAAGTTGTCATGATTTAGAAGAAGTAATGCCCCAAGGTAAAGATGCAATAAGAGAAAACAAAGCAAAAGAACCTGTAGAAGTTACAATAGATGAACTAGACGAAGAAGACGATGATGAAGAACCTGAAGAAGTAATAGTTGAAGGTGCAAAATTCGAATTACAAGACCCTAAAGTTGATATACCAGAAATACCAGAAGAAATGGTATATGAAGTTGAACCAGAGCCACAAGAAGTATCTATAGACGATATAGTTGGAGCTGGAGAGCAATTAGCTCCAGAACAAGCTGCTGAAATAGCAGATCAATTACAAGCTGAAGTTGTTGAGAATTTAGAAGATGAAAATGTAGTAGTTAATGGTATTGACGTAACAGAAGCATTTAATGTATTAAATCCTGAAATATCAAGAGATTTCAGAGAAGAATATGCTTTACAGATAGTTGAATACGAAACACTTGAAACATATAAAACACTTAACTTTATAAATGAAGTAG
>JAEIGA010019033.1_pt1 | contig 10469 bp, 10 predicted proteins | sample 9270691 | NCBI WGS metagenome assembly JAEIGA01 (sample SAMN17057246, study PRJNA624740) | gut metagenome | biome: biome; isolation source: fecal sample | host: Bos grunniens | place: China: Xizang | collected 2019
AGGAGCTTATCTTCGTAGGTGGTGGTGCCGGCATGGCCCCTATGCGTAGCCACATCATGCACCTCTTCAAGACTGAGAAGACTTCAAGAAAGGTTAACTTCTTCTATGGTGCACGTGCACTCAAGGAGGCATTCTACCTCGATGACTACCATCAGATCGAGAAGGATTTCCCTAACTTCAAGTTCAACCTTGCTCTTGACAGACCGGATCCGGAGGCAGATGCAGCAGGTGTTCCATATGTTGCAGGTTTCGTACACAACGTGATGTTCGAGACTTACCTCAAGCAGCATGAGGCACCAGAGGATGCACTCTATCTCATGTGCGGTCCTCCTATGATGGTCGGCGCGGTTGTAAACCTCCTCGACTCACTCGGAGTTCCACCAGAGAACATTCTCTACGACAACTTCGGAGCATAGTCTCCGCTTTATATTCAGGTCCGGCCATACGGCCGGGCCTTTAAAATTTCAAATTACTTCTCCATGAATGCTATAATAATGGCTGCGGGAACATCTTCGAGATTCGCTCCCCTATCATATGAAAAGCCGAAAGGTCTGCTTGAAGTCAAAGGTGAAGTCCTCATAGAGCGACAGATCCGACAGCTTCACGAAGCAGGAATCACCGACATCACAGTTGTTGTCGGCTATAAGAGCGCGCAGTTCCATTATCTCGCCGAAAGATTTGGTGTACGTCTTGTGATGAATGAAGACTATAACGTCTACAACAACACTTCTTCAATAATCCGCGTACTCGATTCTCTCGAAGATACATATATCTGTTCATCAGACAATTACTTCCCTTCGAACGTATTCATGGAAAAGCCTTCCGGCAGTTATTATTCTGCTCTGTACGCTGAGGGAAAGACACCGGAATACTGCATGACCCTGGATGCCGAGGACAACATCACGGCAGTCACAGTCGGAGGCAGCGATTCATGGTACATGCTAGGCCACGCATTCTTCAGCAAGGAGTTCTCAGAAAAGTTCCGCCAGATAATGGTGGAGGAATACAAGGATGAAAAGACCAGGCTGGGATATTGGGAAGATGTCTATCTGAGACATATACAGGATCTGCCTCTGATGAAGGTACATAGATACCGTCCTCACGAAATCGAAGAGTTCGATTCTCTCGCAGAACTCCGTGCCTTCGACGAAAGGTATGTCAATGACAGCGGATGCAGGATCATGAAGAACATCTGCTCCGTACTTGAGTGCGAGGAAAAGGACATTGACATAGTCGAAGTCCTTAAATACGGAATGACAAACTGTTCATTCTGCTTCAGATGTGCAAAAGATGGCAGGAAATACGTGTACAGGCATCCTGGTGAAGGTACAGAAGCATTCATAAACAGGAAAAGCGAATACTTCAGCATGCAGGCTGCAAAGGCCATGAATCTGGACAAGACATTCGTACACATGGACCGTGAGGAAGGATGGAAGATTTCTTATTATGTGGAGAACGCGAGGACCCTCGACTACCACAACCAGACGGAACTGGCTGAAGCTCTCGGACTGCTTGCGAAACTCCACGAGGCTGACATCCAGTCCGAGTTCCCGTACCGTCTCTGGGATCAGGCCAATGATTTCCTGGACAAGATAAAGGCCTTGGGCAAAGATGACACAGAAGACTTCTACATCCTCTACGAAAGAATCCAGGGACTTTACAGCCACACAGTCAGCGACAACTGGCCTGAATGTCTCAACCACTGCGATGCCCTTGCCGCCAACTTCCTGATTTCAAGCAAGGACAGCGGAGAAATGGACATGACCCTGATCGACTGGGAATACTCCGGACAAGGCGACACAGCGCAGGACCTCGGTTCATTCATAGCATGCTCGGACATGAAATACGACGAAGCGATGTATGCAATCAGGACCTATCTGGGCCATGAACCTTCGGACGAAGAACTTCGTCACTATCTTGCATATACAGCGATAGCCTCATACTGCTGGTATCTCTGGGCCATCTACCAGGAATGCAACGGAGTCGATACCGGAGATTTCCTCAAACTCTGGTACGACTATTCATATTTCTACTCAGAAAAGGCTCTGGAACTCTATCTAGCGGAATAAGGCGCAGATCTTTACAAGTATCTGGAAAGGAATCCACACATCAGATCCAGAACGTATTCTGGCTTTTCTGACGGCCTTTGCAAGATACGGATACTTGGTAAACAGGTCAAGCCCGTAGAACAGCGAATACCATCCTGCCTGAATAAGGATATCGTCAAAGATAGGAGCGACCGGATTCTTCTCATAGGGAACGTCACGATACTTCTCGTACAGGTCCAGAAAGTTCATTGCATATTCATTCTTCCTGCGTTTTCGGCCCTGTCTAGTAATCGATGTAGGGTTGTTCTTCCTGTAATGGTACACCACCTCATCAAGACGTTCTATACGCTCAGCACGTCCCACAAGCTGAGTGGTCACATAGCAATCCTCAGCATACGAGTACTTCGGTGAATGGATCGTATTCTCCTGATAGAGGCCTCTGCGGATGCATTTGTTGCACAATGTTCCGAACGCACGATGATTGTACATGTTGCGGACATACTTATCCTTGACCGATGCATCATAAAAGCCTTCGCGCTTGACGCTGGAGCGTGACTCATATTCCTTCACATAATGGAAATATATGATGTCGGCACCGGTTTCCTGAGCTTTTGCCGCGATCTTCTCCAATGAACCTGGAGAAATCCAGTCATCTGGATCCACATGGTACACATAGTCACCGGTAGCATGTTCCAAGCCGGTCACACGGGCTGCAGGGAGGCCGCCATTCTCCTTATTGACTATCACAATCCTATCCTTCAGATGCTGATAGCGGCTTTCGATAAGGTCTTCCAGGACCTTTATGGAGTCATCCTTGGTACCGTCATTGACGAAGACAAACTCAAGATGCGGATAAGACTGGCTGAACACCGACTCTGCAAACTCCACTATATATTTCTCAACTCCATAAACAGGAGCAATGACAGATATCGTCACAGGTCTGTCCATATTACAATTCATATTTTGACTTGTTCGGTAAAACGGACTCGAATGCGTCTATTATGGCACCTCTGAGGGCTTCATATCTCTTCTCGCTCAGGTGCACGTCATTTATGCACACAAGGTTCTTCGTCGGGTTCTGAAGGAAGTCCTTAAGTTCCTGCGGAGAGGCCACAGACACAGAGAAATGCTTGTTGGATATCTTCTTGTGGATGACCATTCCCTTGTAGTTCATATAGTCGAGGAACAGGTACTGATTCAGGTTTTCCTCTGTCCTTGTCCTGCATGCGGATGTCTTTCGGATTTCCGGCTCCACCATTGCATAGAGTTCATCACACTCGCTCTTGAGCATCGGAGAACATATATGCTGAGGACGGGTGAAAAACACGGAAGACTTGAGTCCAAGAGCCTTCCTTGCAAGCCTGTCTGAATTACGGCAGATCTTCTTGTACATGTTTGTGGCGAACAGATGCCTGTAATATCCGATTACAGGACGACCTTCCGAATAGAAATCCTCCGGACTGCATTTTCCCACTGGAAACATATCGTCGTTGAAGTACATGAACTGCTCATCGAGTCCGGGAATCCTGTGCAGATGCATCTCTATCGGGTTGCAGTTGAATGTCGGCAGGAATTCCTGAGGGATTATATCACTGTGAAGGACAATCCTAAGGTTCTCCTTATCAGCCCATTCCGGCACCTGAGAAGGATGCGAAACAACCAGATATACATTCCTTACGAAAGGCATGTTTACCTCGATGCCCCTGAGAAGATATTTAAGCGTTCCCCAATCACGGAAACGCTTCTGCATCACAGGCACATTGGTATATTTCTCGTAATCCTTCTTCCAGACAGGATCATTACCGTCAACATATGTTATAACAACGTCCATCTTTCCTATTTATTCAGGTCATTCTTGATTTGAGTGGTGCTGATCTCCGGTGTTCTAGGCAGATAAACGACTTCCACGCCTTCTTCCTTCAGGAAGTCGAACTTTCCTTCCCAGTCGTCTCCCATCACGAACACATCTATGTCGTAGTCATGCACATCGGTACGTTTCTGCTCCCAGCATGTCTCAGGAACGACAAGGTCCACATATCTGATCGCCTCAAGCATTGCCTTACGCTGTTCGTATGTAAAATAGCATTTCTTTCCCTTCTCGTTCCAGTTGAATTCATCGGACGAAACCACAACCACAAGATAGTCACCCAGTTCCCTTGCCCTACGAAGCAGATTTATATGACCATAATGAAGCAGGTCAAAAGTTCCATAAGTTATTACCCTTACCATATCACTCTCCAAAAATCTCTCTTAAATATTCCTTGTTATGGATGGATGCCTTGATCTGGGCTTCATCTGGAAGCTTTCTCCAGTCTCCGTATGCACTTGTCAGAATCGCATCTGTGTCATGCGGTACAGGGAACTGGAAACCCTCAAATTCAGCGGTAGAAAGCGGGAAGATCTCCTCCAGATGGAAGGTATTCCTGCACCATCCTGTACCGAGGGAATAATGATACTCCTGCTTTGGATTTATCTTGCCGAACAGACGCAGGAAAGGAATCACAAGACCGAAGCAGAACACCTGCACGCATCTGATCATGAACCTCCTCAGACATTTGTTCTTTATGTACTTTGTAGGGTGCTGCAACTCGCTGTAAAGCACTTTTGAAGCCCTTGATGCGGCATAACTTGTCTTTTCGACACAGAATATATCTATATGTATTCCGCCATATTTATAGTTCTTTGACCTGACGTTACGTCCCTCAAGGCATCCTTTCTTGCTGCGGAACTTCATGAACGGATCAACGAACTCGATATCAGTCTCCATACACTGAACGAAGTACTCGTCACTCTCCATCTTGAGGAGAATCTTCTTGAGTTTCCTGTAATCTTCCTTCAGCATTTCAATATCGATGTCATCATCCCATGGTATGAAACCTTTATGTCTTGCGGCACCAAGAAGAGTACCGCTGCTGAGCCACCATCGGATGCCGTTCCGATCACAGATGTCAGCCACCACCTGAAGGATCTTGACAAGTTCCTTCTGGGTAGCACGAAGAGATGATCCTTCGGGGTTGTATCTGCTGAAATCCGACTGGCGGATGGAATTGGATATCATTTCTGGAATCATAACCATGAGATTACCTTACAAAATGTAAAATTAGACATTTTTTTTCATTAAATAAGCGGATTCCGTATCTTTGAGTCTGAAATCGTTATGGATATGAAGTCTTTGAAAAAACTATGTTCAGCCGTTTCATGGCGAATCAACCGTCTGCTTATGGCTCCTGGCAACGCAATCACTTTGCTTACAGGATGTTTCACCAAGGTCAGAAAGGGGCGTGTAATGTGCTGGGCGTACACATTCAAGCAGTACGGATGCAACCCGCGTTACCTCACGGAATATCTCCTTGAGAACAATCCTGAGTTTGAAATCTACTGGGTCTTCCGCAGGAAGGTGGACATATCCGGAATAGACAAGAGGATCAGATGCGTAAGGTACCTCTCGCCAGCATATTTCCGCCTTGTCAACTCTGCAGAATTCTTCATAACCAATGCCAGGACTGACCCATACAGAATGTACTGGCACAAAAGACCAGGACAGAAATATCTGATGCTGTGGCACGGAGGAGTCGCACTGAAGAAGATAGAGAAGGATGCCGAGGACAAGCTGCGCTACAGTTATGTCAAGAAGGCCCAGATCGACTCCAAGGTATGCGACCTGATGATTTCAGGATGCAGTTTTCAGACGAAACTCCTCAAGGATGCATTCTGGTATTCCGGCGAGATACTGGAAAAGGGCATCCCTCGCTGCGACATATTCTTCGACAGCGGACGCCATAAGACCATCGAGGAGGAAGTAAGACGTACATATTCGATTCCTGCGGAGAACAGAATCGTCCTTTACGCACCCACATTCAGGGCAGACCACAGCATAGAACCATACAGAATCGACTGGGGCAAGGTCATTCCGGAGATCGACAGGGTCTTCGGGGGAACCGGCGTGACAGTGCTGCTGAGACTGCATCCCAACCTCATAGGAAAGGTGGACACATCTTCACTCACATGCTTCGACAAGGTCATAGATGTCACCAGATACCCTGACATGCAGGGACTTCTCTGCATAACGGACATGCTTATAACCGACTATTCGAGTTCGATGTTCGACATAGGAATGCTCCGCAAGCCTTGCGTCCTCTATGCAACCGACATCGAGAAATACAATCGCGGATATTACTTCAGATTCGACGAAATGCCATTCCCGCTTGCACGTAACGAGCAGGAACTCCTGGATAAGATCGGAAACTTCAGTATGGAGGAATATCTCATGAATCTCGACCGTTTCTACAAAGAGAGAATCGGTATGGTCGAGAACGGAACTTCAAGCAAGGCCTTGAGCGAGTGGATGATTTCACACTCGATGTAAACCCTTAGTCCTGATATCTCATTATTATCTTCCTGATGCTGTCAGACACCCTTTTGGCGGCATCGGTAGCCGCTTCGAAGGTCTCGGCGATATTCTTATACTTCATGAGTTCGATAGGATCTGACTCATGGGTGAAGATATAGCCGATATATTCGGCGAATGTGTCATCAGCGGCATGTTCAAGTTCCGTGATTCTCTCACATTGAACAGCAATCTTTGCATAATTCTTACGCAGGTCACCGAAATACGTCATCAGTTTCTTGATCGCATCCGCTTCAGCATTGATATACTGCGCAAGATCGACTATCTGAGAGTCGATTCTCTTAGGCATATATAGAGGAATGGACTTCGCCGAGTCATTGATGTTGTCCAGGAACTCATCGATGTTCATAGCCACAGTCTGGATGTCGCTCCTTCTTACCTTTCTGGTAAATATCTCATAAAGCATCTCATGAAACTCAGTCAGAAGGGCATCTCCCTGCACTTCGCACGCCTTCACTTCCTTTTCAAGTTTACGCCATTTGACAGGATCCATTGTCTCCGTCATCTCACAAAGAGCAGATGAAGCATGCAGAAGATAAGTAGCCTGCTGCGCAAAAACAGGAAGGAAATGGTAGTTCTTTGAGCCGAATCTCTTCAAGAAAAATGATATACCCATATTCACGGACTTTTAGATATGTTTCAAATATATAATCTTTTCGGCAAAAAATAAATTTTAGCATGATAAAATAAATCTTAGTTCATAAAAAAAAGAAAAACTTCATGAATCTTTTTTATGATCTTACGATGAATCGGCGGGAGAGATATAGTTTTGCGGAAAAAGATGAAACGGGTGCTGGTCATAATCGGAGTTCTGTTTTTCGGCATGAGCGCAACTGCTCAGAACCGGCTCAGCATTGGGTTCGATGCCGGTGGCGCGTTGAAAGACGGACAGTGGAAGATCCTTACCGGATTCGGATTCCACGAACATTGGTCCGTCAGGTATTCCACCGTCATCGGAACAGATGCATGGAAAACAAGGACAGATGCGGAATACGAAACCCATAAGTCCGAATTCGTCTCCCAGGAGCAGAAGTCCGCCTACGTCCCGGACACAAGCATTTCAGTCATGTACTGGCCTAAGACGTCCTACAAGGGCATGTTCGCCGGTCTGGGAGGGCGACAGGACAGGACGGGCAGGACAGGATGCATCATAAGCCTGGGCTACTGCATACCTGTATGGAAAGGGCTGTCGGCCGCTATTTCATACAGCACCTGCATCACGGACACCATTAATGACAAGTCATATAAAGAAGGATTGACATTTGAAATCTGCTGGATAATTGGAGGAAGATAAATATGTGCACGAACAGATATCGGGGGAAGAACATCTTTAATGTAAATTCTTACAAGCTATCATTTTCTACATTTCTCAGGCCCATCATGGGCATCCTCACTCACTTGGTCCTTCTCCCGGTTCTGTTTTCATGCCGGAAGGATACTGATGACACGCTCAGGGAAACGGAGGGAATGCAGCTCACAAAGGCATCAGTATCATACCCGTACAGTCAGTACGGTGCCTCCGGGATGGACATATTCACTTTTGAGGGCAGCGGAGCCAGGCATCTTGACTCATACCAGCACTGTGAACAGTTCACAGGCAATAGGGTCAACCTCAGGTCAGGAAACGGAGAAAAGATCGTGTTCGCGTGTTCAAACGGGCAACGCTCACGCCAGGAATGGAGCATTGTGAATTCAATGGAGGCACTTGACAGGATATATGCAGACCTGAGGAAGGAAAGCAGGAATTCGCCATGCATGACCGGAGTAGCCGTCATGAATGCGGGTAGCGGAGCACCGGTTTCAATAGAGATGAGGTCACTTGTCAGTGAAGTGGTCCTGCGCTCAGTCAGTTGTGATTTCACAGGCAGGGCATATACGGACCGCCACATATCGGATGTCAGGGTATATCTTACCAACGTCAACGCCAGATGCAGCATAACGGCCGAGGGAGATGTGCTGCCGACAGAAATCGTGAACGCAGGCGGCCTTGACGAAGAAGACATGGAGACGATGAAGGAGCCACAGATGCTGATGCAGGAAATACCGGAAGGAATACGGAAGGAAGTCGCCGAAGTCGGGTTGGCTTTCCGGTGCTATCCTAATGCGAGCGAAAGGGAGAGTCCCGGAACCCCGTTCACAAGGCTTGTCATCGAGGGAAGAATAGATGGGGAAACATTCTGGTGGCCGATAGACATAAATCGCGACGAATCAGACCAGGAACAGGGAATCCATCGCTGCAGACAGTACATCTACGACGTCACGATAACGCGCAAAGGGTCATCCAGTCCCGAGGAAGTCGTGGAAACGGATGCAGTCAGATTACAAATGAACATAAGACCATGGACAGAAAAAGACGAATATCAGGTATCATTCTGAGTGCAGCAGCCATCATGGCCACCGGATGCAGCACTGACAACACAGCTGAGAAAGGCATTGCGAGCATAAGCCTTACATGCAGCACTCCCGCCGTCAAGGCAATCATCCCCCAGGAGGATGCCATAAACGACGTCAATCTGGTCCTTTTCGAGAACGGAAGGGCGGAAACCGCCATATGGAAGGACGGGCTTGGAGGAGGACCACGTGCAGACATTGACATTTCCTTCATAAAGGGAAGGAAGTATTCGCTGTTCGTACTGGCCAATGCGGGAAAGAAAATAACCCTGAAGGACACGGCCAGGCTGAACGGTCTTAACATAGAACTACCTGACGGAGAGGGCTTTGCAAACGGCATCCCAATGAGTGCCATGATTGAAGACATTTCATTGGACGGGCAGAAGAGACTGGATGTCACTCTGGTACGTCAGGCCGCCAGAATCAGCCTCAGGATAGACAGAAGCAGACTTTCGAAGAATGTAAGGATGGATGTAAAGGCCGTAAGGGTCGGCAATTTCCCCAGATATGCAAAAGTCATGGAGCCATCGCGTGTGACCTCTGTCTATGACAGGTTCGAAGAGGGATTTGTCCTGACCGCAGACCAATGCCAGGCTCTGAACGAAACAGGCATGGGCGGAATAAGCGGAGAAGCGTCCGTATATATGCTTGAAAACATGCAGGGAACCTTCCCTGGCAGGATAAGCGAGGATGAGGAGAAGGTCTTTGACGAAGACGATCCTTTATACGACCTGTGCTCGTATCTGGAACTGGAGATGGACTACCGTTCGGCAGACCTGATCAGTTACGACAGTCCCCTTCTGTACCGCTTCTATCTGGGTGACGGACTGAGGAGCCTTGACGTCGAACGCAACTGCCATTACCATATTACCGTAATCCCTGAGGACGACGGTCTTTCCGGAGGTGGATGGAGGGTGGACAAAAGCGGAATCGGGCCGTCCACGCCATTGTTCAAGATGCACCCCGAAAATTATGTGGAGGGGCACGTCGGAGACACGTTGCGCATATGGTGTGAATGCTATCCGAAGACGGCACCCTTCGACCCGGGATATGAAGAACTCAACTACGACAAGTCAAGAGGAATATACGACTATGCTGTCGACGATGATGGGCATGGCGTCACCCTCTACCTGAAGAAGGCAGGAACAGGAATCGTCTACATGAGTGCAGGAGCACCTATCAACCAAAGCGGAATGGTGATAGTCTATGTGAACCCTTAACGGAGATACTGAGCCGTATATGAGCCTTCGCACTTGGCAAGGTCGTCCGGAGTACCTGCAAACACAAGGTTTCCTCCGGCGTCACCGGCCTCCGGACCCAGATCCACAACCCAATCTGCAGCACGGATGACATCTACATTGTGCTCCACGACGATTATGGTATGACCCTTGGCCAGCAAGGCATCAAACGACTTCAGAAGTTTCTCCACATCATAGAAATGTAGACCGGTAGTAGGCTCGTCAAAGATGAAGAGTATCCTCTGCGGCTTCGACCTTCCTGTCATTTCACCGCTCATGGACAGGAAGTAAGCCAGTTTCACACGCTGGCTCTCACCTCCCGACAAAGTGCTGCTGCTCTGGCCCAACTTGATATATGACAGACCGACATCCACCAGAGGCTGG
>JAEIGA010019035.1_pt1 | contig 10469 bp, 10 predicted proteins | sample 9270691 | NCBI WGS metagenome assembly JAEIGA01 (sample SAMN17057246, study PRJNA624740) | gut metagenome | biome: biome; isolation source: fecal sample | host: Bos grunniens | place: China: Xizang | collected 2019
ACGTCGCCGCGGACCATAGGCTCATGCAGTTTGCGTACGAAATCTCTACGCTCGGAAAAGGCGCCGTAAATATCAATTCCGGCAAAACCGCAATGAAACGCCGTCCAAACGTCGCCAAGACACCACGGATTTATGAATTCACGCGGCAGCCCCGAACGGTTTTCCAGCAGATCGCGAAGCGTAAGATCGCCGTATTCCTCCGGCAGAGGATCTTTGAAACATTCCGTAAGCCGCCAATCCATTTTTATCCGCCCTTCCGCCTCCAGCCTCTCTAGCATCGGATAAAACATCAGTTTGGTAAGCGAAGCTATCCGGAATATCCGGTGGTCTTCGCTCGAATCCACCGCAACGACGCAGGTATGGTCGCGCTTTTCGGCGCAAAACCATTCCACCGTCCCAGCAACCGGATCCTCCGCGATGAAATCGCCGTAATTCCGGCATCCGACACCCGTCGTCAGCGCGGCGAGAATCACACCTGACACAAAAAATCTCATCCAACCCGTTTAAGAGCAAGGCGTTTACCGGCAAGTTCACCACGTTCACCGCGGAAGAATCCTGAAAGCCCGGAAAACGTCATTTCCGGGTTTTCGGGATTCCCGGGGCCGATTTCGACTTTAATCTCCGCCCGTCCGTCCGATGGAGAATCTTCGAATCTCGCCGCCAGACCGTATCCGCCGCCCTCCTCCTCGGCATAGCACCAGGCCGAACCTCCGTTTTCAAAAACCGCTTCAATCAGCGAGTTCTCAATCGTTTCATCCCCGGCGGCGATTGCGGTGTAGGTCGAACGGTTGCCGGAATAAACCGAATACAGCCCCGGCGCGGCGTTGTATACCGAAGAACTGAACTTCCACGGCGAAACCCCATCGCCGGCATTGAATGCGCCGACCAGTTCGTGCGTCAGTTTCACTTCCCCGTCCCGGGACGCGAACACCGTTTTCGGTGTCCCCCCCTTGGGAGCCACCGCATTCAAAAGCATAAACGCGACTTTCTGCAGCGGAGAAAACCTCCTCTTCATCATCGGCGGCGCAAACGACAGATCGCATTCGCCGCCGACGTCCTTAATCGCATACGAAGTCACATACACAGTCTTTTTCATACGCGCTTGAAAATAAGAGATGTATTCACTCCGCCGAACGCGAAATTGTTGGAAACGGCGAACTGCACGTCCAGATTCCTGCCGCCGCCGACGATGAAGTCGTGACCGCAGCAGGCCGGATCGGGATCTTCCAGATTGAGGTTGGGGGCGAACCAACCGCCGCGCATCATCGCAACCGTCATGACCGCCTCTATCGAACCGCACGCGCCGAGCGTATGTCCGGTGTAGTTCTTGATCGTGCTTATCGGAGTATTCACGCCGTAAACGGCTTTGGCCGCGGTCGCTTCGGCGACGTCGCCTAAATCAGTGGCTGTGCCGTGGGCGTTGATGTAACCGACCGCCTCCGGACAGAGCTGCGCATCCTCCAGCGCATATCGCATCGCGGCGGCCATCGTTTCGTGGTTAGGCTGGGTCACATGCCGTCCGTCGGTATTGGTTCCGAATCCGACTATTTCCGCGATGATTTCAGCTCCGCGGGCGATTGCGTGTTCGCGCTCTTCAAGAATGAAGGTCGCCGCGCCCTCGCCGATGACGAGCCCGTCGCGGTTGCGGTCGAAAGCCCTCGGCGTCGCCTGAGGATTATCATTCCTGGTGCTGGTGGCGAAGAGCGTGTCGAACACCGCCACCTGGGTGGGGCTGAACTCCTCGGCGCCGCCGGCGATCATCACGTCCTGTTTGCCGTATTTGATAAGCTCGTACGCATTGCCGATCGCGAGCGAACCGGAAGTGCACGCCGTCCCGGTGGGGACGATCCGCCCCGTCGTGCCGAAGTGGACGGAAAGGTTTACGCACGTCGTCTGCGGCATCATCTTGATGTAGGTGGAGCTCGTTACGTTCTTCACCTCCTTGGAATAGATGATGGTGTAGAAGTCGGCGAGCGCGTCCACGCTTCCGGACGACGAACCGTAGGCGACGCCGGTTCTGCCGTTTTTAAGAACCTCGTCCTCCATAAGCCCCGCCTGCGCCAGCGCCTGTTCGGTGGCGTCTAGCGCCATCACCGAAACCGGCCCCATCGTGCGGGTGACCTTGCGGTTGTAGCGCTCCGGCTTGACGTATTGCGCAGGTGCGTAAAGGCGGGTCTGCAATCCTTTGTATTCGTCGAGATGCGACGAAACCTGCACGCAGTTGACGGGGGTTTTGAGACGTTCGAACGCACTCTGAACCGTATGCCCGAGCGAACTTACGATGCCCGCTCCCGTTATCACGACTCTTCTCATGTCAGAACAATCCTCCGTTGATTGAAAAAACCTGCCGGGTCACATATCCGGCGTCTTCGGACATCAGGTAGGAAACAAGGGCGGCGACCTCCTCCGGCCGCCCGAAACGGCGCATGGGGATGGCCTTTTTGACCTCGTCCGCCGGAATATCCTTTATCATCTCGGTTTCGATGACGCCGGGCGCGACACAGTTCACGGTGATGGCGCGCTTGGCCAGCTCCACCGCCAGCGCCTTGACCGCCCCGATCACGCCCGCCTTGGCCGCCGAATAGTTGACCTGCCCGCGGTTGCCGATCACCCCGGAAACCGAAGAGAGCGCGATTATCCGCCCCTTGATGCGCGAAGAGACCATCGGCATCACGATCGGCTTGAGCACGTTGTAGAAACCGTCGAGATCCGTCCGCAGAACGCGGTCCCACTGCCCGTCTTCAAGCGCCGGAAACGGATTGTCGTCGGCGATTCCGGCGTTGAGAACGACGCCGTAGTAGCAGCCGTTGGCGGCGATGTCGGCTTCGATGGCAGCCCGGCAGGCTTCGCGGTCGGCGATGTCGAACTGCAGATCGGTGCCGCCGGATCTGACGCTGTGGGTAACCGTTTCATACCCTTCGGCGGCGAGCCTTTCGGCGATCGCCTTGCCGATACCCCGGCTCGCACCGGTTATCAGTACTCTCTTTTTCATGCTCCAACCCCTTCTTTAAACTGATTCAAATCTCCGTCTTCCGGCTCGAACGCGTTGATCCGGCCTTCCGCCGCCGTGCTTTCGTCCGGCGAAACGATCCGCACGTCGAACGAAGCGAACGAGCCGTCGGTGAACGTCATCTCGGCTTCCACCCGGTAACGCGCGCCGAGCTCGAATTTGGCCGCATTCACTTTCAGCGAACGCGAACCGAGCACGAAACCGACCCGCGGCGGCAGTCTGAGACGGCGGCGCTTGATCCCCACCAGCGCGGCCATCGTCTGCGCCATGTATTCTAGCGCGAACACAGCCGGCACTCCGCCGAGACCTTCGTCGTAAAAAGGAGAATCCTCGTCGATATCGACGAACGCCGTCAGCCGGTCTTCCGCATAGGACGCGGGATCGAACGACGACAGAAGCACCATCGGCGGATCGTGCGGCAGAATGTCGGCGACGGGCGGCGCGCCGATGACGACGCTCGCGTTGCTGCCGCCGAACGCGAACGAATTGGACAATACCGGCCCCGGGCGGTACGGCTCGCCGGCCGCAGCCAGCCTGAGCGGCGGCAGCGCCGGATCGCGCTTCCCGTCCAGCGGATGCGGCAGCGTCGCGCCGCCGTTTTTGAGCATCAGATACGAAAGCGCGGTTTCAAGCGCGCCGGCCGCGCCGAGCGCATGGCCGATCATCGGCTTGGACGAAGAGCACACCGTTCCGCCGCCGAAGACCCGCCAGAGCGCCTGCGATTCCGCGCTGTCGTTCTGAACCGTGCCGGTCCCGTGCATATTGACGTAAACGACGTCTTCCGGTTCAAGTCCGGCGTCCGCCAGAGCCGCGCGCATCGAAGCTTCCGCTCCGCGGCCTTCAGGATCCGGCGCCGTCAGATGGTACGCGTCGGAACTTTCGCCCACGCCGAGCAGCGCGATCTCCCCGCGGTTCTTCTCCATTATGAAAAGCGCCGCGCCCTCGCCGAGGTTTATGCCCTGGCGGTTCTCGCCCATCGGCGTCGCCAGCGAAGCGCTGATCACCTCAAGCGCATCGAACCCGTTGACCACCACCCGCGAAAAACTGTCCGCGCCGCCGACCACGACCGCGTCGCAAACCCCGGCGGCGATGAGTTTCCGGGCGGACGCGAAAACCTTGACGCTGGAGGAACAGGCGGTTGAAACGGCAAACGCCGGACCGCCGAGACCGAGATGCGAACGCAAAAAAAGCGCCGGCGCCGCCATATCGATACTCTCGGGGTTTTCCGTGAACTCCTCCATCGTCGAATTGCTCGTGCCTACGACCACGCCGATCCTCGCGGCGCCGTGCAGACGCTTCAATTCCCCGACCTCGGCGGCGATAGCGTCCGCCGCCGCCGCCAGCAGCGCCGCGACTCTCGACGGATGCGCGCCGGTTTCGACCGGACAGGCCCCGAACAAAGTCGTGCGACCGTCCGCAAGCGCGTTTTCGAGCTTTTTCATCCCCGAAGTATCGCCGGCGGCGGCCCGCCGCCAGATTTCATCGGCATCGGTACCGAGCGCACAGACCACTCCGAGCGCGCTCAATCCGTAATAATCAGCCATTGCCGTCTTCCTCCCATTGATACCATTGATCCGGATACATCTTTACGAGCCGTTCAAGTTCGCGCACGTAATCCCCGAGCAGATCGTCCGCCGAAAGCAGTTTAGCGAAAACCCGGTATCCGCCGCTTTCGCGCACCGACGCGACGAAATACACCGGGCGCTCAAGGTGTTTCGCGAAACGGAACGCGCCTTCCGGAAATTTTCTCGCGCCGCCCAGAAACGGCATCTCCCTGAACCGGCCGCCGCCGCGGTCTCCTGCGATGAGCACCACGTCTCCGCGCTCGACGATTTCAGCCCCCAGAAAGAGTTCGGCCATCGAAAACCCTTCGGTCGGATGCACCACGATGGCGGAGCGCCTGGCGTGACGTTCCTTGAAAGCGCGGAATATTCCGGTAAGCGAAAGCGCCATAAAGACATGGAACTTCACCGCGCATTCTCCGTAGGCGGCCAGCGTTTCGATGCATCCCAGATGCGAAGAAACGACGACGACGCCTTTCCCGGCGGCGACGTCGGCGACGAACCTCCCGCCGTCGCCGTCACCGTCGAAACTGACTTTCGGCTGCCCCGGCCCCATCGAAAGCACCGCGATCTTGTCGCCCAGCGACAGCGCGAAGTTGACGAGCCGGCGGCGGGTTTTCGCCGCTTTGCGCGCCTTGGCGTCGAACATCCACACCGCGCCGGCGACCAGCACTGCGATGAAGTCGAGCGCCCGCTTGCCGAACACGCGGTAGATGAGATACGAAAATTCCATCCCCGAACGGGACGCCGCACGCTCGCCGCCGGCATCCGCCGCCGGACGGAAGATCGCCGCCGCCGCGATGAACGCGACCGGCAGCGCGACCCCGAGCGCGGTCCCCACGGAACTGACCACCGGAAACGAAACGAAAGCCAGCGCGCCGAAACCGGCCATACTCGTCAGGAGCGAACACAGAACCGGTTTCACGCCGCGCCTGAACCCCGCCGCCAGAAAAATGGTGTAGTCAAGCGTTATTCCGATTATCATGAACGCCGCGAGCAGATGGAAAACATTCACGTTGCCGCCGGAAAGCGCCACGAACGCGAACACCGCGGAAACCGCCAGCGCCGAAGGCAGAATCATCAGAAACGCCCGGATTCCGTAAAAAGCGAAAAGCACCGCCAACAGCAGCGCGAACGACACCCCGAGCATGCGCAGAGTTTTCTCACCGAACCTCCCGAGCATTTCCATGAGCATCGCCCGCGGTGAATAGAATTTAACGCCGGCTTCGCCGCGCTCCGCGATTCCGTTTTTCACCGCGGCGGGCACGTTCGGAATAAAAGTCATCACGCCGCCGGAACCGTCGGAAAACAGGAACTGTCCGGCGATCGTACGCGGAATGTCGCCGGCCGTCAGCCTGCGCGGCGGAGGCGGATGCGGAACCTCCCCCTCCAACCCGAGATCCGCGGCGATTTTTCGCGCCGATTTTTCATGAAACTCCTCCATGCTCCGGTGATTCCGAGAGCGGACCGCGAACGACGGCACGAACTTCGAAAGCGAAAGGATGTCCGGAAAGAGACGCTCCTCCTTCTCCAGCGCGGATTCGAGATCCGGAGCTCCGACGACCGCCATGGTTCCGCCGCCATCAAGTCCGCTCAGGCCGGCGATAAGCGCCTCGGCGTCTTTCAATTTACGTGACGGCGAATGCAGATCCTGCGCTTCGGTCCGGAATTCGGCGGCGGAGAACACGACCGCCAGACACGCGAAAAGCGCCGTAAGCGCCGCTATCGTCCCGAAGCGCCCGGACGCGCCAGGACTCTCCGGGGCGGAAGACGGCGGCGCGCCGCAGAGACATGCCGCCGGTCTGCCGAAAACTATGACGTTGCAGACCAGGCTTGAAGAAATACCGGCCGCAAGAAAAACCGCCGCCTGCGTCAGCACCGGAAAACCGGAAAACGCCAGCGGCAGGAAACTGACCATCGAAGTCAGATACGATTTCCACAGATTGGCCCGCGTATTCTCCCAGCCGCCGCAGGCGAGAAAACGGTGAAAAGAGTAATCGACCGCCAAGCCGATAAGCGTGGTTCCGAAAACCAGCGACATCAGATGGATCGAATCAAACGCAAGACATACCGCCAGAAATCCGGAGGAGGCGGACAATATCAGATTCGCCGCGACCAACCCGACATTCTTAAGGGATTTCAGAACGCCGAACGCCAGCGCGAAAATAAAAACCGACGAAAACGCCGACAGCAGTCCGATCTGCATTTCGCACCGTCCGGACGTCTCCAGCGTATGGACGGGAACGCCGGCGAGCGCAAGTTCCGCGCCGTCGTTTTCCCGGTTGAGTTTTTCGCAAAGCTCGACAACCGGACCGAGGACGGCCGGCAGTCTCTTGACGTCGAACGCGTCGGCCCCGGGCAGTTCGAACGAAAGCAGCAGATGCCGCACGCCGTCTTTTTCCGCAGTCAGAACGTCCCTTTCCACCTTCCAGCCGCCGAACCCGCGGGGCAGCGTTTTGACGAAATCGTCGAGAAAACGGAACGGATCGTCGTTGAACGCGAAAAGCGAAGGAACCGGAGAGATTGTGCGGGCGAGAACCGCTCCTGCCAGAGTGCCCGCTTCCAGCCGTTTCCGGTCGCGCTGCGACATCAGCGAACCTCGGAGAGCGCGGTAGAATTCAAGAATTTCCGGCAACCGTCCGTCCTCCACGCGGAAACGCAGAGTTTTCGCGAGATCGCCGTCGAGCGAAGCGGCGAATTTACCGGCGAGAGCCAGCGCCTTGTCGAAGGACCGGGACGAAACGAGCACCTGAACCCGCGACGACGCCGCGCGGCGGATGGATTCGGGCAGCGAAAAAGAATTCTCCCCGACAAGATCTTCCAGCGAGGTTTTGAATTCCGGCGGCTTGGCGTAAAAAACCGCCGCCGTCGCGACGGCGACGGCCAGCGAAAACAGCCAGAACCGCATCGAAGCCCTCATTCTCCGCCCTTCCACAGCGCGTGAGTTCCGCGACCGGTTTCCCTGAATTCAAAAACCGCGCGTTCGCCGGACGCATAAAGGAATTCCGCCCTGTCCACCGTCTCCGTGCCGGACACGGATACAGACCTGATTATATGACGCATATCCGAGCGCCTGGGCGTGAATTTCACTTTCCAGCCGGACGCGTTTTCTTCCGGCGATATCTCGAAAAGTTCGCCGAAAGGAGCGTCCCGGCCGGCGAGGAATCCGTCGATCGCGCTTCGCACGTCTTTGTAGTTCGGCATTTCCGCCGACGGAACCGCGCGCTCGCCTTCCGGACCCGAAAAACGCATTCCGTCGGCCGTCATCGATATGCGCATTTTAAACGGCTTTTCGCCGCTCCAGACGATTCCCCTGCCTTTGGCGCAGGAAACCCGGCCTTCAAGCTTCAGCTTGACCGGCGAAACTCCTATCGTCTTGGTCATCGTCCAGACGGCGTCGGCATCAAGCGCACGGCGGAGCGCTTCTTTGAAACCGGACGGAAGTTCGCCGGCGAAAACCGGCAAAACAAGAAAAACGGCAACCGCCGCAGCCGTAAACTTCATCGCGCCCCTTTCCAGTTGAAGATTCCCGACGTACACACAGTCTCGCCGGATTTGATCGTAAATCCGAAGGTAAGCTCGTCCTTTTTCCCGATTTCGATCCTGACCGTCTCTCCCGGCAGAACCGGACGCTGGAATTTAAGTTTTGAAACCGAACCGGAAAACGCCCCGGTCTGCCACTGCCGGCGGATGCATCGCACGGCATAATCAAGCTGCACCACTCCCGGAAGGATTTTGAACGTCTTGAAATGGCCGTCGAAATAAACCGCGTCGCGGATAAACGTAAGATCGGCTCCGTAATTGTCCGCGCAGGCGCTTTCGTTCTCGGACACCGGCTCCTGATAGCGAGAAGCGAGAATCGGGGCGACCGCCGCTTTGACGAGCTTGCCCTGCTCGTTGTAGGGAAATGCGTTGAGGTAACGGATCCGGCGCGGGAATGCGAACGCTTCGATGCCGGCGATCTCGCGTTTGAGCCGCGCCGTCATCCCCGCGTAGCCGGAGCGTTTAAGCTCATTCTTGCCTTCCGGCGTGAGTTCCGCAATCGCACGGATGCGCGGAACCGGCTCGTCCGAAGCGATGGCGTGGGCTTTGGCGACGAAAGGATGCGCCTCCATCGCCGCTTCAAGCGCAGGCAGCGAAACGTATTTTTCAAGAATCTTCACGTTCCTGTCCGCACGCCCCTTGAGCAGGAAACGGCGCGGCGAGACAAATTCCACAAAATCGCCCATCACGAACGGCCGCGAAATCGAAAACGCGGAATCGACCTTGATGCGCCCCTCGTCCGTCCGCTCCGCCTCCACGCCTTCGAAAAGCGTCCACTCTTCACCTTCCGCCTGCCGGCGCCAGGCGACGGAACCGGTTTCGGTACTGCCGAAAATCTCCGTCGGGGATACTCCGGTCAGCTCCAGAACCTTTTGCGAAAGTTCGCGCTTGAGCAGACTTCCCGAAGTTACGATCCCGGCCAGCGACGGCTTCAGAAGCGCAAACTCCTCGCGCTTGACCGCCTGCTCGAGAAACGACGGCGTGGTTACAAGAACCGTTCTGCCGCGGCCTTCAGCGGCGGCAGCGAGTTCTTCCACGGAAACGACGGTTCCGGGATGCACTTCACATCCGATACGCCCGGGCAGCATCTGCCGCCAAAGCGTACCGAACATATGTTCCGGACGGATAGTCGTCAGAAAATACGGCCGCGAACTGAAAATATCGGAGAACGCGCCGGCGAGCATCTCCACGTCGGCTTCCAGCTGTGCGACCTGTTTGACGATCGTTTTCGCGCCGCCGGTAGACCCGGAAGTCCTGAATTCCACGATACCGGAACCGTTCACTTCCAACTTCCTTTCTTTTTACGGCGAACCAGCCATTCACCGAGAAACATCGCCGCAAAAAGCAGATATGCGAAAAATCCGTTGTAAAACGCCCAAAATCCGATCGGCATGAACACGCTCGCCACGGTTACCGCCAGATGCAGGGAGAGAAAAACGATCCAGCATCCGTTGACCTTGCGGCAATAACGGATCTGACCGGCATCAAGATGCGCATGCCGTCTGCGGGCGAAAACCTCCACCATCGGCGTTTTGAACGAAGAAACGATGAAAGCGGCCAACGCGAACGTGCACATAACCGCCGGATACAGCCGGAAATACACGTTGCCGCGCAGAAAATAGACAAGCCAAACGATTCCCGCGGCGAGAAAGACTTTTAAAACGGCCTTTACCGCCGCAGACACGACTCACTTCCCCTGTTCATTGACCAGTTTTTCGACCACTCCGACGACGTCGTCAAGCGTGCGGATCTGCTTGAAATCCTCGGCCTTGACCTTTAGTCCGGTCATCTGCTGCAGACGGACGACCATATCCACGGCGTCGATGCTGTCGAGATCGAGATCTTCGAACAGTTTCGCCCCGGGGACGAGTTTTTCCGCGTCAAGTTCGAAATCTGAAACCAGAATTTCTTTGATCTTGCTTTCTATTTCGTCACGGGTCATGGTTTTCACTCCAGATTGATTCCTGCGTTCTCCGCCACAAACGCGGCCAACGAAGCCACGGAACGGAAATGTTCACGGTTTTCATCGGCGTTGGTTTTGAACTTTACCTGATATTTTTTCTTGATGGCCGCTCCGATTTCGAGCGCATCAATGCTGTCGAGTCCGACTCCGTCGCCGAAAAGCGCATCTTCGGTTCCTATCGATTCAACACTGAGCCCCTCAACGTCGACCGCACCGACGATGAGCGCTTTTATTTCATTTTCCAATTCAATCAGTTTCATAGCTCACATTATACCAAATTTTCGCCCCATTAATTCAGAATAAGTCGGCATCATTCGGATATCGCGCCAGAGCGGACACGAAATCCATAAGCCACATCCAATCGTGCGCCGAAAAACCGTGGCGCTCGGTG
>JAEIGA010019036.1_pt1 | contig 10469 bp, 7 predicted proteins | sample 9270691 | NCBI WGS metagenome assembly JAEIGA01 (sample SAMN17057246, study PRJNA624740) | gut metagenome | biome: biome; isolation source: fecal sample | host: Bos grunniens | place: China: Xizang | collected 2019
TAATAAAACGATTTAATAATTTTTGACCAAATTCAGAAGATGAAGATATGTATTTCATGGTATTACAAGAATATGTTATTTTATTTCTTTAATCAAGGTAATTGATTTTGTCTGGTTAAATATAAAGTTTTATTTATTTGATATACTTGTGCTATTTTGGTATACTTTTTTATATGATTTTTACAAGTACTAGAAACAAAAAGTTGTCAGTTAGCTTTGCTCAAGCTATTCGAAATTGTATGCCTTCCGACGGAGGTTTGTATGTTCCTTCACAAACAGAAGATTTGCGTCGTTGGATTTTATACATGGATGAAGATACTAGTTTTTCATCTATTGCTGGGTCATTAACATCTGCATTTATTCGTGAAGAATTTTCTCCTATAATTTGTGAAACAATTGCAACAAGAGCTTTTAAGTTTTCTCCAGAATTAAAGCAGCTTGATGAAAATTTATTTATGTTGGAACTTTTTCATGGGCCAACAGGTTATCATAAGGATTTTGGAATTGCATTTTTAGTTTCATGTTTAGAAACAATTTCAGAATTGCAAGGCGGAAAATCTGTTTTTTTAGATGTAACAGAAGGGCCTTTGGGAAATATTTTAGCAAAACAGATTCGTGGAAAAAAATATGTAAAATCTATTTTGTTGTATCCAAAAGGTTGTATAAAAGGTTTGGAAGAAGAAGATTTTGTTTGGAATGGTGGAAATATTCTTCCAATTGAAGTAGACGGAACTGTAGAAGATTGTCATGAATTAACTAGGGCAATTTTTAATGATAAGGATTTTGCATTAGAAAATAAATTAACAGTTGCTAACAGTGCTAATATTGGATGTTTGCTTCCAAAGGCATTTTTTTATCCTTATGCTTTTTCTAGAATTAAAAATAAAGTTTATAGTGATATTCTTTATGCTTTAGAACCTGGAAATTATAATAACATTGTTGCAGGTTTATACAGTTGGCAATTTGCATTACCTCTTAATGGTTTTGTTTTACCATCATCAGATTCTGTTTCTATTGATATGAATGGAAATCCTATATTTTTTGATTCGCTAATTCCACTAAAAGATAGAATTCCTGCAAATCCATCAGAACCATCAAATTTGGAACGATTGGAAGAAATTTTTAGTGCTAATGAATTTATGATGAAACATTTTATTCATCATGAAAAAATTTCTTCAAAAGATATTGAAAACGCTCGAAAAGAATTGTTTGCTAAATATAAAATTTATGCTGATTATTCAACTTCAAGAGCTTTTGCTGCATCTCAAAAGTATACAGAAAATTCTGATGGTGAAGAAAATGCTGTTGTACTAGTAGCAAAAGATGATCCATTATTTTCTTCAGAGTGTAAATGTGATTCTTCTGTTGAAGTTGTTGCTAAGATGAATAAAACTGTGGATATTAAGCAAAAAGCAATAAAATCTGTTGAAGAATTAAAAACTTTAATTGAATCTATTCACAAATATTTTTAATAATCAATTTTTTTTTTATAAAAAAAGGATGTCTAAAAAGATTTTATTCTTAATAGACATCCTTTTGTTTTATTCGGAATTGTCATCCTAATGCAGAATTGAAGAGGATGACTTTTCAGCTAAATTATTTTTTTGTTTTTTTTGTTCCTTTTTCTTCTGCTTTATCTGTTTTTGTTGATTTAGCAGCTTTTTCTTTTGTTTCAGTTTTTGGAACAAATGGTTTTATAAAGTTACCACACTGGTATTCAGCTTTAGTTTTTGCTGAAAGTAAATCTGCATATTCTGCAAGAACAGCTTCTGTTTGTGCATCTGTTGCTTCAAGAAGTGCGATTACTGTTACAAGTGCAATACTTTCATCAGAAACTTCTTTGTTGAACCAGCAAATGTCGTTGAATCTATTTGCTCCAGAAAGTAGTCCAGCGTATTTTCCTTGTGTTAGAAGTTTTACAATTTCAAATGCAGCTTTCTTTGCGTCTTTTGTGATTAGTTTTGCATCTGCAACTTTTGCTAATACAAATACTTTAGAAAGGTTTGCACGAATATCGTATGTAGCAGCTCCTACGCTGTGGAAATATTCATTGAATTTGCGTTCAAATGCCCATCTTTCTGACAATCCAGCATCTGCATAAGATTTAATTATTGCATAACAAGCCAATTGTTCATAAAGTTCTGGTTTTGTTGTTGCCAAAGTTTTAATGAATGAATCAGCATCTTTTGCTTTTTTCAAAGCAGCCATTACATCTTCTGGTTTTTTAGCTGGTTTTTCAGCAGCAAGAAGAACAAGTTTTTCAAGAAGTTTTGCAAAGTTTGCATATTGTTTTTCTGCTTCTGGAAGTTCTACATCTTGTGCAAAATTATTTGCTGTTGTGTAGAAATTAATTGCAGCGTTTTTGCAAGAATCAACAAGAGCTTTAACTTGTTTTTTAAGTTGTGCAGCAGTTGGTTTTTCATCTGTTACAGGATTTAACATTCCGTGAATTTCTGGAATTACACTTGTAGCAAATGCTGCAAATGACTGATACAAATCTCTGTAGCAAAGTTCTTGCCATTCAATTTCTAGGTCATAGCAACCTCTTCCTTGTAATGTGTCACAAAGAATTTGGTAGCGATGGTCAGCTGTGTCTTCAACTTCGTGGATTTCTGTGTAAACTTGGTATTCAAATCCGTTTAATGCAATGAACATACCTTTTTCACAGATTTCCTTGCTGCGACGAATGAACCATAAACCTGTTCTGTGTTCTTTGAAAATACAGAATTTGTTGTCATCGTAAGAAAGATTTAATCCTTCAGAGATACTCTTTGAACGCATTTCTGTATGTGTTTCATCACCAGAACCAACTTTTACTGCATATTCACAAGATTGCTTAATCCAACCTTGAGCTCTATCGTATTTATTGTTATAGAAAACAACTGCGTATTCGTTTCCGCAAGAGTTAGAATAAGCAAAGATATTTTCATTTACTCCACCGTTATCCCAAACATCATAGAACAAGAAGTTATCAACATTTGCAAAGATGTAGCGTTTTTTCATAAGTGGGAAAATATCATGCCAATGGCGATTTACTAAATTCTGGTCAGGAGTTTCGTTCTTGTAAGCCTTAGTAAATTCCATTCCGTATTTTTCTGTGAAACCTTCAATCTGACCGTGACCGAACATTGGAAGACCTGGCATTGTAATCATCAATGTACAAACACCAAAGTATTTATCATCTTTTCCGAACTGAGCAACAGCAGTATCTTCATCTGGGTTATTCATGAAGTTTACATAGCGTTTAAGAATTTGAGGGTCAAATTTAATTGTGTTTTTAACAGAATCACGATATTTTTGGTTTTCCTCTTTTTTAAGCATATTCATGAAAGCACTGTTATAAACACGATGCATTCCCAAAGTACGAACGAAGTAACCTTCCATCATCCAGAAAGCTTCTGCAAGCAACAATGTGTCTGGAACTTCTTTTGCAACGCGGTCTACAACTTCACGCCAGAATTCGTTTGGAATACGAGCTTCAAATTCTTGTGTAGAAAGAGCTGATTCACTTCTTGAATAAATATCTCCTCCGTGTCCTGGTTCTGGATACCATAAGCGGCGGATAGATTTTTTAGCAAGAACCATAGCTGCGTCAAAGCGAATAATTGGGAAGTTTCTTGCAACATGAAGAATATCTTGCATAACAGCTTCACGAGCTGCAGGATTTAAGAAGTCAATCTGAGCTGTATCGTTCCAAGGCATACCAGTTCCGTCGTTTCCGTGGTAGATATAGCGTGTATCTCCTGTTTGGTTGTCTACGCGTTTGAAAACAACTGAACAGTCATTTTTAGAATAATAGTGATCTTCAAGGAAAACGCTTACTCTTGGATCGTGGCTTAAGTTTTCTCCATTAAATGAATATGAAGAAGAAGGAGCATCTCTTCTCTGAACGAATAAATCAGGTCTGTTTACAACCCAATCAGAATCCATACCTGTGTGGTTTGGAACCATATCAGATGCAAGACGAATTCCACGCTGCCAAAGTCTTTGGCGTAAGTTTGCTAATGCGTCCCATCCACCAATGTTTGAAGCAATGTTGTAGTCGTAAAGACTGTATGCTGAAGCAGCTGCTTCTGGGTTTCCACAAATTTGTTTAATGCGTTTAGAAGCGTTACTTCTTTCCCAAAGACCAATTAGCCAAAGACCTGTAAATCCTTCATCTCTAAGAGCATCAAGTTCTTCATCTGGGATTTGGTCAAGGCGAGTAATAGGACGGTTGTATTTTTTTGTAAGTTGATCAAGCCAAACAAGAACAGTTTTTGCCATAAGAATAACACAAGGCATCCATTCGCGGTCTGGACTGAATCGTTCATATTCTTTCATTAAACCATCGTAATTATATGGTTCCATGCTTACTTCACCACCGTTAATTGGATTGTAAGTCATGAACATTTTTTCTTCTTCTGTGAGGAAGTCCATTCCAGAAAGAAGGCGTGTTAGCCAATCACCTAAAATTTCTGACCAATACTGGCGGATATAATCAAGCTGACCTTTTAAGCTGTTTGGGCTGAATACAACAGGTTCTCTGAGCATTGTGATTAAATCGTGATTAAATGGTCCAAAAACAGGTAATGTTTGGAATGTTTTTTGGATTGTAGCCCATGATTTTTGATAAAGTTCATTTTTAGCAAGTTCTACATCATCAAAAAGAATTGCAAAAGGTTTAAAAGCTGGGTTTTCATTAGCCAAATGAAGAAGAATCATTTCTTCAAGAGTTTGTTCTCTGTTTGTGCGTTCTTTTCCAGTTGTTGTATCAATTGCAGTTTGTGCAAGATATTCTTTTGCAGAAAGTTTTCCTTGGTAAACATCAACAGGAGGGAACTCAGCAGAAAATTCTAATAAAAGATTATCAACAGCTTCTTTTCCATATTCTTTGTCTAAAGCAGCAAGAACAACTGTAAAAGCATCTGTTTGTGCATCTTTTCTGTACATAGCACATACATAGTGAAAAACTTCATCAATAAGACCCATTGCATTTAATGAACCTGCTGATATGCGTTTTTCTTGTTGACCGCGTTCGTCAAAAATTTTGTTCAGTTTATCTGCAAATAAACGAACATTTTTCATGTTTGCAAGAATTACGTTTCCTGTTGAAGCGTAAAGTTTGCCATCAAATTTACATAGGTCTCTTATTTTTTTACCTACGTGAAATTCATTGTAAGAAATATTCATTAATTTCCCCCGTTATGTGCTGAAGCAACAGCTTTAATTTTTGCGATTAAACTTTCGTCCTTTGATATTTGTTCTAGTTGAACAGGAAGTCTATATGTCCAGTTGAATTCTGAAACTGTTCCAGGAATATTTACTCGTTCTGCATCGGAGTTTTCTAGCCAATAAGATTTTTCCATAGAAAGGAAATCTTGTAATGGGTGAATACACCAAACACTTCTTGCTTGAGCTACAGCCATTAAGAAACTCTGTGCTTTTTCTGGGGTGAATGTTTCATTTGCAACTCTATTAATTGCGTCGTTGTCCCAACCTTCAAGACCGAATGCCCATGGGTAAGTACGAACAAATAAATTTACACCGTTTTTATCTTCGTCCCACCATTGTCTTAATGTTGGAGAATCGTGTACAGAAGATGTTGCAACAGAAAGTTCTGTTAATTCATTAAGTGGTGTATATGGTTGAACTGGTTGTTCTGCCCATTTTCTGCACCAACGAATTACGCGTAATGCAAGAATATTATTTTTGTCCATTACACCAGGAAGACAAGGTAAATTTGCACCTAAATCTTCTCCGCATGGAACCATATCAACAGAATTTGTTAATTCAGAAAGGATTTCACTTGATTGTGTTTCCCAAAGGTAATTTTGGTCATTTTCTGCGCAATCAATTAAATATTTTAGTTTGTTCTTTTCATCGTCTGATAAAGATTTCCAAGAAGTTGATTCATAATAAGTCCAAACAGGAACAAAGTTGTCTGGTGAAAGTTCTATTAAACAGCGGTTTCTCCAGTACATACTTAATACATCTTTAATTCTTCCGCTTGCTTCTTCATTACAGAAGGAACTTAAATCAGCTTCGTAAATGTCTTTGTCACCAGTCATAGAATCTTTGAAAAGCCACAATTCTTCATTGCCAACTCTATTCATAAATAATTCAAGAATTTTGCAAGCAGAATCATGATTCCAAGTGATGTCTTCTACTGCTCCTGTAGGAACATGAGGCTGTGATAACCAACGGATTCTGTCGTTATCAAAACCATTGTTATTTAATGTTTGTCTTGTAATAGGAACATTAGGAACTGTGTGTCCTAAAACAGCTGTTGTATCTCTTGTTGGAATAGCCCAAATACGGAAGAAACCTAGAATGTGGTCTAATCTGTATGCTCCGTAATATTGGCTAGCAGATTTTAGTCTGTCTTTCCACCAATTGTAATCGTTGTCTTTTAGATAATCCCAATTATAAGTTGGGAATCCCCAGTTCTGTCCTGTTGGGTTTTCTCCATCAACTGGTGAACCAGCCCTTAAATTCTGATTGAAAATTCCAGGCAATGCCCATGCATCACAAGAATCTTCATTCATAAGAATTGGCATATCACCTTTTATGATAATTCCTTCTTTTTTTACTGCATCACAAGCTTTTTTGAATTGTTCAGCGGCACGCATTTGAGTCCATGCGTAGAAGAGATGTTCTTTTTTGTCAGCATCTTTGTTCCAGCGGTTTTTAATTTCTTTTTCTGAAACTTCTTGGTCTTGCTTTTTCCAGCTTTTCCAAGTTGCTTGCATATATTTGTGTTTTAGATTTTTGTAAACAGCGTAATTTACAATCCATGGATTTTTCTTAATCCATTTTGTAAGTTCCTCTGAAGGCATTGCGCTTTTTGCAATAGTTGTTGTTGCGTAAATTGTTCTTAAAAGTTCATCTTTTGCGTTTAAGATTCCATCGTAGTCGTAACGAGTTTTTCCATCGTAAGGGAATTTTTTAATGAAATCGTTGTATTTTTTTTCAAAGTCTTTATCTTTTGATACATCTTCAAATTCTGGAAGTTTTGCAATATCAATGTAAATTGGATGTAAAGCAAATGCAGATAATCCACTGTATGGTGAAGATTGTGTTCCTGTGTCATTTACAGGAAGTAACTGAATAATTTCAATTCCAGCTTTTTTACAAAATTTTGCAAAGTCTGGAAGAACTGTAAATTCTCCAATTACTGTATTTTTCTTTGTATAAATAGCTCCAAGCGGAATAGCTATTCCTGTCATTCTTGAAGGTTTTGAACCTTGTTTTGTGGTGTTTTTAGTTGATGAATTTTTCATAGAAAATATTATAACACGGAAATTGCTAGTTGTGTTTTTTAAATTAACAAAACACGCTTTTTTTTTAATTATTTACAATTAATAAACAAAAATGATGAATAAAAGTCATCAAAAAAAAAGAAAAAATTAGCCTTGAAATTTAATTCAGAAATCCGTGTTTCCAATGCCAAATTGGAGTTGCTAATTCATTTGAAAAAGGTTGTTTTCTATTAAAATCTGGTAACCAACTTGTATCATCAGAAAGTTCTTGATAAAACAAATTTTCAAAGTCGTATGCTTCGATTAAATCTTGTAAGTCGTAATCTTCTTCTTTTGAAACAAGCCTATTTTCTATGATTGAAAGAGATTTCATTCGTTGCGCAAGTTTTTCTTCGTCTTCCTTAAAAGGAACAGGTGTGTATTGAGACATTAATGAAATCCAAGTTTTTTTGTCAGCGTGAGATTTTAGCCATTCAAGAGTTTCTGCTGTGTCTTCAAAATGTCCTGGTAAAAATAGATGACGAATTATTACGCCTTGTGTGATTTTTTCTTTTTGAATTCCGTTTTTTGTGACAGAAGTTGTTTGTAGCGGAAAATTTTCAATCATGTATTTTATAGCACTTGTAGCAACTTCTGGATAATCTTTTGCAATGAATAATTTTTTTGCCACATGGGAATTTAATGTTTTTAAATCAGGAAGCCAAATTTTTACATAATCTTTAAGTAATTTTAGAGTTTCTACTGATTCGTAAGCGGAAGAATTCCAGCAAAAAGGAATTTTGCAACCACATTCCTGTGCGTATGGAATATATTCAGCAAGGGCAGGAATTACATGACTTCCTGTAACTAAATTTATATTTTCTGCGCCAAGTTCTTGAAGTTTTAGACAGATGTTAGCAAAATCCTCTTTGGAAATTTCAGTTCCCATGCCTTGTTGAGATATTTGATAATTTTGGCAAAAGGAACAACGCAATGTACAACCCGTAAAGAAAATAGTTCCACTGCCTCCATGTACAGTAACAAGAGGTTCTTCTCCAAAATGAAGGCATGCAACAGCTATTCTTACTTTGTCAGTTTCTCCACAAAATCCTGTAGAATTTTCTGTTCTGTTGATTTTGCATTGTCTAGGACATTGTGTACAGTTTGAATAAAATTTGTTCATTTTTATATTGCGCTTTTTCTTACAAGTGTTGACATTAATGCTTGTAAAATATCAATAGGTAAATCTTCTGCTTCGTAAGTAACTAGTTCAGAAAGGTCTTTCCAGTTTTTGTCAGAAAGTAAATCTTCGTCTTCGTCTGTTGCTTCCAAAAAAGATAGCAATGCACCAAGAATATTTATATTGTCCATTGAAGGTTCGTTTTCTGGATCTGCTGAAGTATCAATAAATTCTTCTTTCCAATATTGAGCAACTGCACCTGATAAAGTTCTTGGGCAAGTGCTTTCTCTTTCAAAAAAACTTATGATTTGATTAGAAACTTCTTCTATGTTGAATTTTGAATGTTCAGCTCTGTAGTGTTTGATTAACTTTTGAATATCTGTGCGGAATTTTTGAATATTTGTCATGGGTGTAACTATATCATAATTTGGGAGTTTTTCAATATTGGTAAAGTCTTTTTAAATATTTTTAATTATTTTAAAGTTTTTTTCTTGACATAAATCATTCCAGCAAATAAACTGAATTTATGGATTTGAGAACTGTTTTAACAACTGATACAGTAAACCTTCACTTGAAGGGAACTACTAAAGAAGAAATTATTGACGAAATGTTGGATATACTAGTAAAGGCAGGAAAAGTAACTGATAAAGCAGGTGCTAAAGAATGTGTTCTTGATAGAGAACGCAAAATGTCAACTGGTATGAAACACGGTATTGCGATTCCACATGGAAAAACAGATAGTGTTACTGATCTTGTTGCTTGTATCGGAATTTCTGATAACCCTGTAGATTTCGATTCACTTGATCAAGAACCATGTAGAATTTTCATTATGACTTTGTCACCTGTGAACAAAACAGGTCCACATCTTCAGTTCCTTGCAGAAGTTAGTCTTTTGTTCAAAAGTGCAGAAAAGCGTCAACAGATTTTAAGCACACAGGATAAAGCTGAAGTTATAAAAATTCTTACAGAATAGTTTTTATTCTGCTTAGTACAAAGGCCTTTGTGTAAAAATGCATAAAGGTCTTTTTTTTATTTGAAGGAATTAAAATGAAATTTGAACCGTTATTAAAATATCAAAATGGCGAATTAGTTTGTATTAATGATAATAAAGTTTTGCCTACAGAAAATATTTGTGTTTATGAAATAGATGATTTTTTGAATTCGGAACATCCATTTGATGATTATTCTGTTGTAGGTGTAAAAGTTCCTGTAAAAAGTGTAGAAATTTCAGATGGTAATTATAATGAAGAAATTCTTGCAAAGTTCAGAGATTGCTTAAAAAATATTGAAAACGGTAAAAGTTTTGTTTTTGTTATTCCTGTTGTAGAAAAATCTTTTGAAACTTCAGAAGATGCAGATTCCGTTATTTCTGCAATGAAACATACTGCTAGACGAATAAAAGATTGCCAAGCTGTTGTTGGTTTTGAAATACCTGTTCAGTTTTTGGAAAAAGATAAATCAAGTGCATTAGACGAAAATAGTTGGACAATGTGGTTTGTTTCTGAAATGTCTGCAAAACATCAGCATTATTTATATTTTGCAGAAAAAGCTTGGTCTGATGAAAATGCAATGCTTGCGAAAGTTTCTGAAAGTGGTTTTGTTTTGTATAAAATGTAATCGTTTGCGAAATAACGCAAAGTTTTCGTAATTTTTAATTATTTTTCACAGTTTTTCATTAAAATTAATTATTTTCTCTTGAACAGAATCTAAAAATATGTCATTATTCACTTGTCGGATAGTTTAATAAAAGATTATATTTGTGATGTGTGGCTTAGAATCTGAAACTCGTGTTGGAGATTAAAATGACACAGATTGAAAATAATTCGTTTATTTCTAGTTGCAAAAACTACATAATCATTTGTGCAGTTTTTATTGCTGTAGCTATTGTAGTTGCACTTGCTTGTCCATCAAAATCAACACAAAAATTTCTTCCTGTTGTAAAAGCTGCTTCAGAAGTAGAAAATGAAGTTGTTGCAGAATTCGGGGCGTTAATTCACGAAGTTGGTTTTAAATCAGAAAAAGCTATTCGCGGAGATGATGGATTAGCTTTATACCGACAGCCTTCTTCA
>JAEIGA010019037.1_pt1 | contig 10469 bp, 13 predicted proteins | sample 9270691 | NCBI WGS metagenome assembly JAEIGA01 (sample SAMN17057246, study PRJNA624740) | gut metagenome | biome: biome; isolation source: fecal sample | host: Bos grunniens | place: China: Xizang | collected 2019
ACTTTTTTATTTGGATTTAAGAACTTATCAAACCTTGCATAATAACCTGTGATATATTCTCCTGTTTTCAGCTTCATAATCACATAACTATTTTTTTCTGGAGCTTTTCGTTCGGTAATAACTTTGCCATCTACCTTTTTATTAATTAACAATGGTCTGAAATAAGCTTCAGACATTGCTAACAATGCAGTTAATCCTGTAGTTTTTTTCGCATTCATAATTGCATCAAACCCTTTGATAACAATTTTTCTGTTATCTTCGACTAATGGTACACAATCGGCAATAGTAGCAATTGCAGCATAGGCCGATAATTGATTTAAAAATTCCTCATCATTAGGGAACATGTATTCTGCCATTTTGTAAACAATTCCTGCTCCACAATAATGTTCGAAATCACAGGTTCTAGCGATATGAGGGTTTAAAATAATATCAGCCTCAGGTAAGTTATCTGTTCCATCTGGATTTTTGACAGTTAAGTGATGGTCTGTTACAATTACATACAAACCTTTCTTTTTAGCTTTTGCAATTGCCTCATGAGCAGCAATCCCATTATCAACTGTAATTAAAATCCCTTCTGGAATTTCATCTACAATTTTTGTTGATAATCCGTATCCTTCTGAAAAACGCTTAGGCAAGCGATATTTCATATTCCATCCTTTTTTCTGTGCAATCAATTCTAATTCTGCAATAGCAGAAATTCCATCAACGTCATAATCACCAATTGCATAAATAGGCATTCCCTTATTTAATACATCAATGATTTTCGAAATTGAGGTAAGACCTTGTTTTGTTACAGCTTTTAAAGCATATGAGTCTTTGACGATTAATTCTCTTGCGGAAATTAATTCGTCAATGGTGTTATAAGTATTTTTAGATTCCCATTTCATTTGCGGTTATCTCCTTTCTTGAGTAATAATATTTCGAATATAGTATGGTAAATGTGGAACCCAAATAACAAGAAAAGAAAATTTCATTTAAAATCGTCAATTTTTACAGTCATTTTACATACTATTAATATATGATTTAGTGCCCTAACCGTCAGTTAAACAATTGTTAATAAAGGATTGGGAATGCTTTACATTACAAATTTGAAAGGATTGGAAATTTTAATGATTAATGATTTGATTTATTATTATGAGCAAATTTTAATGGGAAATGAAAACACTTGGCCAGCGCCATTATTTGATTGTCAAAAACGAATTCAAGAACAGCGTGCTTTAAAAGTGTTTAAGTATGTGATTGAAGATTATATGAAATGGTCGCCGGAAGATGCTGCGGTATATTTAGATTACAATTTTATTGTAAAAATGAAATTAGATAAATTATTACCAAAAATTACTTTTCCTAAAGAATTAGACCCAAAAGTCGATATGGTATATATTGTCTCATTATTGTATCCCGACAAAGTGGTTATAGACGCTAAACAAAAAATACTATTAGTATACAAGAAAGTATTAAGAGGTGATTCATTACGATTGCCAAAATCATTTACTATTGAGCCAGAAGGCATTTTTAATGCTTGTATATGCTTACAGTATGTTTTGGAACAGAATTATATGTTTAATTCAATTGAAGAAATGTATCAGATGTTTACTACTACAGAAGCAAGTAGACTCTTGAAAAAATACAGACTTCAAAATGTTCAAAAGGAATTATTCTTATCTCCATTAGATTATTTACATGAAAGTTTACCTGAAGACCAAAAGGACGAGATTTTATATCATAAATATGCTTTGCAAATGTATGAGAAGTCAGAAAAAAGAAAAAAATAAACACAAAAAAAGTATCGCATAAAAGCGATACTTTTTTTATTATGACAAAATTGCGAAAGCAATCATATCATCAATTACTTCTCTAGTAGCGGTTCTAATATCTGCGTCATCTTGAGGACACTGAGATTCAGTTTTAGATAAAATGTTCTTGAGAAAGTCAATTTCTTCAACTGCTTCATCTATAAAACATAAATTATCTCTAACAAAAATTTTTAAAGCCTCTACTTCTGATACTTTAAGAGAATGTGTTTTTTGATATGCCCACAAACTAAGCATAGCATCAAACATTTCCGCATCCGTAATTTCTGAAATGCTTTTACCATTATACTGAAAACTATCGTCCTGTGGTAATACAGGTTCAGTTTCTTCTTCTACTCTTGCTAATCCCGGAATTGTCTGAATGTCTGGACATCCTAGACTTGCAATTGACTGAAGTAAACTAGCTAAAAGTGTGCTTTCTGAGATTTGATTTTTGAGTCCATTTTTTGAAATATCAATTACGATATGGTCCTCATTTTCAAAAATTTTAATGTTCATAATATATCCTCCAATTCTGAATAATCATTAATTCATTAATAGTATGGTAAATAATGCCATAGAATAAAGAATGCTTTATTTCTGCATTTGCTGATAATAAAAAGAGGTTGTTAAACAACCTCTTATTTAGTCAATATGTCACATAATAAATCAAAATCCTTTATTATATCCCATTCCAACAATTCAAACACCTTCATAATTTCTTCAGGCGTTAAGCCTAATGATTTTAATTTATCAAATTCACTTGGAACTGTGATTTGTGTTGGTTCCGGAGCTTTTTTTGGTTCGTGTTTTTTAAAAAATGGCTTTTTAGGGAATTTTGATTCTTTCTTTGTTTGTTGATGAGAAAACTGTTCTTGAATTGACTGTGCCGCCGTTGAAAAATAGTTCGCTCCCGTAGGTTCTGAACCAATAATGTCGGAATAGTCTAATTCACTGTCTTCAACTATTTGTACATTAGTTGAATTATTGTTAAGTGCTGTTTCTGTTTCTGTAATCTCATCTTCATCTTCAGTTTCATCCTCGTGGTCTGGAACTTTATTATTGTTTGTATCATCTAATCCCATGTCTACATAAATAGTTTCACTTAATGCAGTTTCCCAACATTCGCTACACATTTTTGGAGTTGCATTAACTTTGACTCCTTTACATGCAAAAGCACAAGATGTGTATTCGGAAGGGCAACCATATTTTCGTAATTTTGTGAAATCTATTTTATTTTGAGACAATTCGCCAATCAATTGTTCTAAACTTAAAAACTTATCAATTGGGATTTGAGTGTGGTCTTGGTCATTAATCTTTGCGATAATTTCATCCGCTCGATTTCTATATGATTTTATTTGCATAAAAAATACTCTCCTCCTCTATATAAAGATTTACCAATTTTTCTATAGTATTAGTAAATTGTTTGTCAAATTGTGTGTCTGTATGTGCCAATATATATTTACCAGCATCAATAGGATTTTTCGCTTCTTTGTAAGACCGTTTAGAAACTAATGCATCATACACATCTGCGATTTTAATAATTTTCCCAATGTCTGGTATTTCTTTATTTGATAATTTATTAGGATAACCTGTTCCAGACACATTGCTGTGATGATATAACACGCCTTTTTTTGCTGTGTTTGAAATAGGAACGTTTACCAACATATTATATCCAAAAACTGGGTGTAGAGAGATAAGCTTTTTTTCGTGTTTTGATAGCTTATGTTCCCCAGTAATAATTTGTTTATTAATCATTGTTTTTCCAATGTCATGAAATAAACTCGCATTTATAACATCCAACATTGATATATTTATTATTTTATCATTGTAGACTATTGCTGCTGCAATCATTGAAACATTCACACTATGGTCAAATGTTAATTTCTCATATAAATATAGATTTTTTAATAATTTATTGCAGGTGTTATTTTCTAACACCTGCTTCAATGCACTTTTATATAAACTTAAAAATTCTGATTTATTATCAACTGTTTTTAATATAGACTCTATTGACTCTGTTTTAAAATTAAAATTGTTAATTGTCATAATAAGCCTCATATGGAGTATAATAACAAAACAATAATGGTAGTGGCTGAAAGCCAAGGTAAAAATGGAGCCGATTTCTTCTTTGCAATTATTGTGTAGCTAGAGAAAGATAAAGACACCAATAACATATTCAATATCCATGCTCCGACAAACTTAGATTGGAAAGCTAAACAACCAATTAAGCTAATGACTACTAAAGAAATCGTATCTCCAAGTCCAATCTTTTTTAATACTGTGCAAATAATAAAAAAGATAAGAAACACTAAAGAAAACAAAATATTCACAAGATTAAATTCTTGCATCATTATCAATTGAAGTATTGCAATGCTTCCAAATACAATACTTGGTATGCGATACACATAACCGGTTTTAAAGTCTGTATATCCTTGAATGAACAAATACGGAATATATAATCCAATATAAACATTTGTCCATTTTAGATATATTAACACTGCTTGTATGATTGCTGATATTCCAGTTAAAAGAATAACATCTTTAACCGGAATTCGAAAATCTGATGTTTTTTTTGTTATTAGTAATTTGTAACTCCATATTGTGAGATTGCTCAATACGCATAACACTACCATTATATTTGTCATTCATTAATCCTCTTTCTTTACCTCTGTTGTTTCTGAATTTTTATCAACTTGGTCATCATAATTCAATCCAACATCACCCTCTAAAGAATCGTCAAAAATAGAATCATCAAGTAATCCACCGACATCAACAAGTGAGTCAGAATTACCTTCTTCTTTGTCAACGGTGTCTGTAACAGGAACCTTGATTAAATCCTTATCTGAAGGGATGAATAACGATTCTGAAATATCATAATTAACCTTATTGATATAAACAACATCATTTTGAATATGCTCTGCAAATCTTACAGCGTAATCCGCTTCAATATACACATTCATTTTAGACACTGCAGTTTCTTTATCTTTTCTAGTAATTTCCTTGCCGTTTGAGTCAAATACTTGGGCAATATAAACATTTTCAATTACATAGATATGAGAACGGTCTGCGTAGAAAATCAAATCAACTATATCGCCCGAACGAAGAATTCCATTAACCATATTTCCAGTATCGTCCATTGCAATACCTGCAATAATAGGGTTTTTCATAGTGTCGAGAATATCATTTTCGTCTACGACATACTTCTCTGTGACTACTGTGTTTTTAGAAATTGATGTTGTAAAAACTTTACCGAGCAAATCTTTCTTTGTAACAATAGCTTCTTCTGGAAGGTCAGATTCAGCGATGTCTTCAATTTCAAAATAATCAGCGAAATTCTCTTCTGATACTAAGAAATTTTCGGTGATATTTTGTTTTGTTTTAATGATTGTCAACTCGGGTTCTTTGTCTGTAAGTTTATCTTTAACAATTACTATTGCCACTATTAGCATAATTGTTAAGATAAAACTGATTAGTAAGCGCACACCAACTTTATCGTTGCGTTCTTTCTTAACTAATCCTCCTTCTTCTCGAATCTTATTTTTCTTACTCATAAATATCTCCTTTATTCAATTGTGACAATACTTGTAGTATTGTGTCTAACGTAGGCGTGATGCCCTAAAACATTAGAATCAATATTCAGTTGTATTCTAGAATAAACAGATGGACTATCAACGATAATTCCATCAGGAGAGATAAACGCTCCAGCATCGCAATATGAAGGAACGGCACTTTGGCCTCCTAATTCATAAAGTCCTGTTGTTTGATTAAGCACTAATTCTCTCCATCCATTAATATCTCTTGCTGATACCTGAAGAATCCCTGTGTCTGAATAAACAACGTCAAGTACAACAACATCAAGAATATTAATAGAGGTTAAAAATGATGCCCAACGCGTATTTGCTTTTGGTACATAAGCGCCATTATTATCTTTGTCAATATTCATATTTGTACATATTGTTGATTCATACACATTAAAGGCATCTTGTGAAGAGATAAGGTATGGGTTGACCAAAAATTCATTCGTTACTTCATCATAATCATATGAAAAAGCATCTAAATCTAATGTCATTGCAGATAAATTTGCTTCATTCATAGCGTTATCGACATTTTCTTCTAGAGCTATCATTGAACTTTGATAGTAAATGTAATAAGAATAAAACAATGAAATAAAAATAACGACATAGGCCAACATCATACTGAAAAACATTCCACCAGCAGCATTATCTCTTTTCATGCAATTTTACTCAAAGTTGAATACTGAATCCATCTTATCGCCTAATGTACTTAATGCACCCTTGATTGGTTCAAAGACTTCATCTTTAAATACTACAACAATAATTAACGCTAAGAACACTAATGCGATTACAACTACAATAGTAGCATCTCCAGCATCTTTCTTTGAGAGTTCTCCTTTCATTTTGTTAAATCGATTCTGAATTCCCATAGCTGTCATTGTTAAACGGTTGGTTACTTTTGAAATTTTTTCTTTCATTTTACAAATTCCTTTCTTTTATATGGGGAGTGTCCCGTTTTTTTACACTATTAGTATGTAAAATGACAAAAAAATAAGAAGAGCTTTTTATAGCTCTTCTTATTGTTTCTTAAAAAATTGCTGTCAAATCTATTTCTGAGAACAAAGCAACTAATGCAATCATCATAAATCCAGCAAAAATCAAGATATTAATTAATGCATTTTTCGTTTCTTCCATTGCTGTCTCTTTGACGTGAATAGCAGTTTGAATATCAACAATTTGATTTGATAAACTGCTTAATAATCGACTTGACTTACCACTATCTTGTGACTGTTTTAAAATTGTACAACAAGAATCAATATATTTGTTGTCAAATTGAGCATTAAAATCGTTGACTGATTCATCAAAATTTTGGTGTGCTAAAATTTTACTTGAAAGCTCAGTTAATGATGTTTTTAATCTAGGATGTTTTACAACTGAATACCCTTCTGCTAATGCACTTGCAATTGAAGTTCCTGATAATGACTGAATGTTTAATACTGAACAAAACATTTTAATGTCATTCATCATTCGTTGGTTATCAATATTGTTACTTACTTTAATTGCAATATCTAACAAAAAGAATCCAAATACTCCTAAAAGTAAACCTATTATTAGATTCGTAATTAATGAGCCTATCATAAATAAACCTAACGCAATTCCAAATTTAAAGAAAATATATGTTAATGGAGTTAATTTGTTTTTAAACATAAATGGAGCTCCATAAGCGGTTAATCTTCTTTGTATTTCATGAGAATTAAAATGTGAAAATTTTGAATTATCTAATCTTTCCAACGTTTTTGTTTGTATAGCTGCCGATGTTGATTTTGTTAAGAAAAAAACAGTTAAAAAGAAAAGTATAATAATCGCAAAAACACCAATAGTGATACATAAGGACAATATATTTTCAATATTATCAATTTTTAATAAAAGTTCTTTGATTTTATCCATACTTTCCTCCTTATCTAATTGCCTTAACATTTTTAATGATTACAATCAATATAATAATAATGAAATAACCTAAAATAAAATTGCCAAATACTGTATTTAATAATAAGTCAGACACATTTGAAGTTTCCATAATATTGTTTGCGATTTTAATAATTCCGGCTCCTGCAAGGAATAAAATGCCTTGAACAATTAAGGCTGAAAAACCTTGTGCTTTATTCTCATCTTTATGTTTCAAGTATGTTCTAAAATCATCGCTTAACGCTTCAACCATTTCAGCGTAATTGGCTTGATATTTGCTGCCAATTTCAAAGTTACTTAAAACTTCAATAAGCTTTTCGTGTCCAATTTTCAATGATAATGACCTTAATGCATTAGACACATTACCCGAAATTCTTGCTTCAACACAAGCATCTTGAATTTTACTTTTTAATGGTTCTGCCATATGTATTGATGTTAAATCTAAAATCTGAATTAAATCATCAGTTGCGACAGAATAAGAATGTGCTAAATTCATAAACATCATCAGATTTTTCTCTTCTAACTTGTAAATATATGCACATCTTAATTCTAAAATTAAATAAGATAATAAACATACTGCCGCAAAAATCATTAAACAAAACAATAAATTTTGTAATAATATGAAAGCAACAATAGCCCCAGCAAAACCAATGAGTAATGTGATAATCACATACATTTCAGAATTTAACTTTTTGACAACTGATTTCAAGCCTGATTGGGCAATTTTTCTATCAATATGGTTTAATAAACCTTTAGTTTCTTGAGCTCCCATTGATTTGTAGGAGTTTTCTAATGCAATTTTACGGTTTATTTCTTTTGTTGAAGTATAGAGGTAAAGTTTTTGAGCACTTGAACCTCCTAATTTTAAAGCATTGTATACACATATAAAAATTCCAATACATACTAAAATGCTTAATCCGATAATAATTTTATCTTCCAAAGGCAAGGCTATTAGATAATTAATAAACTTTTGGATGTATTTCATACTTTACCTCCTAAATAGCTTTATCAATAAATGTGTTGTCATCGAAATTGAGAGTTTCATTTCTATCTTCAATTTCTTGAATATAGTATTTGTCAAAATTTTTGATACCTTTATCTTTTGAATATACTAAATCATAAGTTAAAGCACATCTATCCATGTCAATACCAGTAATAATTGCAATTTCTTTAACTTGAAAACTATCAATATACACAACCATATGCATTGCAGATAAACGCTTTAAAATCTGTGTTAAATCATATTTAGCGGCTGCAACTGCGTAGTCAGCAATTTTTTCTGCGCAATCTCTAGCACTCTCTCCGTGTACTGCAAGCCAACATGTTGAACCGGTATAGGCTGCATTAATAACATCTAATGCTTCATCACCCTTAACTTCACCGATAAAAATAGCATTGTTATCTGACATTAGGGCGTGTCGAATTTCTTCTTTAATTGAATACTTAATCTTACCCTCACCATTTGGGTTAATTACTAATTTAAAGAACATATCCGGATGGGTAGTTGAAAACAACTCATCAGATTCCTGAATAACTGTTACTGATAAATCTTTTGGATATAATTCCATGCTCGCATTAATAAAAGTAGTTTTACCAGCAGCGTTAGGACCTCCAACAATCATAGACTGGTTTCCACGAATCTGATTTGCTAAAAACTTAGCAACATCACTATCCATCATTGGCTGTGGATGAGCGCGTAATAAATCAGCAAATGTTTTTTTATTTTTAGGAATTTTACGAATATGCATAGTTGGAAGCTTAGAGCTATTAATTAATTCTGTACTCACATCAAATCTCAAACGAAAATCAGGGTGAGATTGAGTGTCTGTAAACACCTGTTGAGCATTAATCATACTTAAATCAGTCTGATTTTTAATCGCAATAGCTTTTAAAAATTGTTCATATTCACCATTATCGTGAAAGGTAATATTCGTAGCATAACGCTTTCCAAATTTTTTAACTCGAATATTATTTGCGTTATGGCATCTAATATCGGAAATGTCTGGGTCGTCTAACAGCGGGGTTAATTTAAAATATCCAAACAAAAAGGTTTTTAAATTATAAAGAAGTTTCTCTTCATCTTCGGCAGAAACGCGATGCCCTTTAATAACCTTTCTTGCATCAGCCTCAAAATCTGCTGTACTTAACTCCCCTCTGTGAATACGAGTCAATGTAGCTGGCTGTACTGTTGTGTAATAATCAATAATTTTGTGAAAAATTAAATTTAAATCGGTATTCATAACTTCCTCCTAATAGGTTTTTGATATTGATGTTCTGCTAATTTGAAAAGCATAATCATCTGTTTGTTTTTTGACAAAACCATCTACAATAAAAGCTGTATATTTCATATCTGCCCTAATATCTAAAACAATAGGTTCTCCATTTTCTTCTTCTATTAAAGTAGAGTTTTGACAATTGATATTTTGTAGTCCTAAATCTGTTAATTCAGCTATTAATTCGTTTTCTAATTCAGGAGTTAAACATCCATATATTTCCATCTTTTGAATATAATCTCGAGATACATGAGAAATTCGAGTATATATCAGCAATTGGTTTCCGTAGACAAAAACGATAGATAACAAAAGGGACAACAAAATTGCCCCGACCATCGCTTCTAGTACAGTTGAAATGGCTTCGCCTTTATCTTTTTTCATCATGGGTTAATTACCTCCTCTAATGATTTAGATGAAATTTGTTTTTCAATAACAAAAGTTTTTTCGTCATATAAACTTCCATCTTCAAAAGGATTAGCAAACATTGTGATGGTTCCGGAAATAATTAAAGTGGTTGCATTTCCATAACCTGCAGGAGAAAAAGAACTGCCTGCGTAAGAAATATTACTTACGCCAATCTCTTGTAATTCTGCAGTTAAAACATCCTGAGCTTCTTGAGTAAAATAACCGTCTTGTTCAATTTGTAACAATGTTCGGTGAGCGCAATTTTCGATGTCTTGCCATGCTTCTAAATTAGAAACTTGATTAACTAAAACAAAAATTAAACAAATAATAATTGTTGCGCTCATTGCTAAAAACACTAATGAAATGCCGTTGGCTTCATCTCTAATTAAATTTGTTTTTTTCATCGTATTTCCTTTCTTATTTATGGACTTGCAAAGTCTTTTTATTAGTATGTGAAATAGTATTTTTGTGAACAAAAAAGAGAGCCTAAGCTCTCTTTTTTTTATAAAATATCCATG
>JAEIGA010019038.1_pt1 | contig 10468 bp, 8 predicted proteins | sample 9270691 | NCBI WGS metagenome assembly JAEIGA01 (sample SAMN17057246, study PRJNA624740) | gut metagenome | biome: biome; isolation source: fecal sample | host: Bos grunniens | place: China: Xizang | collected 2019
GCTTTTATAAAAGCAGAAATACCACAAAAAATAAATACAGATAACTTTGAACCGTTTGAATACTTTGTAGATTTTGATGAGCCTTCCGGTCTACCTTTATCAGACAAAGATTTATATGGAAATTAAAAATAAAAGCCTTATAAATAAATATAAGGCTTTTATTTTTTGCTAAATTATGTGACGGCTGTGGCTGCGGACTTAGCCTTTCACCGTGGCTGTGGCTGTCATTTTTTTAATTATTATAGAAGGAGAATATCTTTCAATGAAAATAAATGAGACTAAAAAAAGACGTAAAAAGAGAACACCTTACAACTCAATGAGCTATACTACCGGTGATATTTCTTTAAATATCGGCAGATTTAATCAAGCTATGGGCACAGCTGAAGGAAGCGAAGTAGGTATTGGCGGTGAAGGATCTCTATGTGAAGCTAAACGTTATGTACGTAGATATTATATTCGTCCTCAAAATATTTTCTGCTCAAATAAAGCAGAAATTTTAAAAGCATTAATTGAACTTGATGATGCAAACTGTTCAGTGTATACCCTAAATAACCTTGGTGACGACAAAGATGTTTCAAAGTTAATGAATAATGATATTATATACTATTATGATGATGGTATTTTATATGATAAAAATCGTGTAAAAGTAATGGATTATGACCTATCTATTAAAAAAGAAGAAGAACGTAAAAAGTTTGCTAATGCGGACAAAGCATCTGAAAAGGACTTTAAAGCTGTGTACGATGATCGTATGACTAAAGCTACAGAGCTTGAAGAAAACTTTGATGATGAGTTATTAGCTTCTTGTCCCTATGATGTAATTAGTGCGGATTATAATGAAATGGGTGATAAATTTATCATAAGCCTAAATCATAATGTATCTAATATTGAAGTGGCAGCTGAAGACCTTATCATGTGGGCAGAAAAGAACTGTGGTATTCACGTTGTTGATTGGAATACTAATGGCTCAAATGTTTTCATTTTTGAGGTAGCTCCTGATAATGCTTTTGATCTAGATTTTGATGACGTAAATGTTTATGGAGAGAAGTTAACTGAAGCAAAGGAGCGTACTTGTTGTATTTGTGGTGAGCAAATTGAAGGAGTAGGTGAAAACCCTGAGCCATATACAAGTAACGGAAGAGCTTGCTCAGGTTGTTATACTAAATTCGTACTTCCTTTAAAAAGTGATATAATGAAGGAGGATTAATATGGCAAAACCAGTAATAACTGACCCTAATTTAGTAATGCCTACAAAAGAAGACTTTGAAAGACTTCTTACTTCTAAGCTAAGCTATGAAGCAAAACAAAACACTCCAGAAAGAGATACCTGGAATAAAAAGCATTTTAACGATACTCCTTGGGGAATTGCCTACAACGTTAGTATCGGTAAGTATAACAAACAAATTGCATCATATAATAGCAGTAACCGTCCGCAGAAAAAACTTCCTGTTCAAAAATTAGACGTAGCCCTAAAGTATCTAATTGTTGCAATTGCGATTGATTGGACTGAGCTAATAGATCAACTAAAAAGAGCTATAAAAAATTGGGGCTATACCTCAACAGATCTAAACAATGTAGCTAAAAATGTATGGTTACAGGCTGCTCAGTATATAGCAAACTTATGTGATCAAGTAACTGTAACACAACTCATAGAGCAGCTAAATAACGAAGAAACTGAAAAGTTAGTAGAAGCAGTAGAAAAGCATAATACCTTAAATTCTAAATTATTTACAAAAGAAGAACTACTAAAAGACAGAGTTAAAGATAAAATGCTTGAAATTGTGGATGAATTTTTAGAAGATCTCAAAGAGCAGGATATACAAATAAAGGTAGAAGATATTCTATTTATCGGTTCTAATGCTAGTTATAACTATACAAAAGATAGTGATATTGATCTTCATATATTAACTAATACAAAAGCAACTAAATACAGTAAAGAAATTGCAAATGCTTTATACAGTGCTTATCGTTCACTATTTAATAAAAATCTAGGTATAGAATTTTTTGGCATCCCAGTAGAAATCTTCGTAGAAACTGAGGATAGCGCAAGAGTAAGCAACGGTATCTACTCTGTAAAGAAAAATAAATGGATCAAAAAGCCAACACAAGAAGAAATTCCTGACTATGACACTAAAGCACTCAATGAGTTAGTTGATAAGTGGGAATTAAAATGTAAAGAACTAATTGATGATATTAAAGCAGATAAGCTAAAAGATGAAAAACGTGTTATTAAAATACTTGAAGATATTTACGATAAGCTTCGTAAAAAGGGTATTTCAAAGGGTGAGTATTCAATTGAAAATCTTGCCTTTAAAGAACTACGTAATAAAGGCTATCTAGACCAATTTAAAGAGTACAGAAATGAGCTAGTATCTAAGAGACTATCTCTTGAAGAAAAGCTTGATAAACAAGCTCAAATGAACATTTATACACAATTATATAAAGCAGCAAACACACAGCCAATTATTCAAGATAATGGAATATTTTTTATCTATAATCTTAAAGAAACAGACTATGATCGTGTATTAAGAAATATCAGAAAATTACCTTTCGTTGTAGAAGCATACGCAAATGAGAGTAGTAAATATGATTTTTCTAATACTAATGCTTTATTAAGAAATAATATACCAAGTAAATATTATAATATTCGTGGTATAATTAATTTATAACCGCTAAATTAGGCATAAAAAAATAATGAATAAGGCCGTCGGCCTGTCGGACTTATTCTATTTTAAGTTAATTTAAAAAGGAGATTGATTTATGACAGGAATTAATACTGGTATTTTAACTAATGCCATACCTCTTTCTACGGCTCGTATTAAAGAGCTAGAGAGAGAAGTACTAGAAAACGGTAAAGCTTTTGTTTATCTAGATGAGAATAGCGAACTGTGTTTTGCTATGAATTCTAATCCAGAAGCTATTAAAAAGCTTGCATGGAATAATGCTTACGAGCTATTTAATGAGGATGGCACTCTAACCAAGAAAGCTTATAAGAAAGATTCTTTAGATTCTTATTATTTAAACAATATTTTTACAAAACAATCTTATACAGATAACTGGCAGTCAAACAATGTCGATATTCCCACCGAAGAGCGTCTTGAGGGCGACGGTGCAGAATATTATATTCCTACACCTACAGCACTTTCCTTCCGTTCTACCGCTCCTCTGAATGAACTTCAGGAGATTCAGATTAATGGTGTAACTGTAGACCCTTCTAACTATACTCTTGAAGAGGGTAGTACTATCGTAACATTTCCCATTGACTACTTGAAGACACTTAATGTTGGTGGCTATGAAGTTGCTGTTGTTTCTGAGAACAAAACTGCTAAGGGCGACTTCACTGTTACGGCTCCTCAGTTGAATGAGTATGGATTCTACTATAATCATCCTTATTGTGGACGTGTTGATGCTCTAAATTCAATGGTTATTGTAGTATTTAGAGAAAATGGCATTTGTGATGTTGTAGCTATTGAAACTCAAGGAATTGATAATTGTAGTTATACGATTAGTGGAAATCAAATAACAGTAACCACCACTTCAATGGGTGTACTACACTGCACCATTCTTTCTAATGGACGTGAATTATTTGTTGAAGAACTTCAGCAAACATTTGAGACATTTACCGAAGACGGATTGGAAGATGTTTTAGTAGCGGATAGAGATTATGTGTATATGGTAGATTTGTGGCTGGGTCAATACACAGTATATAGATATACCAAATCTAAATCTTCATACGCTCCTATTAGAACGGGAATTTATGGACGAGAAACAAACAGTCTAGCAGAAAAAATGTTCTATGAAGATTATGATATTATCGAGGCACCTGCAATGCCCAACACTCTTCAGTATATTGGTAATAGCTGTTTCGAAAACTGTATCAATTTAACTTCGCTCACTCTTCCTAAGACTCTTTATTGGTTTGAGATTGAAGGATGGGCATTTGCAAATACTGCATTGAGTGAAGTTTATATTCCAAGTCCTTCTAACGGAGACCGTACAGCAATCGGAGTATATGCGTTTAGCGACTGTAAAAACCTTTGTAAAGTTACATTTGATGAAGTAGTATCTATTGGCGAAGGTGCTTTTAGAAATTGTGTCAACCTGACAACAATAATCTACGAAGGTACTACTGCTCAGTGGAACGCAATATCCAAGGGTGCTGATTGGAACCTCAATGTTCCCGCAACCCATGTCCAGTGTTCTGACGGCACAGTAGCACTCTAACCACTTAAAATGCGGATTTTATTATCTAATAAAGAGGATAATAAAATCTAGAATAAGTTTAGTAATTTAATTCATAAAAGCACCCTAAGTTATTAGGGCGCTTTTATTTTTATTAAAACTTAATTTGCTAAATTATACAGTAAATAACTAGAAAGGCGGTTTAAGTATACATGAGAAAAACGTTACAAGAACAGTGTCTGCTTGAGCTACTTAAGCTTGAAGAGACAACACGTGTGCAACTAGTCTCACAGTCTAAAAACGTTGGGCAGTACAAAGATACTTCTAGAGGCAAAACTAGATTTGATCGTAAAAAGTACTCTAAAATAGCCAATTCTGTTAAAAGTTATAATGAAATTAATATGAATGATGTCTTTAAAAAAGATATCTTACAAGTAAATATTCCAGTTGTTGGAGAAACTGACGAGTATACTGTTACTATAAAATTAGAAGGTGTCGTGGCAGAAATACAAAAAAATATTAAAAACAACAATAATAAATTTGAATATAGAACAGTTATTCAGGCACTCACAAAAGTATTTAATACTACTGATGTTTATGTAAAATGTCGATGCGATGACTTTAAATATCGCTTTGCACACTGGAATATTATAAAAAACGTGTCAGTTGATGACTCTACACAAGATCCCGGACCAGGTAAAGGTATTGCTAATCCAAATGATGATAAAGGCAGAGGATGTAAACATATTCTACTATGTTTAAGTAATGGATCCTGGATGATGAAAGTAGCTAGTACAATAGCAAACTATTGTCACTACCTATCTGAAAAGAAACCAGAAATTTTCTTAAAGCTAGTATTTCCAAAGCTTTATGGTGTACCTGCGGATGAAGCTGCTGATAACGGTATTGTTGAAAATAATGAAGACCTAGAGACAGGAAAAGACTTGATCGATATAGTTAATGAATGGGCTAAAAACAGAGGAAAATTCAAAAAAGGCTCTAATATTAATCCTGTGCATGCAGATAAATTAGAAAAAGAACAAGCAAAAAAACCTGTTGAAGAAAAGCCAGATGAAAAACCAGAAGCAGACTTAGAAGCTGAAAAAACTGAGTCATCTGAAGATAAGAAGGCTAAAAAATAATATCGTATAATATATAGTATAGAAATTTATAGGAGATTTCGAATTGATGATATCAAACGAAATAAATTTAGAACAACTAAATAGCCTGTCTCCAGAAGAGCGAGCGTTAGCCCTTGAAATTTTAAAAGAATATTCAGAAGAAGGCCAATCAAATCTGTTAGATGAGCTTAGGTATTCAGACTACGAAGAGATTCCAGTTGATATAATGACTTTTATTACCGAAGAACGGTATCTTGGTCGTGGTTTATGGATAGTTGATGAATTTACCGGAGAAAGAAAATGTACTGTATTCCCTTATTGGATAGAAAAGCTTAAAGAAATTTTTCCTGATAATACTACTACAAGGTATAATACCGTTATTTTAACTGGTTCTATCGGTTTAGGTAAATCTTTTATTGCTGTTGTTTGTCAACTCTATCTATTATATCGAATGTTATGCCTAAAAGATCCATATACTTATTTTGGTCTTCAGCCGATAGACAAGATAACGTTTTCAATGTTAAACGTTACATTGGAAGCAGCACAAGGTGTTGGCTGGGATAAAATGCAGCAGTTATTACAAAGTTCAGATTGGTTTATGGAACGTGGTAATATGAATGCAAGTAGAACTAATCCACAATGGCAGCCGCCTAAAGGTATTGAGCTTGTATTCGGTTCAAGTAATAGACATGTAGTTGGTCGTGCGCTTTTTTCAAACTTCTCAGATGAAGTTAACTTTGGTGTCGGTAATAACGTAGAAAAACAAAAAGCTAAGCTTAAGAAAATGATTTCTCAGATCGACGCCCGTATGATTTCTCGTTTTGGTAAAGGAACATACTTACCAACAATGAATATAATTGCTTCATCTAAAGATTCAGAACAAGCTTTTATGGAATCTTATATTGAAATGAAGCGTCAAAATGAAAGTAAAACTACCCTCATTGTAGATGAGCCTCAGTGGGTAGTTAGAAATGATAAAGGATCTCCAGATGACCCAGGAAGCTTCTATGTAGCAGTAGGTAATAAATTCCTTGCGCATGAGCTTCTACCGGTAAATGTATCTGATGCTGAAGTACAAGCGTATAAAGAAAAAGGCTATTTTATGCTAAAGGTACCTCCAATATACAGAGAAGCGTTTGAAGATAATATTGATTTAGCTTTAACAGATAATGCCGGTATTTCAACTTCAAGTACAACTAAATATATTTCTGGCGTTCGATTAAATCAAATAAAAACAGATATATACAAAAATCCGTTCACAAAAGATATTATTGAAGTAGGTAATAGCCCTGATGATATAATGCAGTATTCAAACTTCTTTGATTTATCAAGAGTAAGCACCAGAGATATGTCTAGACCATTATTTATACATCTAGATATGTCGCTTTCCGGAGACAAAACGGGTATTGCAGGAGTTTGGATAACAGGTAAAAGACCTCAACAAGCAGGAACAAACGATCCAAGTAAAGAACTTGAATTTAAAGTTGCCTTCTCTGTTTCAATTAAAGCTCCTAAAGGTTTTCAAGTAAGCTTTGAAAAAAACAGGAATTTTATTCGTTGGTTACGAGATCGTGGTTTTGCGATAAAAGGAGTATCGAGCGATACATACCAGAGTGCACAAATACAACAACAACTTAAAGCAGATAACTTTAACACTAAAATACTTTCGGTAGACCGTGTAGATAGCTCAACTAAGCAATGTTTACCATATGCTTTTTTTAAGTCTGCGATTTATGAAAGACATCTTCAATTATATAAAGACTGTGAGTTATTAACAAATGAAATTGTTAGTCTAGAAAGACTTTCTGACGGTCATATTGACCACCCAACTAATTTTTCAAAAGACCAGTCTGATGCTGTTTGTGGTGCACTTTTCTTAGCAAGTGAATTTGCTGACGAGTATTCTTACGATTATGGAGAAAATTTAGAAACAGCTCTTGATGTAAATGGTGTGACTTCTGATGAATATCGTAAGCAACAAATGATAGCTGATTTTGAAGCAGAGCTTACAAAAATTTACGCAGATATGACACTAGTTCAAGAAACAATAGATTATAAAAAGAAACAAGAATATGAAATGTACCAGGATATTATGAATGGTATAATCATTTTATAAAGGAGAATCTGTAGATTATGGCTGAAGATAAAAATAAGAAAAAGCAGTCTAATCCTTTAGTAGGTAGTCAAGCTAAACCTACTACGTTAGATAATACTACCACTCTGGATATAGACGTTAAAAAAACGCTTACAGATAATATTATTGAAGCAGGACTTAGCAGCCAGCTTGACATTGCTAAACTAGAAAACTTTACGAACATTTCAAATTCACGTGATCAGATATATCAATTAATTGATACAATGGCACAAGATTCTGCGGTATCTGCAATTTTAAAAACTTACGCAGAAAACATTTGCGAGCCTGCTGATAACGGCCATGTAATTTGGTGTGAGTCAAATGACCCTAATGTAAGTAGATTTGTTAACTATATGTTAAACACTATGAATGCTGATAAAAACATTTACAGCTGGGCTTATTCTCTAGTTAAATATGGAGATGTGTATTTAAAACTGTTTAGAGAATCTGACTATAAGGATGATATATTTAAAGCACCTAATATAGACATGGTGAATAATTCTAGAAATAGGCTAACAGAAGGGCTTAATGATACAAAACAGCTCGAAGAGGCTGTAAAACTTCAGATGCACTCTGATTATGACCCGTATAGTTTTTATGTCGAGCAGATAGATGATCCAGGTACTCTATTCGAGTTAACCAAATTCGGTAAAACTTACGGATATATTGAAGTACCAAATGAAGATAACAACTTAGATGCTACTACTATTTCTGGTATGACTATGACAGGTACTTATAATTTTAAAATGAAATCTGCAGATGTTAATGTTTGGCAGGCAGATGATTTTGTGCATGGCTGTCTAGAAGATAATTTTACAAGATATCCTGAAACTGTTGAATTATTTCTAAATGATGAGGGTACTCAAAGTCAATCATACAGAGTTAGACGTGGTAAATCTATTTTATATGATAATTATAAAGTATGGCGAGAAAAAATGCTTCTAGAAAGCGCAGCACTTTTAAATAGAATTACTCGTTCAAGTATTGTTCGTAAAGTTGGTGTTGAAGTTGGTGATATGCCTAAAGAACAGGTACAAGCAACTTTACATAGAGTTAAAGAAATGATGGAACAAAAGAGTGCTTTCAATGTAAATAAATCTATGTCTGACTATAATAATCCAGGCCCAATAGAAAATAATATCTATTTTGCAACTCATGGTGGTCAAGCTAATATTACGGTAGAAGCAGTAGGTGGCGATGTAGATGTAAAAAATCTTGCTGATCTAGACTTCTGGAATAATAAGTTTTATTCTGCCTATGGTGTACCTAAGCAATACTATGGCTGGACTGACGACGCTGCAGGCTTTAATGGAGGCACTTCATTAGCAATTCTATCAAGTGAGTTTGCTAAGGGTGTTAAACGAGTTCAAAATGCTCTTATTCAGATGCTAACTGATGCGGTTAATTTATTCTTACTTAATAAAGGATTAAAGAGCTATTTAAATAACTTTACACTTAAAATGAAAGCTCCTGTTACACAAGAAGAGATTGATTACAGAAATGAGCTTACTAATAAAATTAATGCTATCAGTAGTTTACATGGACTTTTCACAGATATAGAAGATAAGCCCCGTCGTTTACGTATCTTAAAGGCACTTATTGCTTCATTAAATTATGGAGATGAAATTAACGCTGAAATTGATGCAGAAATTCAAGCCATTGAAGAAGCCGCTGCCGCAGAAGCTGCGGAGGCTGAAGCAGCTGGAGACGGAGAAAGTACTGAAGAAGTACCAGAAGAGAGCTCTGAAACAGAAGACAGCACTGAAGATACAGATCTTGGATCTTTAGCTGATCTAGAAAGCTTTGGACAATCTGGTAATGAGCTTTTGTTAGAAGAACAGGAACTAGATAAAGATGCTACATTGCTTTTACTAGAAGATGATCTGCCTTCTCCTATAGAGCTTGATGCGGAAAAAGATTTTTCTGAAAATAATTAATTATTTTAGACAAGAAAGGCTTAATATATATGATTACTAAAAATGATTGTTTATCTATTCTAGTCTCATTAGAAGATCGTGGGATTAATATTGATCAGCAAATGAAGCAATTACTTACTGCAAAAGAAATTCCACTAAGTGTACTTAAATTTATTTTAAACAATAAAGGTATTGAGGTAGCAAATTTTTATGAAATGCTTCGTAAAAAGTATAATCAGAAAAAGTCACCTCTTTATCATAACATTGTAAAAGATAATTTAGAGTCAGAGGAAGTTGTTACTACACTTGCATGTCTGCTTGTTCAAATTACATTATATAGCAAAAAACTTCCAGCGAACAAAGAGCTCTTTCAGCGAGAAGTAAGAGCAGAAGAAATTTCTAGAGTACTAAATAATTATTATGCGACAGGTATGTTAGATAGTTGCTTAGCTCTTATGAAATTACTCAAAACTGACTTAACTGTTCTAGAACATATCAGTGGAAGAAGAGAGCTCATTAATTAAAAATTTTAAAACCACAACTTCGGTTGTGGTTTTCATTTATATTTAAAAATATTAGCTAAATTAATTGATTAGACAATGAGTCTAAAATTAATTAAAATATAATTCTATAAGGAGATCTTTTATATGAATTTACAGAATGACTATAAAGTACTATATGCAGAGGTTGTTGAAAACGAAGATAAAAAAGAGAGAGTTTTCAAAGCTTCTACAACTGGCCTTTTTGCTGATGCTACAGAGGTAGCAAGAATTGAAATGGACAAGTATAAGCTAGTTTATGAAAAAGATGGTAAGTTCTACGGTAGTGAAAAAAATGTTCCTACAGAGAAAGACGACTGCTTTGAGGCCTTTGATGAGATATTTGTTGAAGCTGAAGATGAGACTGAAACTGAGGAGCCTACACCAGAGGAACCTAAGACTGAAGAACCAGAAGAGCCCAAGGTAGAAGAGCCAGAGGCTGAGGAGCCTACAGATAAGGGCACCGAGAACGGACCTACCTACGATCTTCCTACTTTTGACGAAGAAGACGAAGAATAATTTTTAATAAGTTAATAAATTATTCGCTAAATTATTTAGATTGTTGTGGCTAAGTAA
>JAEIGA010019039.1_pt1 | contig 10468 bp, 18 predicted proteins | sample 9270691 | NCBI WGS metagenome assembly JAEIGA01 (sample SAMN17057246, study PRJNA624740) | gut metagenome | biome: biome; isolation source: fecal sample | host: Bos grunniens | place: China: Xizang | collected 2019
AAATTTCCCAATGTGTCAAAAGTTGTTGTTGACTGTCGTGGGTTGGGAGACGCATTTCCCGTGTTTTTGTCACAGCCATGGATTGACCCGGAGACAAATAAAGAATATCCACCGCTTGTTCCAGATGATCAGCGGTCGATTATTCATAATGCCGTTCCTTTATTGCATCCTGTAATTGCTAACAATATGATTAACCATCAAATGGTGTCTGCAGTTACAGTTGCACTTGAAAACCGTTCTATTGAGCTTCCAATTAGTTCTCGCCATATTATCGGGAATCATGTTTCCATGGAGTCGGATGAAGATGATGGAGACGAACCCAAAGAAACAAAGCGCAAATTGACAAAAGAAGAACAGGCGGTTTTTATTGAGGCAGACGCTTTGCAGGTCGAAATGGGAAATATTGTAGGAAAACAAAGCGGCGCTGGCTCTGTTATTTATGATGTAGCTAAAGCAACGCAGCATAAAGACAGATATTCTGCGTTTGGTATGGCTTTGTTATATATAAGCGGACTTGAAGATATGAGAAAAAAGCTGATTTATCAAAATCAAAGCAACGTGGTAGTCGGCGTCGTTTCTCGCTTTTGAGTTTATATAAGGAGATGACGGAAAGTTATGGGATTCCTTGACATATTCCGCAGAACGAATAAGCAGAATGCTCCGCCTACGGCAGTTCCGGTGGGAAAAGGCGCGACAATTGTCGGAGCAAAGGGCGACGATATAACAATCACGTTCAGCGATAGAAACATTACTTACTCTGGGGATTAGGCGACATTTGATTATGATGCTATTCTCAGGGATAAACAGCGGCATATTTATGATCTCTTTGAATTGAGTGATTATTTTGTTGACGCTGACCCCATTTATAGGGGAATCATCAAAGAAGTTTATGCTCCATTTTCTACTTCCGATAAATATAGGCTTATTGGAGCAAACGAAAAAGTGAAGCAGAAATATTATGATTATTATGAGCGCATCCATTTGGAAGATTTGATGCGGAGCATTTTTTATCAGTATTGGAAATATGGAAATGTTTACATTTATTTGAAAGACGATGGGACAATTGAAACGTTGCCCGTTCATCTTGTTCGTATTTCTAATGTGATGATAAACGGAGAACCTGTGATTGAATTTAATTGTCAGTCAATTATTATGGATTTTCAACGTCAGATGGGTTCTATCGAAAGAGAGTATATTGACGATCAAGAGCTTGATATCCGGTTAAAAGGTTTTCCCAAAGAGGTTGCAGAAGGCGTAAAGATGGGCGTACAGTGGGTCCAGCTTAATCCTGCGAATACTTTTGTTCTTCAGGACATAAAAGAGGATTGGCTTCGTTACGCTATTCCCATGGTAGCCGCCTGTTTGAGAGCTTTTGCAAAGAAGGCTTTGATTTCAAATTGGGAAGATGCTTTGCTCAATCTCGGGGCGAGATCTTTTGTCCATGTGACATACGGAGATCCCGACAATAAAGTGCTTCCAACGGTCGAAGCTTTAACCGCTGTTCAGTCTTTGTTCAGACAGGCAATGACGGGATCGGCTCTTGCTGTTACGAACAACTGGTGCAAAGCAAGCGTCATTCAACCAAAGACTGACGATGTGTTTGAATACGACAAATACAAAGCCGTCAATGCGGATATTCTTTCTGCCGGAGGAATCAGCGGCGTTATTGTTTCTGGGCGGTCAGAAGATGGATCGACATTTGCAAGCGCTCAGGTTTCTATGCAGACTGCTGCTATCCGAATCAAACAAGCCAAAGATAACTTTTGCGAAATGATGGATAAAATCAACGCAAGGTTAAATGGCTCGAACGTTTATCTTCCGCACAGCGCTGACGCAAACGTGCCACGCTTCACTTTTCCGCCTGTCGATTTAACTGGATCGAAAGCATTCCAAGATGCATGCATGAAGCTGTGGGAGAAAGGTATGCTCTCAAACGAAACTTTGCTTCAGGCTTATGGATATGATATGGGGCAGGAAGTTGAGCGCAGAAAGTCTGAGGAGGCGAAGGGTATTCCAGATACGCTCACTCCTCCGCTTGGAAGTAATAATGGAACCAACTCAAAATCAAATACAAAAACTGGCGACGATACTGTGACAGTTGGCAGACCTACTTAGGACGACAGCGAACGGCACAGTGATCCAGCCAAATCTGTAACAGGGCGTCAGCCAAAAGGAAGCAATCCTGAAGGTTCGGAGGCCCAACCTGAATAATCGCTATATTGTTTAATGCGTGTATGAGGCGATGCTTTTTGCGTCGCCTCTTCACATATAATAACTCGGTTGCATGAAACTTATATTGTCCTCCTACTTTATGAGAAGAATGTAAAACCGAGAAAGGATGATCGGCATGGAGAACAAAGAACAAACGGTTGTGCTCTTGGCCGAAGAGGTAGCGATTGACGAAAAACGAAGCAATGACATCTTTCTGTTAATCACTTTCAAACTTTTCGATAACAAAGGCAATCGGAATAGGGAGGGTGTTACCGCTGCTTTTATTTCCGAGATTATGAATCATCGAGAAAAGTATGCGGCTTTGCCTATTTATGCCGATGTACCTGCGCTGCTTGGAAGGAATTATCAGGGGCTTGGACATAACTATGACCCTGAAACGGGACGTTTTGATACTACTCAGATTGGCGGTCTTGTTGATTTTGCTATGAGCGTCAATGACGATGGTGTTGTTTCGCTTTATGCGGAAGCCCGGATTCCCAAACGCGAATCTGAAATTTGCGATAGATAGCAGGAATTGTTTGTGATGGGCGGACTTAATGTGTCTTTTGAGGTGAAATATAATCCGTCTAATGTGATTGAGAAAGATGGCGTTCGGTTTGTTGATGCCGGAGATGGCAACAGCCTTACCGGCATGTGTATTGTTTCCATTCCAGCCTGTCCCGACGCAAATGCGCTTGAGATGGTTGCGGAAACCGTCAACGCCGAAGAAACAACCGGAACGAACGAGGTGAATGAAGAAGTGCCCAACGAAGAAGGAACCGTGATCGCGGAGGAAGTTAAAGACGTTGAAGTCGCTGAAACTTCTGAGGTTGAAGTCGCGGAAGAAACTAACATTGAACAAGCTACCGCAGAAACCGCTGAGGCGGAAGTTGTGCATGAGGAAGTTGAAGTCAACGAATCTTTTACTAAAGATCAGTTTGATGGCAAGACTTATCATGAGATTAAGACGGAGCACGTTGTTGTTGAAACCGTCGAAGAAGAACCTTCTGTCGAATTAAATGAAGTGATTGCTGACTGTGGCGGCAGAAAAGATGACATGGGTGAATGCGGAGATCCCCGCGATAATCGTATTGCAGAGCTCGAAGCTGAGCTTGCCCGTGTGAATGCCGAGCTTCAAGCTTACAAGGACGCTCAGATGGCGGCTGAATTGAAAGTGAAGCAGGCGAAAGCAAAGGCTTTTGCTGAAAAGCAGGGCTTGGACATTGATAATGAAAATGTCGCAAAAGCTATTGCGGAAGTCAATTATGAGATGATCGCCGAACTTGCGATGGCTAATGCTTCCGAAGAAAAACAAAATGAAAATAAAACCATTGAAATTACCATGGCGAGTTATGTTGACATGGAAATTTCCAATGACAAATACGGCGGATTGCTGAAGCGTCCCAACCGTTAAACAAAGAAAGGACTGAATAACAAGATGGCTGGATTTATGAAGAAACTGAATGGCTACGTTTATGACGGCGAACATGTCGCCAGTGTGGCTATGGCGAATGGTATTTTTGTCGAAATCGATTCTTCCACCAATAAAGTGAAGCCCATTACTGCGGCTGGCGACACCGAGTTCCGTGTGGACGAAAAGACTATGCTGTGGGGAAAATATGCTCTTGTTCTGAACGTGATCCTGGAAGGAGATAAAGAACAGTATTTCTTGGAGAACGATCTGGATACTAAGGGTATCCCCGATTATGATACCGCCGATATGACCTGCAAGGTTGGCGAATACTGCCGCATGCACCGTCCTGTGATTAATGATCAACTGATTATGACTGTTGAGAAGACTCTGTACGATACTCTCGTTGTTGGCGATACGGTGTAGCCAGCTATTGGCGGTTCTGTAGCCAAGAAGGCTTAATTGAATAATCAGATAAAGTTTTGAGGTGAATAATAATGGCTATTGAAATCTTTAAGGATTCTCCTATCGTTCCCGTGATGGTCGCTCAGGCCAAAGGTGAAAAGGTTGATTCTTCTGTGGCGGAAAATGCCGCAAAATAGGTGAAGGATCTGGCTTCTAATCCGACTCCCCATAATCGTTACCAGATTGGTCAGTTGATTGCTTTTTCAGTAAATGAAATCCTGCGTCCTCGTACCAATTGGCTGGATAATGTGGCTGACGTGAAGCGTGTTGCTGAGGATGACAAGGCTCAGTTCAAAGTAAAGCACGAAGGCATCCGGGCTTATATTCAAGCCAAGGGCGCTACCACTGCTCGTTCCAAGGTTGCGGAAAAAGCTCTGACTGTTGACACTATCTCCGTGTCTGCTCGTCCTGTGATCAACTTCGTTGAACTGCGGAACGGCATGCAGATGAGCACTCTTATCAATGATGCCGCTTATCAGATGGAGCTGGCTGAATACGGCTATATCCAGAACGTTCTGGATGCCGCTGCTTCTGCTTGGGCCAGTCCCTTCTATGGATCTGGTTCCGGCGTTGTGAAGGCCACCATTGATCCTATGATCCGCTTCTGGATGCGTGCTTCTGGCGGCGCTCGCCCCACCATTCTTGGCGATATCGATATGGTGAGCAAGCTTGGCGAACTGACTGGCTTCACAGCTACCACCAACACTATGTGGGCAAACAACCTGATGGACGAACAGAACCGCGCTGGTTTCATTGGTATCTACAATGGCGCGTCTGTTGTGAACCTGCTGAACCCCATCAAGGAAGATACTCTGGCTGATTTCGCTTTCTCTACCAAGAAGCTGTACATCATCCCCGGTGGTATCGATGCGGCTATGCGTCCTCTGAAGGTTGTGTTCGAAGGCGACGTTGTGGCTCAGGACAACACCAACATCGACGATAAGTCTTACGAAGTGCGGCTCGACCAGTTCTTCGGCGCGGCTATGGTGTATGGCAATCGTCCTTACATCTCTGTGTACGCTGACACTTCTGTGTAATGTGCGCAATAAGGGGAGGAAGCTTAAAAACTTCTTCCCCTTTATTTTGTGAATAAGGAGTTAAGGAATAATATGGAAGATAAAATTATTTTGCGTAATCCGCAGAAGTTTGACGTAGGTATTGTGACAATGGCAAAACCTATGGGCGTGAATATTAAGGCTGGAAGCTTTTGTCTTGTAAATCAAGACGAGCTGAATTATATTGCTTCTATCTGTACTCTTTTGCAAGATGGTATTTTGACCGTAGATAAAGAACATGTAGAAGCGATGAAGGAGATTGGGATTGATCCTGAAAATGATCCTCATTTTATCACAGAAGAAGAAATCCGTAAGAAGTTGAGCGGGACTACGAAGAAAGTTCGTGAGTGGCTTGCTACTGTTGAAAAGGGACATATCTTGGATCGTATTTACGATGTTGCCGTAAACATGAATCTGAGTGCAGATAAACTGAAAGTGCTGATGGAAAAAATGCCGGATAAGGATTTTCTGACAGAATAACCATTGGATGGAGGAGTGACTGATACATGACGGACATCATGGAATTGGCAAAAAAATTGTACACGAGAGTGAAGTGGCAGGAAGTCCCGGAACCAGTCACTCAGGAAGACTTAACAGCATTGATAGCGGACGGAATTCGTCATTTATATGTGATGACAGGAAGAGCTCTTACATTCGATGAGGATTGGCTTATTAAAGAAAATGATGTGTATATTTCCTTCGAGCAGGATCTCCCTTAGGACGAAAAAGAATATGTGTAGGTCACGGCGGAAATTGATTTATATCGTGCGGCGCAGACGGACGTAAACGAGCTCACATCTTATACAACAGATGCAATGGCGGTTTCTCATGGGGATAAGCCTTTTGCGAATTTAGAGACAACAATTATGGACGCGGAGAGTAGACGCGAAAAGATTTGGTATAAGATGATCCGATATCATTTGTTGTGATATAAGGATGTGAAGGATATGAAATTAGGCGTGCAGGTTGTATATTATAATTCAAAGATGCAACCAGTATGTGAAAAACACTATGATCTTAATACTTATCTTGAATTGATGAAGAGTGATCTTTTGCGATTGATAACGGATGTTGAGGATACGATTTACCGAGCAAACGGATGTGATTCAAAAGAAGATTGGCCTGATGATGTGTGGCTTGGATTCAGTAAGATCAAGCATAAGATTTTAGATAAAGCGGGTGATATTGGCCGCTTGCCAGACAATATTTATGAAATAAAGGAGGAGGAATATGGCAAGAATCATTTGGGACAGACGAGAGAATATTCGGAATGCGGTTCCGCTCATTCCTCCTGTGGTAGCGAAAAGCCATAAAGATTTTCGTCCGCCGCCAACCATCGAGGATGATTTCAGGCGATAGCTTCAGCATGATGTACCTTATGTGAATTACACATATGAATTGGTTCGAGATTGGTTTGATATTAAAAGCGATACGTATGATCCTATATATATACGCGCTCAGCAAACGCCTATTGACTGGAAGAGCAAAATTGGAAACTCTGATATGAATAGCAATTTTAAGGTTACGCATGATATTCCTATTCATAAAGGAGATATGGTTATTAGGGAAGACGGAATTGTTTTTTTGCTTAACTGGAACGTGCAGAATCATGCGAACAATCAGGCGACGCAATGTTCGGAATGTAATGTTACACTTGAATTTACACGGTATTATGATGACGTTACTGACGAAGAAGGATATTTGATGGAGCCTGGAGGGCGCAGGATTATTGTGCCTTCAATTCCGGCAACACAAATCGAATATGCTGGACGCCCCGATTATTCAAAAACTCAGAATGTACCGGGACTTGCCCCTGATCATCTGATTACTGTTTATTTGCAGTGGAATTCTACGACGAAGAATATTTTTTTGAACGATCAATTTGTGATTGGTCCATTTACCTACAGGGTTATCAATATTTCTTAGGTTGAGGTAAACATCGACAAAGATTATGGCGTGCTGACGTTAAACGCGAAACGTGTTGCCGGAGAGGACGTTTTCGATGGTCAAATGTAATTCAATTAGCATTGATGTGGTCGGACTTTATACGGCAATTCAGCAAAATTGCAGGGCGTTATTGGACGATGTTGCGAATAATGTCATTGATGAATTTGGAATGTACGTTTATCAAGATGGCGCAGGCCGTCATGAGTGGAGAGCGAATGCCGCTCAAGAGTTTCAGAAAATCTCAGAAACTATGACTGATGATCTTATAGAGGTTAAGGTTGGATTGAGGGAAGGATTTGACCGTGATGCATACAGCAATGTTTATGCGGCTCAAGTTATGGTAGCTTTATTTGGCAATCATCCCCCGATTTACACAAAACCCGGGCAAGAGACTTTCCATGATCAAATGACATGGAGGGGAGAATCTGAAGCTGAAAGTGAGTATCGGATGCCACAATATGAGTGGGGGGATCCTGGTGCACAGAATATGCTTTCCAACGTCATGAAAAATGTGAAGACATTTTTTAAAGATGGATTAAAATCCATATTATCGGACATTAATTTTTATGATTACGTACATGTGACGGCGGGTGGTTGATGTATGAGATACGCCGATAAAACAAAAACATGGGACGATGATTGGAATGAGATTATTCGTACTGTATTTTATAAAGACGATATATAGAAAGAGTAGATGCTTGTTCCAGAAAACACACCCATTGTTTCTTTTATAACAAAATATTTTATCAAAGATGCAGCTACGGACGCTTTACTTACAGCAGAAAATGTTCGTATAAGTTATTATGACACTCAAGGATATGATACCGGAAATCCAAATGTTATAAGAAAATATAAAGCATTTGATATTTATGTTAAAGAGTCCGTTATGTATAACGCAACAATTGACAGGATCAAAAGTAGAATCATGTTGATTGCCGAAAGAATTAAATATCTTCTTTTGAAAGAAAAGATTATTTGCGGACTGCACTTTGATTTCAGAGACGAATACGATTTATGGACAAAAACAGTTGGCTACAAACGTTATCATCTGGTTTTTTCTTATCGTGTTTCGGTTTAATAATTTTTACATATTACTTTCCACTTTAGGAGGGGCGGAATGTTTTATGAATATAACTTTAAGGAGTGAATGATCGATGGCTGTTTATCTGCCTAAATACGACGGTTATATTGTGGATAACCCCAATATTGACTTCCTTCGTTGCGACGGGAAGGTGTTTTCTTTTGATGAAGTCAGCACTTCTTCCGTGACCAATACCTCTAACCAGATTACAATTAACGGCGGTCAGAGCCGTTCCCCTCTGGCTTATATCGACAGCGATATGACCTCTGAAATTACTTTTGCTTCTGCTTTGTTTACTCTCGACATGTTTGCTATGGCAAATGCAGAACCCATTACAACTGGCGACTTTGGAACCCTCGAAAGCGGTTAGTTCACTGTTGACAATACCCTGAAGGCGACCCTGCCTTTCGAAGTGAAGGCTGGTTCTGTGCAGGTACTTCGTCCTACTGGCCTTGAAGAGGATACTACTTTGGCGGCTGGCAAATATACCGTGACTATTACCGCTTCTGCGGCTTCCACTGCTGGTTCTACCGCCGTTGCTTTCAACACTGGCGACGTGGTTGCGGGCGATGAAGTGCGCATTGCTTATATTCGTCGTGTTGTGGGTGCTGACAAAGTGTCTGTGACTACCGAAAGCACTACTGCGAAAGGATCTCTCTGGGCGCATTATCCCGTGTACAGCTCTGGCGCTGACTGTTCAGAGACAAATAAGAAGGGCTTGCTCCATTTCTGCATGAAGCGGTGCCGTGCGACTGCTCTGCCCGGATTTGATTCAAGCTGGAAGAGCGCACAAACAAACTCTGTTACTTTCTCCGCTATAGATGCCAAGCGGGCTGACAAGAAATACGTTGAGTATTATTATGAGGCTTTTGACGCTGATGGGGAGATCGTGAACAAGTCCAGCAATACTGTTGATTGGACTTAATATCTGGAACTTTGGCGACCGATTGGGGCGCTGGAAACTTCATGGCCTTGCAATTCAACGGAGACGCTTTTGATCATGCGAAACATATTTATGTTGGCATGAATCCCACTGTGAGCTCCGGCTTGGTGGACGTGATTGGCGATCCTGACAAAAATGGCGTGTTCAAAGTGACCAACAAGATTCAACAGTTTGTGGCTGTTGTGGATTACGGCGATCATGCTGATACGCTTGTGTTTGACCTGAGTGGCCTGACACTGAATGCGGAATAATTAAAATGAGAGGGAGGGTGTAACAGCCCTCCCTTTTTTCATGAAGGAGACGAAGGAATAATGGCGACAAGAATAAAACGACAACCTGATGTTGGAATGGAAGAAAAGAAAATTCCAAACACGGATATGAATATTAAAGAACTGCCAAAGACGGGAAACCCGGAAAACACCGTTATTATTGGCAGCAAAATAATTGAAATCAAACCTACGAAATTGAAATACCAGCGGAACAGGACGGCGGCTTTTTATAAAATTCTTGAAATGTATCCGCTTGCAGATATATAGGCAATGAGTTCTGGTACATTCGGAGATGAGCGCGATGGAGATAAAGCTGTTATGGATTGGCTGATTGCGGCTACGGATAACGAACAACTCATTGTTGACAATTACGATGAACTTGACACAGGTGTTATTGAAAAAATCCTCTCCATCTTCAAGCGATTAAACCGTATAGAAGAAAAAGAACAAAAACTAAAAAACATGGAAAAGGAGAGGAAGGGGGCGGAATAAGCCTTGATAGAGCGATAGCGTTGGTTGCTGTTCATCTTGGCGTTGTAGACGAAGAACAAATAAACAATATGAGCTATGTGTTTTTTGATGATGTCCTTAGTTATATTATGGTAATTCATATTAATTTTGTCAAGATTATTAATTGTGTTTATTGAAATATGATCTGCATAACAGTAGAATTAACACAGGTTTGCATGGAAAAAGGAGGTATATATATGAAGTTGTTCGAGAGCTTAAACAGCGAGCTAAAACAATTCGATGGAGTCTATGCCCCTTATTATTTTCGTTATTTGGGATACAGAGAGGATTTGTCCGCCGATTATACAACCTTGCGGGCAAATGGCATTTATTCCCTTTTTACACAATTCAAGCCCGTTATATTCAAAAGCGAATGGATGGCAGGAAATCAAAATTCTGTGTGCTGTAAAGAAAGTGAACTTGTTCTGAATTACGCAAAGAATATAGTGGGTCAATTTTCTCAAAGGAGTTTTATCACAAACAAAGATCACCTTACCCCCGATTACGAGCATCTTCTTCGCGTGGGTTTGCCCGGCATGATAGACGAAATAGATGCATCGCTTCAAAAGCATCAAA
>JAEIGA010019040.1_pt1 | contig 10468 bp, 11 predicted proteins | sample 9270691 | NCBI WGS metagenome assembly JAEIGA01 (sample SAMN17057246, study PRJNA624740) | gut metagenome | biome: biome; isolation source: fecal sample | host: Bos grunniens | place: China: Xizang | collected 2019
GACCGTAGTCAAGAATAGGGGCTAACGATTAAGCTATATTACTGTCATAGAACCTGAAAGGAGGTAAGGCGTTCGCGCCGAGTATATGACACTAACCGAAAGATTGGTAAATGCATTGCCCCCTGTGGACATTGTAGAGTTTTTTGATAAGGCTGAAATCTTTTCAACAAAGTTTCTGTTCTTTTATGCCCCAGTAATTGCTTGTATTTTGTTGGGTATAAAGGGCATACAGTTTTTGTTTAGAGGCTTACGTTTGTTGAATATGACAAGAAATGGCAAATATTTTCGTGGAAAAGTTATAGGCAAACACAGAGAAGATGGGGAGTTTTATGAAACAGGCAGATTGTTCTTGTTTACATATCCCATCGTACAGTATAAGCGAATGGGCGAATTGCACACTTGTATTGCTAATAAGCCTAAAAAAATGAAAGTGGGCGAAGTTTTATCTGTTTGTGTATGCCCTGACGGGGATGAGCATCTCCCTGCCCCAGCAATTGTCACTATGATATGGGGATTGACTTTGATTATATTTGCATTAATAGGCGTATCTTTTATGTACAACTCATTCAATATTTTTGCATAATGCACAAAAACAACCAGAAGGGACCCATTTATTGCGGTTTTCCTTCTGGTTTTTCTATGTTATAAATATAATAAAGGAGTAGACTCTTCTTACAAAAGACTACTCTTATGAAAGGAGAAAAACAATGACATACACAGCGTTCGCAAAACAGTACGAGGGAAAGGTCCTGGAAGATAATGGCTCTGTTCTCAGCAAAGATTTTAAGAAGTTTGCTAAATCTTTTCAGAGCATGTTAAAGGACGAAGCCGCCACAGACGGCTGGGAAATTAACACGTACAATGTGGGACATTACTACGTAAGTGGTTATCTGCACAAGGACGGCCGTTATCTCTATTTCTCGTATTCCCCCGCAAGACTGATGCCCCTAAATCTTGTCAGCGCTCGCGCACTTCACAGCGTTCTCATTCGCTCTGCCCGTGACACCAAAGATTATGTGGGAGGTCGAAATCATTTCTGCGCAGTAAAAGATATTGCATCTCTCATCCACCGATTGGACAGCACACGCTATCTCTGGTGACAGGAGGCTGAGATGCTATTTTTTGAAGTAGATGAAAGAGGTTGCGTTTGTCAACTAGCGAAATGGCAAGGAGCCACTGCCCCCACGGGTGGTGCTGTTGTTATGGCGAAAAGTCATAGCGATGCAGTGGATATTTATCAGAGATATCGCAATGGAGAAACCTTTTTAAAGCGTAAATCCATAGAAATCCCTGGCTATCAAAGTCCCTGTAAAAATATAATTTGCGAAACATAAAAAAAAGAAAGGAATTCAACAATGAAGAAAATTCTCTCTATCCTGCTGGCTTTGGTGCTGGCCCTGTCTCTGTGCGCATGCTCTGAGGAAGACGTAAAGGATATCCTGGTCCCCGTGGGCGATGTCCTAATCGAAAACCTGGCTCCCTCCGAAGGTGATTGGGAAATCCCCGACAGTATCGAAGACGTTATGCCCGACTTTGGTACAGGCGAATCTCTCCCCGAAGGTGCTATGTCTTGGGAAGAGTGGTTCGACTGGGTTGAAGGCTCTGTCGGCGATGTTTCTGATATTCCTGAATTTAGCGGAAAACCTTACTATGTTCTGAATGGCAATCAACCCTTCTTTACAGATGATGATAAGATTACCGAACCTTTTGAGGAATACAGTCCCTTTGATTATCTGGGCCGTTGCGGTGTTGCTTATGCTAATATTTGCAAAGAGCTGATGCCCACAGAAAAACGTGAAGATATCTCCGATGTAACTCCCTCTGGTTGGAAATACAAGGGTAAGTCCAACAACAATCAATATGATACGTCTCTTGTTGACGGCGGCCGTATTTATAATCGCTGTCATTTGATTGGTTTCCAGCTTGCAGGCGAAAATGCCAATGAAAAGAATCTGGTTACAGGCACTCGATATATGAATGTTACTGGTATGCTGCCCTACGAAAATATGATTGATGATTACGTAGACGCTACCAATAATCATGTTCTGTATAGAGTCACCCCTGTATATTATGATGAAGAACTGGTATGCCGCGGCGTGATTATGGAAGGCTGGTCGGTTGAAGATAATGGCGCAGGCATCTGCTTCAATATTTACTGCTATAATGTTCAGCCTGGCATTGAAATTGATTATGCAACAGGTCAGAACTGGCTTGCAGATGAAGCCCCTGCATATAACACTTCCGAAGAAACTTCTTCCTGGGACGATTATCATGCAGACGCAGAGATGACTTATGTGCTGAATACCAACAGCAGAAAGTTCCATTATGAGTATTGCGAAAGTGCAGCCAAGACCTCCGAAAAGAATAAGGAAGTCGTTGTCGCGACTCGCGATGAGTTAATCAATAAGGGATACACTCCTTGCGGAGCTTGTAATCCCTAACTACATATGAAAGGTACATACACAAATGAACAACAAAATGATTCGTATTCTTTCCTTGGTTCTGATTGTCGTCACTTTGACTATGTCTATGACTGGCTGTGCGCTCTTCAAGAGCCGTGTTAACGACCTAAGAGGTGACCTTGCAGGCGTTTCTTATCGTGCAGAATTCTACGATAACAGCGGTAACCTGAATATGGTTGCTGCAGGCAAGCGTATCAGCCTTGAAGGCAATAAGGTGAGAGAAACTGGTTATGACAGCGAGGGTTATACTGTTACTAATTACACCCTTTCTTCTGTTGTTACTATTACCATTGATGGCAAGCAGATTGTCACTTGTGGTGATACTGTTATTTTTGCCGAAGAGGGTATGAAGAAGGAAGTTGATTTTGGTCTGGAAGATATCGGCGAAATCAATAGTACCAGCGAAGGCTTTGGGGATTATACTAGCGTAGCTCGTTTTGTCAATAATTATAAGAATGCCTTTGGTAAGCCTGTTGTGGTCGTAATTCAGTCTCAGTTGGGTGTGCCCATTTGTGCATACTCTGGTGAAGAGGTTTATTGGGAAGTCTGCGAAGACCTGCCGAAGACCACTAAACTGATGATTGACGGAAAGGCGCTATATATCCATAGAGCAAACTTTAAGCTTGTAGACAAAAATCTGCTAACCGATATGGAAAAGTAAATTTAATGAGTCGGCCTTTTACGGGTCGACTCATTTTTCATATGTAAAAACAACTAAACAATTGTTCATAATGTATTTTTTTCATAGTCTGTTCTACTTTATCGATGTCGAACGGAGCAAGAGATGTATTTTTGCGAAGATGTTCGTTTACATGCATTTTTGCATCATAGAACAACAATAAAAATAATACGTACTAATGAAAGGATAAAGATACAAATGAACGAAAATATGATGAATGAGATTGCCATCCGTCCCAATGAAAGCGCCAAGGACTACCTGGCTCGTCTGGCTAAGAACCAGGCTCTGTATGGTCTGACCTGGAACGAAATCAAGGTGCTGATGGATAACGTTACTGGCAATACCCGCGATGAGTCTACTTACCGCAAGCAGGCTCGCCGTCTGCTGACCGCAGAAAACACCGAGGAAGTTTCTCAGCCTCCCATCTCTCCTGCAGAGATTCAGAAGGCTCAGGACGAACTCGCTGAAATCGCAGATGATGAAATGCATCAGCGTGCACAGGATGCCCAGAATAAAATCTGGGAAATGAGAATGGAGCGTATGCGCATGAGCGATGACCGCACCCAGATTAATGCCATGCTGCGTCGTATGGCTCGTGAGGATTCTCTGAAGGAAATCGCTCGTGAGGCTCTGCGTCACATCAAGGACCGCAATCTGGTTCTGCCCAGCACTGCTCACACCATTGCCTCTACTTACGATTCTAAGACTCGTGAGGCCGTGCTGTGTATTTCCGACTGGCACTACGGCATTGAAATCAAGAACTTCTTCAATGTCTACAACCCTGATGTAGCTCGTATTCGTATCCGCAAGCTGCTGGATGAGACCATCGAAGCTGTTCAGCTGCACAAGGTTCGCCGTCTGCACGTCCTGAACCTGGGCGATATGATTGCTGGTCGCATTCACCTGCAGCTGCGTGTCAACTCCCGTTTTGACGTCATCACTCAGACCATTGAGGTCAGCGAACTGCTGGCAGCTTTCCTGTCTGAGCTGAATCAGTACGTCCAGGTTGACTACTACGACACTCTGGACAACCACTCTCGTCTGGAACCCAATCTGAAGGAGTCTATCGACCTGGAGTCCCTGTGCCGTATCACCACCTGGTATCTGAAGGACCGTATGAACGGCACTGGTGTTGTCATTCATGACAACCCCTATGGCGACGATATCATCACCCTGAACGTTCTGGGTCATGAAATCGCTGGCGTCCATGGCCACAATGATAAGCCCGAGCGCGTCGTGCAGAACATGCAGACCCGCACCCGCAAGACTTTTGACCTGATTGTGGCGGCTCACTACCACCACTTCAAGGCCGATGAGTCTTCCGAGACTGCTATCATTTACAACGGCTCCATGATGGGTACCGACGAATATGCTGAAAAGCTGCGTCTGGCCTCCATCCCCAGCCAGAACCTGTTTATTCTGTCTGAGGACAATCCCACCAAGGCTATCTACAAGATTAACCTGAAGTAATTACATAGAGAAGAGAGGCCCCTAAGCCTCTCTTCTTTTACCAAGAAAGGAAGGTAAATATTGTCTCAAGAAGTACTTGTTGTCGTATGTATTGTTGGCATTCTACTGCTTATTGCCTTGATTAAAGAGCTGTTTTCTTTGGTGGCCCGCAAAATTATTCAAGGTGTTGGAGCAATTATCAAAGGAATCTTTTCCTTAGGTGCCTGGATTGTAACAACCTTATTTCGAATTCTCATTTCTCCGTTTTCCCTGTTATGGGGTTTTATTACCGATAGATAAAGAAAAGACTCAGTTCACACAGAACTGAGTCTTCTTGTTTTTAAAAAGAAAAAGACTCAATCCGAAGATTGAGCCTGTTCCTTAATAGACCTTCTTCCAGAAGGGATTCAGTTTCAGCTGAGGGTAATAGCTGAGTGCATGATACGATACGCCAGCCAGGAGGACGGTAGCAAGCCACACGACCACCATCTGAGCAGGCTCTTCGTACACACTACGCAGCAGGTACAGCTCATAATTGAACATAGCAATTGCTGCTGTTACAATAAAATGATACAGTACGGAACCCCAGTCCAGTCTGCCCGCACTCCGATAGGGGGCAAACAGCAGCTGCAGGGCGGTGAGGCCCAAATAACAAAAATAAAGTGCGTAATACGCGAAGTTGATAACCATATGACTTACTCCTCTCTGGTTATGTAATATAACAATAATACAATAGAACAAGATGAAGAAAAAATACTGTTTTCTCATCAAAAACAATAAAAATATCTATAAAATCATATGGTCGCTTCTTCTAATATAGGAATAGATAGACAAAATATAATGCGTTATCTGCAGAAAGGTGGAATAATAATGCAAGGCATTTTTTATATAGAATGTTTTACCAGAAATGGCTCTAACATAGAGGGCTATTTTGACACCTTTGAGAAAGCACATGATACATTGATATCTTCTCATAATTTAGGTAACTATGATGAAGTAGAGACAACAGGCAGAATTATGTATCAACCCTTCGGTTTAAACAAGCGTTCTTACGTGGTATGTGATAGACATGGAGAGTTTGATGTTATTGAAGATTATTATAACAAAAAACAAGAGAAAGTACAATCTGTAAGATACCAACATAAATCTATTGTTGCAGCTCAAAGAGTTTCGCGCCCCGCCCCTCCAAAACAAGTTTATTGAAACAAGCCGCTTGTAATCAAGCGGCTTGTTTCTATTCAAAACAGATATACATTGCCCGTTATCTTCTATCTTATACCTAAGAAAGCTATGCCGTAGAGGTGAAAAGGATGAAAAATAAAATAAAAGGTTTTTCCCTAGTTGAACTCGTGGTTGTTATTGCTATTATGGTCGTTTTGGTGGGCGTATTAGTCCCCTCACTTGTAGGTTACACCGAAAGCACGAGAGCAGACAAAGATACTGCTCAAATGGAAGAGGTTGTAACCGCCATAGAAATGGCGATGACCAACGAAGAAATATATGATGATTTATTGCTATATGCAGTTGAAGATAACTATTCTTGTTATGCAGACGGCGACCCTAACACAAATATTGCCATAAACAGAGTCGAAGACTTTAATGTTGGCGGTAATGCAGAAGGAGTTGTTGGTGGCGAAGATTTATGGAGTTATGGAGACGATGCCCGCGCATTGTCTAAAACACAATATGCACCCAGTGGTAAAATGTGTGGTCTAACTATTACATTTGTTCATAATTATGATGCTGAAACCAAAGAATTTGATATTGGTAACGCTCTTATTAATAACATGTCTCCCTCACATAAAAAGTCCAACACTGTTAAACTGAAAGACTTGAATACAGATGGAACAGCTCATTTGTATGAATATCTGAAAGATATTGTTACAGAAAGCATTACAACAAATTCTGCAAAGTACAAAAATTCTGAATATACTATTTTTATTCGTATGGTCCCCGTTGGGGTTGATTATGACAAATACGAAAATATGACTGTTGAAGTTTATGGTCAATGGAGTGGAAGTCATTTGGGGGTTAATACACGCAGAGACTCTTTGGATGAGGTTGATGGTGTAGATGTTATTAACCCTGGCGATTACGCTCCAACTCCTAATGCACCCGTCCCCCAAGGACCTGTGCCTGGGATTGGCGCAACCCCTCAGGAACCGAAAGCTGTAGCAACATTCGTCGCTCCTACTATTAAAGATAATCTTGTTTACAATGAACACGATTTACCTTTGATTAATCCAGGTAGTAGTGAGGAAGGTACCATGTATTACAAATTGCAGGGTGGCGAATGGAACACAAGAATTCCTACTGCTCAGAATGCAGGAACTTATACTGTTTACTATTACTGCAAAGGTGATACAGACCATTATAGTTCGCAAGAATATTCTTTAACTGTAACTATTAGAAAAGCCGTGCCTAATTATAATGTCCCAACTGCTAAAACCAACTTATACGCAGACGGAACATCTAAGGAATTAATTGTAGCAGGTCGTGTTTCTAAGGGCGGCCGTATGCTATACAAATTAACTACGACTGGTTATAGTACTTCTGTTCCTATGGGCAAAGCTCCTGGAACATACACTGTTTTGTGGCAAATAGAAGAAACCGATAACTATACAGGTTGGCCTGAAACCACCATTGAAGTGACTATTGGTAAGTTAAAAACAACATTTGACGCTCCTGTTCCTCGCGATTTAACATATAATGGAGCTATGCAACAGCTTGTTGACCCTGTGAAAATTACCAGTACAGAAATGCCAAATGATACGCCTATCGTTGAATATAGTCTCGATGGTGAATCGTGGGCGCAAACAATTCCCTCGGCATTGAACGCAGGTAATTATACTGTTTATTACCGTCTTAACGCCAACTCATATTACGAAGGCACGGACGGCACAGATAAGGTAGATATCACCATTAAAAAAGCTGACCCTAATGTAAATATCCAATGGAATGACTCTGTTCCTTATATGGCAAATGTATCACAGACATTTGTTGATGCAATAACACAAGAAGGTAAACAGTTTGTATATTTCCGAATTTATGAAGAAGGAACAGATGGCTCTCAAATATTGTTTAGCACTTATTACCCATCTGCAATCAATGCAGGTACGTATATTGTAGATTGGTACTTGCCCGAAGACCGCAATTATGTAGGAATTGGTTCGGTTATGGAACCTCAATCACATACTTGTGTAATTACCAAAGCAATTGCCACTGATACCAATAAAATTGCCGTTACTGGCGAAACTTGGACTTATGATAAAAATGAACATGCGGTAACCGTAGGTAATAGCGATGGATGGTCTATCGTCTTTACAGACGCAAATGGCGATACTGTATCAAACATTCCAACCGCTACCGACGCAGGAACTTATACTTACACCTGGACAGCAGAGCATGCTGCATTCCAAACAGAAAGCGGCACTGTCACATTGCAATGCAATAAAAAACCTGTACAAGTTATTAAGCAACCTTACGGCCAAACTCAGAACGGTCAAATTAGGTGTACGCAATATGTGAACGCACAAGGAGCCGTAATCCGTACAACATATGTCCCTGCTCAGATACGCTTACAAGGAAGCTTGATAGAAGGAAGTTGTACTGAAGGTGGCGTTTGGCACTATGCAGGTAACACTACTTTTGAAGCTCAGCTAACGCCGACAATACGGTCGGCGAGCTATCCTATAAGGTGGACATTATCCCCCCTAAATAGTAATTATTACATAGAAGGCGCCGATGAGGAAACAGGAATCCTAACAGGTACAACTGCTATTACACTGAGGGTTACAGTTCCAATTCAAGTTATTCGAGTAGCAACCTAATAAATTAATGGGTAGACAACTGTCTACCCATTTTATTTTTTAGTCTATCCTTCCTTGTTCTATATTATATTGAAACGAAAATATTTTTATCGAGGTGCTCTATGAAAAAAATGTTTACAACTATAGGGTGTGTTATGGCTTGTGTATCCATCCTTGCTGGATGCTCCGAAAAAGCCCCAGAACCTACTGAAGAATTTAAAACCTCTTTTACGCAAGAAGAATCTGCGTCGACAGAAGAGACGGTTGCCCCCGAAACTAATGATGAGAATACGTTGGTTTTCGGAGAACAAACGTATAATGACTCTATTCAAATTAATCAAACTGACCTAGGGTGGGCTACCTATGACTCTATCCCTAATGATATTTTCTTATTTAATACAGCTTTTTTCCCTTGTGATTCTATTTGCCAAATGCCCGATTGGGATGGAATGCAGGTAATAGATAATGTAGCTGTGTCGCAAAAAGACAACAATATTATTGCTGTTTCTATTGTTTCAATGGCTGAGTTGAGTTCTTCTCAATCTTTGGTGGATGAAGTGATGAATTTGATGCAGTCCAATTATGGGGTGACATCCTTCAACGTGACAGAAACCATTTTTGACGAGGCAGATTATCAATATTGGAATATTGTAAAAGGCTCTCTCAATAATCAAGAAAATATGAAATATATCATGAAATCATATAACGATGGTCAGTTCGGGTACGTTTTATACGCTGCCTGGGACGAAAATGATATATACACACAAGAAAGAATGGAACAAACACTTTCTGATATTAGAATGTCGTTTAACCTTTATCCTTTAGGCCCCGAAGAAGATATAAATAACACAGATATCCCTGTTGAATAATGGAGGTGTCGTATGAAAAAAATAATGAAAAATAAACTTGGATTTACTTTCATCGAAGTAATTGTTGCGGTAGTAGTCATGGCCATCATGGGTGCGGTCCTCGCGCCAACGCTTATTCAATATATGGAAGAAAGTCGTATTTCAAGCGACCTCCAAACAGGCGAAGCTCTTGTCAGCTCTGTTAACAATGCATTAAGCGACCCTGCTGTATTAGACGAAGTCTACCACTATTCGGTATCTAACAACTTTATAACGTATTCTGATAGCTCGGGTACGTATGCGTCTCAGGTAAACGATGAAGAATATTGGGCTCCTGATGGTCAAGGGTGGGCAACAACTATAACTTTTAACCCTGCCATTGATGGAAGCGCTCAATATGTTTTAACAGAAGCTATCGTTAATGATATGACATATAATAACGGCTCCATCGTATCTCCTGCTCGTGTTTTGGAAAATTGTGATGCGTATATTGCTTCGTGCTATATTCATCAAATGACTACGGATGACACAACTGTTAGTGCCAAACTGTATTCAGCATTAGCCAAGGATTTCGATAATACTATTAAGCTGCAATCCAAAACTTACAATCAGTCCAGTTTTACTGTATTCGTCAAATTTGATATATTGGGAGACCAACTAACCGCGAATGTATATGGTTCGTTTAACGGTACCAACTTGGACCCTACTTGTAAAGCTGCACTAGGAACTGGCACAACGGAAGTTGTTGAAACACCCCAAGGGCCACAAGGCAACGGTACTCAAAGTGGAACTACTGATGCTATCTTTGATTTCTCTGCATTGGCAGGCGGCGGCATTAGCAGCAATAATGGCTCCACAGGCGCAATTAATAACATTAAGCCTGCCGCAGACAATGCTGTAATGGATAAGAATAAATTCTTGGCTTTCTGCCAAGCTGCCCCCAATAAAAATCAAATTCAAAACATAAAGTTTGTCGCCGCAGGCTCTCGCGAAGATACAACTGATGTTTCTGTTAATGGAGATGGTAGTGTTGTTGCGTGGGTAGAAGGTTTAGACATTTGTGTCAGTGCCAAAAACAACAATGCAAAATTCTATGCGCCTGTTGACTCCTCCAATTTGTTTAATGTGGATTATACAGGACTCCCTAATATTGTTAATATCTCCACTATTTATGGAGATATGTCCAAAACTACTAGTGCTTCCTCTATGTTTAAAGGAAAC
>JAEIGA010019041.1_pt1 | contig 10467 bp, 8 predicted proteins | sample 9270691 | NCBI WGS metagenome assembly JAEIGA01 (sample SAMN17057246, study PRJNA624740) | gut metagenome | biome: biome; isolation source: fecal sample | host: Bos grunniens | place: China: Xizang | collected 2019
GGTATATATATCCATAGAATATAAGGAAGAGAATGGTGAGCGTGTAGTGCTATATCATTACGACCTACCGAGAGAACTACACGAGCGTTATCGATGGGTAATCCGATGGCGAGAGGCCAAGCTCCTGTGCCAATACCCCAAGAAGAATATACATACTTACTACTCCTATTATGATAAGCGTACCGGATTAAACACAGATTTCAACTCCTTGCTATCCAAACTCACCTCTACAAAAGCACAAATTACAATTGCTGAACGCAAGGAACAAGAGTATCTGCAATATCAGCGTCAAAACAACCTGTTTTTTAATGAACAGACCGATGAACAACTGATAAAATTCAGAAAGAAATTAAGCAAGAAGCGACAGCAATATAAGGAACTTATAACAAAAATATATAAAGAAGCTAAATGCCATAAGGCATCTAATAGTTGGTAAAAACGCACTTTCACCGCTGCGAAAGGCTGATTTTGAGAAAAATCGCTTAACTTTGCAAACAAATAATACTAATTTAAATATATACTAAAATCGTATTGATCGGATGAAGAAACTTTGGTACATATTTGTTGTGAGTATAGTAATTTTATGTTATGCTTGCAGGCCTACAAATGTAGATATACAACAATATCTAAATTCAGCAGAGGAACTTATGATTGATAGGCCCGATTCTGCTTTAAGTATATTGGAGAATATAAATGTTGACCAAATATCATCTCGTGGAGATAGAGCAAGATACGCTTTGTTATATACACAAGCTAAAGATAAAAATTTTATTGATGAAACAGATGTTAGCCTTATCAGCAAAGCTAAAGATTATTATGAAGATTCAAATGACAATAAAGCCAAGTTTTTATCATTGTATTATTATGGACGTATCTTATGTAATAATGGTGATCATCCAGATGCAATAATAGTATATACTCAAGCCGAATACCTATTAGAAACATTAAAAAATTATTATTATGCTGGATTGTTATATACTGCGATCGGCAATGTATATCGTTCATATTATGATTACGACAAATGTTTAGAGGCGTACCTATCAGCTTATAAGTATTATGCGCTATCTGAATTGGAATCTCATATGGCATATGCTTTATTAGATATTGGTATAGCATATTGGAATTTAGAGGATACAATACAGGCCGATGAATATATTAATAATGCACTGCAATTGGCACTAAACATAGGTGATACTCATTTGGAGAGAATATGTTATGAGAACCTTATAATTTTATATGACAGCATAGGAGAGATAGAGAATTGTAGATATCTAATTGATAAATTAAATCAAAACTTCGACAAAGATTTATTTTCACCTGCTTGTTTAGGAGCAATTGCCAGTTATTATGCGGATATACATAACTTTAAACTGGCAGACAGTTGTTTAATGAATGCTTGGAATAATGCTCGCTGCGAAGCTGATTCAGTTTCATTATTTTTCCAATCAGCAAATATAATGAAAACGATGGGGAGAACTGACCATGCGTGGCAGTATTTTGGAGAAGGTATTAAAATCCAAAACAACCAATTACGTCTTGCAATGCAACAACCGATAGTGTCTTCCCAGAAAGAATATTTTGAAAATCAAGCAAGATACAATTCATATCGTTTAAAGAAAAATACTATAATCTATACAACATCATCCATAATTGTATTATTGATAACAATCGTTATCGTAATGTTTATGCGACATCGTATGTTGACCAAAGATTTAGAAATTAGTAAGTACATGGACTTAGCAAAGGAATTACAATCTTCAATCAATGATAAAGATATTCAATTATCCGAGATCTCTATTCGGGCTGAAGCTGACAACTCGCGTTTAAATGAAATGTCTAATCATATAGCAGAATTATTTCATAAACAATATGAATTGCTCGATAAATTGAGTAATACTTATTATGAGACTCACGGGTATAGTAGAGAGAAAGAGAGTATATATGAGCAAGTGAAATCAGAAATTAATAAGTTTGCGAATGATAAAAAGTCAATCTCTCAATTGGAAACTATTGTTAATACCTACAAACAGAATGTCATTAATCTTATCCGTTCAGAAATACCTGGTATATCTGAGCGTGATATTAAATTACTTTGTTATATATATGCTGGTTTTTCAGTTAAGAGTATAAGCATATTCATAGGTGAAACAACAGGTAACATTCTAACAAGAAAGTATCGTTTGAAAGCTAAGATTTCTAAACTTGATACTATTAACAAGAATATAATACTTCAAGAAATGCCATAAATTGCATTATTTGCATCACAACGCCGCATCTTGATGGGGGGGGGTATTTTGTTGATTATCAACAACTTACAAATATTTAATTAAGGGTGTGATATTTTGAAATATCACACCCTTTGTATTTCACTGTGTATCAGATGATTATATACAGTAAGTGTGATGCGAATAATTGGTTAAACATAGATATATTGGAGATAATCTCTATTACCTTTGTAACAGAAAACTAAACCTAATTTTACTTATGAAAAAAATTTTATTGTTGCTATTGACCTCATTATGCATGTCATCAAATGTATTTTCTTATGATTCTGCTCTAATCGAAAAAAAAATTACACAAGTCATACTTAGAGGAGTTCCGGCAAAGCAGCCTCGAGGTGTGAGCTCTACCTCACTTGTTAGTTGTTATTACTGCGAAGGTCTGTTGTGTGTTGATTGTTATGTAGATGCCGAAACGATACATGTATCTGTAACAAATGCAGATACGGGAGAAAGATATGATGAATATGAAGGAGATTGTTGTCAGTCAATAAGTTTAACAGTACCACATACTCCAGGTGTATATTATGTGGAAATTGAGATCGACTCGGCATTACTATATGGATATTACCGCCTATAAATATTCATAAGCAAAGAAAAAGTCTTATGCAACCGGTTATATAAGCTCAGACCAAACTGATAAAAGGAGCGGATGCTGAAAAGCTTGTAGAGTAAGCAAATAAACAAAAAACTTTTCGAGTTATGAAAAAGCTAAACAGCAATGACTTGATTAATCTACAGGGTGGTGTTTCTGTAGAGGAGTATTGTGCTACTGTATCTATGTTGATCCAGAACAACTGGGACAGCTGGACCGATGAGCAGCGCAAGGCGGCGGCTAACGCATATAGTACACACTGCTAAACAATGAGTGAGTCTTTTGCTCATTATCCACATAGGTATAATGAGCAAAAGATTCTTATATAAATTTTAGTTAGGATATAAGTATGATTCGCTCCATATCATTAATCACAATAATATTGTCACTTTCTATGATGCCTCTATGTGCTCAAAATAGGAAGGATACATATCGAGCTGTTTACAATTTCGAATATACTAAGGATAGCGTCAATATGGTAAAAAGTAAAGATGTCCTATTCCTTGAGTTGAATTCTGACCGATCTTTCTGCTATAGCTATTATACTTATCAAACGGATTCATTGAGAACTAGCCCAAATGGACAAGAAGTTTGGAATCAGATGTTCCGAGCATCCCTAGCTAAAGATGGAACAAGTGCGATCTCATTCCCTCATAAGAGAAGCACTTTTACAATCGTAAAAAATCATAAGAGTAGAGAAATCAAAATAAAAGATGTCATAGATGTAGATATCTATGAATATACAATACCGTTAGATGAATTTGACTGGCAAATTCAAGATTCAACAGAAATAATCCTGGGGTATACCTGCATTCTAGCAACAACATCATACCATGGTAGGCAATGGGAAGTTTGGTTCACTCCAGATATACCTCTCAGTGATGGGCCATGGCAACTCTGTGGACTTCCAGGATTAATAATTAAAGCTAGAGATATTGATGATTTATTTAATTTTAATTTATCAGAATTCAGATTGTGTAATAATCCAATAAAAGACTGGATAGATAAAGGAAGAGGGACAACAAGAAAAGAATTCTTAAAACTCAAATACAAATATCTCAAAAATATCCCTACTATGTTTAATGCAGAATTTGATACTAACATTTCTACAAATACCGATACGCGATATTTGAAGGGGCTTGAACCTGATTTTGAATAGAGTATAAATCATACACAAATAATAGATTAATGTCAACATAATCTAATCAGACCATACTGAATAAAGGCGCGAAACCGAAAAGCGTATAAGAAGTAGGAAAACTTTAATACAAAGAACTCACATGAAAAAGTTGAGTAACGAGAACTTGTTGAATCTTCTTGGAGGAGATTCGATTACCAAGGAGGAGTACTGTGCTCTTCTTAAGGAGATTTTTAAGGATGCAGAAAATCAGAGTGATGGTTCCCTCGCCGGGGCTGCACATGGTTGGCTTCAGCATTGTGTTTAAGTAATCTAAATTTAGTAGCAGTCTGTTTGACCAAAATCATACAGACTGCTTAACATACATATCCAATGAGAAAAGTATTATTAGCATTATTGTTTGGGGTGATAACTGCAAATCTGTATGCCCAGCGAGCTACTGATGTTTATCGTGCAGTGTATCAATATGAGTATATAAAAGATAGCATTAATTCCAGGGTTGTAAATGATATTGTACATCTAGAATTGTACCATAATAAATCATTTTGTTATAGTAAATATACTTGGGAATTGGACTCTCTTATGGCAACCCCAAATGGCGAAAGACTTTTTGAAGAGTTATTAACAGCCTCTCTAAGAAGAGACGGCCCGCTAGCCGGAACATATCCTCATAAAAGAAGTACTTTTATGATATCTAAAGACAGGGATAATAGAAAAATTATTGTCAATGACTGTCTTAACGATGAGTATTATGAATACATAGACTCAATGGAGGAATTTGTATGGAGTATATCTGATACTACTAGAATAATCAATGGGAAATCAGCTATTAAAGCGGAGACAATCTATCATGGAAGAAATTGGGAAGTTTGGTTTTGTCCTGAATTGCCTTGGTCTGATGGTCCTTGGAAGTTCTGTGGACTCCCAGGTCTAATAGTGGAGGCAATGGATAAAGATAAATTATTTGTATTCCGCTTAACTAATCTCTTTCCATGTAACACCCCTATCAAGAATTGGAGTTCAGATGTTGTATACATCGAGAGAAAGGCATTCTTAAAAAAGAGATATAAGTCTTTGAAGAATAGTGGAGTTAGATATAATTTGGAAATTGGTACAGGTGTCTCTTCTAAGAAAGATACTCGATACATAATAGGGATTGAGCCTGATTTTGAGCATTAGTAATTATTGTGGCAATGTTAACAGAGACATTATTAAAATATTGTAGCTTATTTTTGTACAAGGTAGACAAAAATAGATTAAGGATAATGCTAGAATCTTCACCTTATTATCCTAGTTTATTGTCTATTTTACATACACTACGATATGCAGGTTTGGATATTCATGTCGGTCAATGCGATATGAAATACCTCAAAACTATTAATACCCCTGTTCTATTGCACCTGATAAAAGAAAAAAAAGAATATGTCGTAATATCTAAATGGGACAGAAACAAGGAAAATATAATGTGCTATTCTCCTGAAAAACACATATGGGAGTCACATAAAATTGCTTATATAGAGCAAGTATGGGATGGTGTTACAATGTATTGTGATAATAAGACAATTAAATTATCAAATGTGCGAACTAATACAGTTTTATATTTTATTATATTTATTACTGTATTATCAATAATAATGTTGATGGCTACATATATGTCATTTACTGCTTTGCCGATTATAATTGGTTTGTTAATATCAATATCTTTATATAATGAAGATATCGTCTCACAAATACCAATATTAGATAGAGTTTGCCATATATCATTGACATCAGATTGCAATAAAGTATCTTCATCTGTATACAGTAGGATTGCTGGATTCAAGTTAAGTGAAATGAGTTTGTCATATTTTACGGCCCAGATGATTATGTTATATCTAGTTTATATTTTTAATCAAGTAGAAATATTTGGTTCATTATACTTTATATCCCTATTAGCCATCTTGCCTATTAGTATTTACTCTGGGTATTGTCAATATAAAATAAAGTCCTATTGTCCACTATGTATTACCTCGTTGATATGTATACTATGTGAAGCCATAATATTTATATCTACTCAAGGAGACTCATTGTCTTTGGATATAATGATATCTTTTTGCATCATATTTATTGCCATTCTGTGTATACTTCGATTCATCCCATTCTTAAGAAGTAAGAGTAGCGATTATATATCCAACAAAATAGGATTATTGACACTAAAACGTAAGAATACTATTTTTATGTTGGAAAGTCATGAGTCTGGAAATATTAATTCTCCTATATATCTGGGGATAGAAGATTCAAATGTTATCGTCACAACTATTATATCACCCAGCTGTAAGCATTGTAAAAAAATTGCTAAAGAATTAATTCCATTACTTAATACCAATATACAATTTAGATGGAATATCATTTGGGGAAGTATAAATATGTCTGATGAGAAACGAATATGTTCGTGGATAGCTTTATTTATGCAAAACAAAGGTTTATTTATAAAAGAACTGTCTAAATGGAGTAATGGGAAAGATAGCATTTTGAATATGGAACTTGACAATATAAATGATGATCAAGTACTACATACTAAAGAATATTTTAACGATTGTATATCTAAGATGGAAATAATTAAGTTTCCACAAACCTCCATAAATAATAGACTGTTGTCTTCTATTTATACTCCACAAGACTATCAATATCTAATATTGGATAATACTCGTATATAACATATTTCTCAATTTAAATCGACACTTCATCATATGCGACATTTAACCATATCATTAATTGTTATACTGATGCCAGTGTTATGCTTTGCGCAAACATTGATATCTGGTACTGTTACTCATTCCTCAGATGGTACTCCAGTAGTAGGAGCTAATGTGCTTATTAAAAATAATAGTGGAAAAATCATTAAATTTACCTTCACAGATAATAATGGATGTTTCTCCATTAAAGCAGATGCACCATCTGAAGTTTCGTATATTAACATTACGATGATCGGATTAAAGCCTTATTCTGCACCATTGAATTATAACGACAAGGCATTATATATTATGATGGATGAGGATGCGATGTCCTTAGATGAAGTTGTTGTTAAAGGTGAGCCCATTCGAGAAAATGGAGATACCATTACATATTATGTAACAAGTTTTGCTCAAAAACAAGATAGAACTATTGGAGATGTCTTGAATAGAATGCCAGGTATTGATGTCGCAAGTAATGGAAAAATTCAATATCAAGGAATTGATATTAATAAATTCTATATTGAAGGGAATGACCTGCTTGGGGGAAAATATGGAATTGCAACCAATGGTATTTCATATGAGGATATTGGTGCAATCGAAGTGTTAGAAAACCATGAACCAATGCAAGTATTAAGGGGGCTAAGTTTCTCAGATCAAGCTGCCATAAATCTAAAATTAAAAAATAGTGCTAAAGCATCTTTTTTGATTCATGGAAATATTGGTGGAGGATGGTCTGAATACCCTAGAGGACTTTTGTTAGATGGCGATATTTTTACAATGATGGTTACTGGGAAATATCAGATGCTAACAACATTTAAGGGGAATAATACAGGTCATAATCTTTCAGATCAATTATTAGACTTTACGGGGGATAAATCAGATGAGAGTTTACAAAGTTATCTTAATTTAAACACTCCTTCTACACCAAATCTTCAAAAAAAACGTACATATTTTAATCGATCATGGATGGCATCATCTAGTCATTTGTGGAAGACCAAAAACAATGGAGAAGTAAGAGCGCAAATTGATTATAGTAGTGACAAATATAATGGCATCGGAGAGAGTCATAGAACATATTTTCTTAATTCTGGTGATAAGGTGATTATTGAAAAAACTAATAGCATGTCCCATAATAATACGCTTATGGGAAAATTTTCCTATGAGACTAACCAGAAAACTTATTTTTTAAATAACACATTGTTTACTGATTTAACTTGGAATGATTTGGCACTAAATACTATAGGAACACTTGTTAATACACAGAATGCTGAAACTCCATCATATTCAGTACGCAATCACCTAAAAATTATTAAGCGATACAAAGAGAACAAGTTAATTACATTTCTAAGTAAAAATGAGTATCAATATTTGCCCGAAAATCTAACAATTAAACAGGGCGAATTTAATTATGGCCAATTTGTTGGACAGCGCTCATTCTACACGGATGAACGGGCTTCATTTGGTTTTGTTTTTAATAAACTGCTTCTTTCTATGGAGTGTGGAGTAACAGGATATTTACGACAATTGGATACAGAATTGTGGGGGATTGAACTAAGTGATGTTATAAATCAGGAACAACTCTCAACTAATTACCTAAGATTCTTTGTAAACCCCAAATTGGAATGGAAGTATCGAAAATTTGAGATAAGTTTAGACTCTCCTATAAACCTATATACATATTTCTTCTCTGACGCGATGAAAGACCGCACAGAAATATTTGCATCTCCATCTTTAGCTGTTAAATGGAAGATGTCACCTCGAATGTCATTAATATTAAGAGGTAGTGCTCGTCGATCTCCGGCATCTTTATATAATATCCATAATTCTTCAATATTGACTGATTACAGAACATTTAATACTGGTATAGATGATTATTATGCTTCTTCTGGGCAGTCCGTTTCTGCCTCTCTAAATTACAGAAATGTACCTGAAGGTGTTTTTGCAAGCATTATAGGCAGTTATACATGGAATCAATCAAAATATATTCCAATGCAAAATGTAGTGGATAACTATGTTTTTTACTCATACCAAAATAGCTCGACAAATACTAATGGTGCAATCTCAATATTCAATATTACTAAAACATTGGATTTTATGAGAGGAACAATTGGTGTAAAAGGACTTTATAGCTATCAAAATAATTATTTGTTATCACAAAGAGAACCCACACAATATAGTAATAATTTATTGACTATTACGCCATTTGTTAATGGAAATATTTCATCGTATGTAAACTGGGACTTTAAATTTACTTGGGAACGAAATGATATGAACATATTAAATGGTTCAAATCATACTACAAATAATTTTGTGTATTCTGGGAGTTTAACCATAACGCCATGTGATTTTATTACATGGACTACAGGAGGAGAGTTCTACAACCATCAGTTATCTAATGGTGGATATAAAGGATTATTAATGCTTGATACAAAATTAACATTTGTCATAAATAAGCATATAGAGATATCGGCATCAGTTTCTAATATATTCAATAACCAGTATTATAATTATATTACATATAGTACTATTTCAAGATTTGAACATTCGAGTCGTCTACGAGGTAGAGAATTTATGATTTCACTATATCTAAAAAAGTAAGATATGCGACGTAAACATATGGTATTTGTTAAACAACATGATGCAATGCAGTGTGGTGTTGCGTGTCTTACAATGATATGTCGTTATTACGGGATGAATTACTCTACCGAATATATCGACAATTTTTGCCATGCGAATGTTGATGGTGTTTCAATGCTAGGCATATCAGAAGCTGCAAAAGCTATTGGTCTTGAAACAACTACTTTTGCGGCAACAACTGCTGAACTATCGGAGATTAAACTGCCTTGTATTTTACATTGGAATCAAAACCATTTTGTCATATTGTATAAAATTTCAAAGGATGCTAAAAAATACATAATAGCAGATCCTGGGAAAGGTATTGTTAAATATTCAGTTGACGAACTCGATCAACATTGGCTCAGCACTACTGAGGATAATGTACCTTGTGGCATCGTTATGCAGCTCTTCCCCACAGAATCCTTTTACAGAAGACAAAGGATGGAGAATGATAAGAAATGTTCATTTAAGTTTCTCTATGGATATTTTTTGCAATATAGAAGATATTTTTTGCAGCTGATTTTAGGGTTGGCACTAGGGTGTTTGTTTCAATTGATTCTGCCGTTTCTCACTCAATCTATAGTTGATATTGGTATCAAACATAAGGATATTAACTTCATTTGGTTAATCTTGTTGGGACAATTCCTAATTATTGTCGGTAAAACAGCTACTGATTTTATTCGTAGATGGCTTTTGCTACATATATCAATGAGAATAAATATTTCTCTTATTAGCGACTTTTTTATCAAACTTTTGAAACTGCCAATGTCTTTCTTCGATACAAAACTTCTAGGAGATATTTTACAACGTATTGGAGATCATTCGCGTATACAAAATTTTTTAACAGGACAAGTTCTTAATATCATTTTTTCTATTCTTAGCTTTGTGATATTTGGAATTGTATTGTACATCTATAATAAGTTGATATTCGCCATCTTTATTATTGGCAGTATTTGTTATGGGATATGGATTACCGCATTCCTGCATAAACGTAAGATTTTAGACTATGAGCTGTTTGAGAAGCAGGCAATTAGCCACGACAAGACATATCAGTTGATATCTTCTATGCAAGAAATAAAGCTGCAAGACTGCGAACAACGTCGTCGTTGGGAATGGGAAGATATA
>JAEIGA010019042.1_pt1 | contig 10467 bp, 6 predicted proteins | sample 9270691 | NCBI WGS metagenome assembly JAEIGA01 (sample SAMN17057246, study PRJNA624740) | gut metagenome | biome: biome; isolation source: fecal sample | host: Bos grunniens | place: China: Xizang | collected 2019
GGACAAAATTTGCCAGAGCATTTAAGCGAAGCGATTGCGGCATCAGCCGCAGTGTCACTCGCGTCAGCGAGATGTTCGGAGAACATCGAAGCAGCGATGACACCCGATCCGAACGAAGTGAGTGGTCGGACATCCCCCTCGGGGGCGCAGGGGGGTAGACAGCGCGAAGCGCATAGCGTTGATTACGAAGTAATCGACGCGAAAGGCGGCTATGTGATGCCATGTTTCTGCGACTCGCATACGCATATCGTGTATGCCGGATGTCGTGACGGAGAGTTCAGGGACAAGATTGCCGGATTGAGCTATGAGGAGATCGCCGCACGCGGTGGCGGAATCCTCAACAGCGCAGACCTGCTGCACAACACCTCCGAAGATGATCTATACGAGCAGTCCATGGTGCGCGTGCGTGAGATCATGGCTATGGGCACCGGAGCTGTGGAGATAAAGAGCGGCTACGGACTTACTGTCGAGGATGAGCTCAAGATGCTCCGTGTCATCAAACGCATAAAGGAGACTTCACCTATAACAGTCAAGGCCAACTTCCTTGGAGCACATGCAGTGGGCCGAGCATATAAAGGACGTCAGTCGGAGTATGTTGACCTCGTATGCAATGAGATGTTGCCGGCTGTTGCTGCAGAAGGTCTTGCAGACTATGTAGATGTGTTCTGCGATGCAGGATTCTTCACAGTAGAAGACACCGACAAGATTCTCAGCAAGGCTGCCGAATATGGCATAACACCGAAGATCCATGCTAATGAGCTTGAAGTTTCAGGAGGAGTGCAGGTCGGAGTGAAGCACAATGCCCTTTCGGTAGATCATCTTGAGAAGACAACTGAGGCTGAAATCGAAGCACTAAGAGGCAGCAGAACAATGCCGACAATGCTTCCAGGATGTTCATTCTTCCTTGGGATTCCATATGGCAACGCAAAGGGATATATCGAGGCCGGCCTACCTGTGGCTCTGGCATCAGACTATAACCCTGGCTCAAGCCCAAGCGGCAATATGAGATTTGTCATGGCCCTCGGATGCATCAGAATGCGCCTGACTCCGGAGCAGTCATTCAACGCCTGCACCATCAATACAGCCTACGCAATGGGCGTCAGCGACACACTCGGCTCAATCACTGTCGGCAAGAAAGCCAACCTGATCATCACCAAGCCGATTCCGTCACTTGCCTTCATCCCATACAGCCATCAGACCCCGATCATAGAGCAGGTCATCATATCATAAAACCTCAGATCGACCTAAAGCCATATGGCTCATAGCCAGCCACTTACAGAATATATGGATATTCAATGATTTGAATATCCATATTTATTTCGTACGGATCTTAAAACGGATAAGTAGTACATGAGTAATGGCGAATGCCAGACACAGAAGAAGACTTGAAATGAGAATCAAGCCTGAGCCTGACGGCACAAAGTCAGGACTTACGGTCTGCATCAATGTCGCAAGCACCGGATACACCAGCAATGTAACCACGGATGCAACAAGCCATACCGCAATATCAACACCCACAGCCAAAGCCTGATACGGCAAAGCAATCGTCTTATCAGGATAGCCAAGCTGATGCAGGGTGTCATTCTTATAGCGGTTCTTCTCTATCAGGAGAAGGATTGATATCAGCAGCAGGAAGAAGGCCAGAGATGAAACCAACAGGCCTAGTGCAACGACTATGGAAATGACGGTCCGTACTACTGCCAGCAGGCGGACAGATTCCTCGCTACCGCCATCGACCACATAGTCCTTGTCATCAATGAATTCCATCAGCTCCTTGGAAGCCTCGCTACCGGCCTGGACTATAACTCTGGTCGGTCTCTTCGCTTCCTCTACAGCAAAACGTCTGTTTGCCTCCTCAAGGAAATCATCCGGAACCAGGATTGTATTCATACGGTCTGACAGACCGACGATTCTTCCCTTATATGACCTGCGTCCTTCACGACCACGGATTGCAAAATCAAGGGGCACCAGAGAGAACAATTCTTCGCCAAGCTGAGGAGTTCCACGTGCTGCTGCAAAACCATAGTTGTAGAAATTCAGATATGTTCGCGGGATGACTATCGGAAGCACCGAACCGTCGACGGAGGCACTCCATAGTGCAGGATCGACATCCAGAAACTCATCGGCAACTGACTCTACAAACATCTCAGTAGACATTTCGAAACCGCCATATGATATACCACCGTAGACAGGGAATCGGGCTGTGCGGAACGTTCCTACGGACGTAACACCATCAACCTCCGACAACGCATCTATTTCCCTCTGGGAGAACGTACGAGGTCCTGCACCAAATGTTCCAGCCAGCGTATTCACTGCCGACACAGGCTTGCTGAGCACAATCAGATTATCACCCAGCACACTGTCTGGTGCTTCAAGTACTTTGCCTGCATCATTATAAGCCTGAATGCCAAACAGGACGATAACAGCACCCACGAGGTTGGCCAATGCAAACCCAACAATCTGCCAGAGATTCACATTCTTTCTTAACAATCGGAAAAGCAACCTCATAGCATCAGTACATTATCATAATTATATGGAAGGTCATGGCCTATTGTCGTAACCAGCAGAGCTGCACCTGTGAGAGACTGCTCATGCTCAATCATCTGAGCCAGAATTACAGCATTGTCATGGTCCAAATGACTTACGGGCTCATCCAGGAGCCAGAAATCTGCCTTCTGGCACATCATCCTGACAAACGCGACTCGTTGCTGCTGACCAAAAGACAAGAGTTTTACCGGTCTGTCAAGTCTGTCTGAAAGGCCAAGCTGCGAAAGCATTGAAACAACCTTGATCTCATCGCAATACCCTGTCAGGCCAGCCTTGATCATGACATTCTCAACGGCAGTAAGATCACCAAAAAGTCTAAGATCCTGAAAAAGAACACCCAGATTATTCTGGCGGATGTCATTCCATTTATCGGAAGACACCTTCGGGATTGGGTTATCATCAAAATGAATCACACCCTCATAATCATCCCTCAACCCATATATATAACTGCAAAGAGATGACTTGCCACGACCGGATGCAGCCTTTATAAGATATGACTTGCCACGTTCCAATAAAAGGTCAGTGCCCCAGACATCCGAAACCGGAGCTGAAGGCAACTGACCATTAAAAACGTGGGGCACAACGCCCTGTAATCTGATTGTCTGCATCCTGGATTAGAAAGAAGGCACTGCTTTAAGAAGAATACTCTCAAGAAGATTATGCTTCTTATCCATCATGCTCAAGGTCGCTGTTGCTGACATGAAGTCAGATGATGGTACAAACACTGCTGAATTACAGATTTCAACAACCTGCCTTTTCGACATAGATGATCCGAAGATATCACGTGTAACTTCACGTACAACATCATTAGGAATCTGGTCGATATTTATTGCCAATCCACCATTTCTGATCTGCTTACCGAGTGCTGTGTCCGCAAAACTATGAGTTCCGGCCATAGGTGCTGTAAGCAATGTCAGGGAATCTACCACAGTGATGTGGCCATCCTCATAGAATACATAGACCTCATCATCGATAACGTATGTATTGTCACCCTGAGATTCTGCAACTTCACGAAGATAATTCTCGACAAATCTCCAGACTACACCATTGCATTCAATGCATGCCACGAACGGAACGTAGTCGTCAGTGAGTTCCTTACCGTCGATCGCCACAGTAATTGTTCCCGAAAGTCCTGCAAGAACCTGATCAGTAAGACCCATTTCATACTGCAGCTCATCGTAGATCTCATCTACTTCAGGATAGCTACTACGTAACTGCTCGACAAGATCTGGAAGATTCCTGACAGACATATTAAGGACCAAAGCAGAAGTAGCTGGCATAAGGCTCACATATTTATCAGAAGCCGGCGACATGTATCTTGTTGCATACTCCTTCATCTGATCCGAACCAAACGCCTTGAAATTCATAACGGTCTTTCCGTCTTCAAGTAACAGGTCAGACACAGCAGTCATACCTTTGATCATCTGCAGATTTGATTTGACCAGAGCATACAACTGAGGATCCTCGTACCTAAGAACAGGGAGGATAGTCTGCACAGAAGCATCCACATCACTCCAGACAGCAATATCATTCTTAGGAGAATAGAAGTCTGACAAGCCGTCTGCATTTGCGGGGCCTCCATTGACGAAAAGATCGAGCATCGACTGCTTCATATCTCCGTAGCCATATTCATCATACCTGAAACGAAGCACAGCTCCTTTTGCGGCCACGGCAAGGTCCATATAGCACTCATCCTCCGATCCCAGCATATAATAAGTGTATGACTTATTGATATCTTCTCTTGTTGCAGAGTAACCCATCTCATCCTTGGCATACTTCATTACAGCATCAGCCACACTGATGAATGCCGCCCTGTCTTCAAGGAGTGCCACAGCATACACTGAACCGCTCGGATCTTCATCAATATTTACAGACTCGACAGTACCTGACAAAACCACAGGTGAATCCAGATCTACGCCAAGAACAGTCGGATCCTTTATGATTTTACGCGCAAGTTCACCAAGCTCGCCATATCCGCTGATCTGTCCGGAAACGGCCAGTTTGGACATATTCCACATGTCACGAAGCTGAGAATTCTCTTCTCCGAGAGCCTTATTCAATAATTTATCTGCTTCTACCTTTACTGCAAATACTGCGTCATCTGGTATCATATTCCCTTTTGAGGGTCCCATCGACGAGCCGGCCCCTGTACATGAAACCACCAATGCAGACGCTACTGCAAGCGTCGACAGCTTTAGAGTTCTTCCAAGTTCAAACATAATATTCATTTTTATATATTATTCCACAACAATTTCCTCAATCACCGGTTCTACTACGTTCAACGTGTCTGTAACCTCTTCTACCGGTGCTGCTTCTTGATAGCGCTCAAGCGGCGAAGCAAGTCCGATGCCGTCAAGAACGTTAAACATCCAGAGTCCGACAAGAACAAGAGCAGCTACACCAAGGCCGATGCACCATTTCTTCCAAGTCGCGAGACCTGTCTTTGCAAACGGATCCTTAAGTTTCATCTTCGGGAACTTGGCCATATCAGTGAGAGTCTCACCAAATGGGATGCTGACCTTAGACGACGCATTGATAGCCCATCCATTGGCATTGAGAAGAGGTGAGATGTTGCGTCTGCGGAGCTTGAGCCATGCAAGAACCATTGCAGGTCCGGAAATAAGCATCATCAGTCCTACAAATACCATCAAAAGCTGCCACCACTTGAGATCTGCCAGACCTGTGAAAAGTGCGACGAGAGCCGAACCGATCATACCGACAGCCATACCGATTGCGGCAAAGATACCAGCGAACTTGGCGATATCGAAAGGTGGCTTCACGGCCTCAGCGGCCTTAGGATCTGCACCATCTGCAGGGACTGCCACAGCTGTAGGAGCACTGTTTATCTTGGCATTGGCATCAGCCATCATCTTTGCATCTTTCTCAGCCGCCTTCTTGCTGATCAGATCTTCAATTGTCTTGGACATTCTCCTGTATGGAGACCAGAAAGCCTGTCCGATACTGATAGGATTGTCTACGATCTTTGTGATCACCGCATCCCACTCAACACCGTCGTTGTCATAGTAGACTGCATTCTTACCTACGAAGAGATCTCCGACCTCACCCACTGTCACCGCTGCCACAATCTGAAGAACACCCGCCTTTCCTTTGGCTGTGCAGTCGCAATACAAAAGATACATGCCACATGGTGCTGCTGTCGCATTATGCTTAGCCATATCAAGCACCTTCATACAGAAGTTGCACGATCTCTGGTCGATTACAAGAGTACCTGACTGGAAGATAGCAGGAGTGGTCCTGTCCTTGTCATAGAAATCTTCCAGTGTCACGAAGTTGCGGAGCAGTCTGTAGAAATCGCGCATCAGGTGGAGGAACTTCGCAACGAGATCGATGTTTCCTGCTTCTTCTGCCAAAGCTGCATCCTGAGCAACAAGCTCAAGAAGAGCCGCCTTCTTATCCTTTGCAAGGAAATCCTTGATAGCATCAAGACCGAGGCCCTCAACCTCAGCACCCGCCTTAGCACCTTTCCATGCTGTATATGCAGCAAACTGAGCGCCAACTGCATTCCAGTCCTCCTCTGTCAGAGCCTTCTTGCCTTTGAGTGCGATTGACTTGATTGTGTTGAAATGAGCAGCCCAAGCTGGATTGACAGGTTCATCGAGGTCGATCTTTGCCTTTCCTGTCACCCTTGCGATAGGGTAAGCGGCAATCTCATCTGTCTTAGAAGTAAGGTTTTCAGCACTGATTGCTGAAATGAGAGACGTCTGGACATCAAGAGAAGATGTACTGTCAGGAGAGAAAGCTGCGAGCTTTGATCTCACGAAGAAATCCTTGACCTTTGCATCCAGAGCATTGTATGCGGCAATTGCAGCATCTGTATCAGCACCATATGGAGCCTCTACAGCCGCATCAGTCCAAGCGACATAAGCTGCAAGAGCGGCATAGAATGCCTCGATCTTGGCAGCGTCCACACCTGCTACACCACTTCTGTCAGCCACTCCACCTACAGTTGCGACCGCCGCTGCGATAGCCGCCTTTTCATCTGCATCCTCAGCAGAAGCTTCGATGATGACTCCATCGCCATTGAAAAGTGTCTTTGCAAATATTGCAGCAATGTCAGCCACATCTGCAAGAGAAACTACGCTGCCATCCTTGCCCAGATTTGTAAGCACCTGCTTTGCTGAAGCATAAAGCTTGCGTCCTGCCTCATTCTCCTGGTTGATTTGCTCGATATCCACCGAGTCTGAACCGGCGAGAATAAGATCCTTGTCCTTAAGGACGCCTGTGAGCCACTGAGCTGTAGCTACCACATCATTGATACGGATCTTACCATCTCCGTTCACATCGATATATCCAAGACTCTTGTCAGAAATCTCAAGACCTTTTACAGGGCATGAAAGTACAGTCCACATTGTTGGGTCAAGTTCGGAAAGATGTGCAATATCTTCTCCTTTAGAAATCTTTACGCGAGCGCAGCCTCCGACGTTACCGAAGTGCCATTTGTAACCGCGGTCTTTTCTGATAATTGCCATATATGTAAAAATAAAAAATGATTAGACGCCTAAGTTGTACGCTGATTTCAATCTATTTTCTTCACCTCGAACACTCCGTCACGGCTCATTCCTATTCGGAACGATGCGTACTCGATCTGATCATCATGAACTAGTTTGAACACGACGTTCACATAGTAGACTTTCTGAACCTTGAGAGGCGTGATTTTTCCGTCCTGATCAAGCGTATCTATGGACATGTGTGAATTATCCATCTTCTGAACATATCTGTACAGGTGCAGACGCAAGATCTCGTTGAGACCTTTCCTCGGATACTTGTCCTTGAGTGCAAGAGCCTTATCATCCAGTACAGCACGCTGTCTGTAGAGCAGCACCTTTTCCTCAAATATTTCCGACTCACCCTCCACAAAAGACGATTTATCACGCAGTGTCTTTACTTCCTCCGGAACCTTTGCCTCCGACACAAAATCAAAGCCTTCCTTTATCTCTCCGACCTTAGTCTCTCCTACAGCAATCGTAGCTTTCTTGTCATAGTATTTGTTGCCGAGTTTATGGGCAAAACAATAACGAAGCAAATCCTTTATGCGGTCCTTCATCATGTAGCTGACTACCAGGACTATGAAAAGAGGCCATGTGACGCTGCCGTACTTTTCCTGATAATACCATGAGACTCCGGTAGCAAAGACCATTGCGACTCCGGCCGCAAGACTGTAATATATCTGCTGAAGGGCGACTCCGTCCTTCTTCTTGTCAAGCTTGATATACAGTTCGCTTTCTGTATACTTCTTCAACATTCCGTAATGGTGAAGAAGGTCGCGGTCTCTCTTCCGTTCTCCGTTGAGAGTCTGGAACTTGACCTTGTTCCTATAGACCAGTTCTCCAGCCACCATATCAGTCAGTCGTTTCCTCAGTTGCACACAAGAAGTGTCATCCAGCGAGTCGATGCGTTTGATAAGGCTGATAGTCCTCACCTCCATAACGTGTGACATGAATTCATCACTCATTCTGAAGTTGTTCTTGACCTTGGCAGGGACTTCCTGGATATCTATTATTTCATATAATGCGCGGAAACTCGAGAGGACCTTCTGAGTGTTGGTAACATATCTTTCTATCTGATCTGCAGCATCAGGCAGCGCGCTGATCAACGCCTTGGCCTTATCACGGAGAGCGCTCTTGAATATTGCAGCAAACATCTTCAGATGGTACTCAAACGCATCATGGGACAGTTGGTCAAACGGATTCTGAGCGACATTGTGAAAGGCTGAGGTCAAAGACTTGAGAGGCAAGGATGACTCCTGCGCCATCTCACGTAGAGTATATACCGGAGTAATCAGTCTGACATTGGACTTGATGTCGCGATAGAACTGTTTCTTACCATAGTTCTCCGGATTGATATCCAGGCTGTTCGGCACAAATATCCAAGCATTGACGGCGAAGTCGTCCTTTACACCGTCATGCATACAGTTGAATCCAAACTTGAATTCAACTGAAAAATTATCATGTTTCTTTACCTGAATATTTATCATCTTAGAACAGACCTGGAGTATATCCTAACCAGTGCAGGACAGTTTCTCCCCATACCACTATCATAACCCATGCTATGAGCATCATTGTGATACCGAACTTGAAGGTATCACTCCAGCTGTAGTGGTTTGTTGTATAGAGCAGCGCTGCCGGCTTGCTGTTGAACGGCAGCACGTAGACATGTTCAATCAAGAGAGATACAGGGAATGAGAGGCTGAGAGGCGGAAGGCCAAACTGCTGCTCGACACCGATTGCAATCGGCAGGAAGACAAGCGCTCTCATGTTCTTCGACTGGAATATCAATCCACTGAAGAGCATCAGACCTGTAAGCAATAGATATAGTACGATGAATGGGGTCTGGGCTGTGATGCCGAGCGCATCCATACCTGCACCCACCAGTACTGAAGGAAGGTCTGTCGCATTCAGACCTGAACCGATGACATAAGCACCGGCAGAGAAGATCATCAGGTGCCAAGGAATATCCACATCATTCCATTTGACGACACCAATGCCTGGAAGCAGAGCTATGATCGCACCAATGAGGACGACAACCTCTGCAGAAACACCATGCCAGCTCTCTGTCACCCACATAATGAGGACGCCGACAAAGATAGCGATGGATTTGAATTCCTCGAATCGCATTTTTCCCATAGCATTCAACTCTTCACGAAGGCGCTCCATACCACCCTGGATCTGAGGCACCTTTTCTTCAGGTTTGAGCGGGAAAATGAGTTTGACACCTACGAACCAGCCTATCAGAAGCAGGATCATAGCAAGTGGAAAGGCAGCAACCAGCCAATCCGAATACATCATGGTCACTTCGCTATATGCTCCGATAAGGAGAGATACAGCCAGCAGATTTGCTCCCGATCCAGTCATGAATGCACTTGCACCGATATTGATCTGGAAAAGATTCTGGAGCACGAGATTTCGGCCGAAGTTATTTCTATTTCCCTGGCTTGCACCGAAGATGGCAGCAACTACCATGAAGATAGGAAGGAGAATTGTAGCCTTGACTGTTGTCGCTGAAATGAACAGAGAAAGAACGACGTTAATGACCAGGAAGCTGAAGAAGATTCCTGCTGCGCTTTTACCGAATTTAAGCACAAACCAAAGTGCGAATCTCTTGGCAACCTTGGTCTTCACCAGCATGCTGGCAAGAACGAATGAAAGGATGTTCAGCCACATTACAGGATGTCCGAGCTGAGCAAACGCGTCCTTCTGGGTAGTCACGCCACAGATGATGACGGCCATGATGACCAACAGAGACGTAAGATAGCTCTGTACAGCTTCAGTAATCCACAGAATTATCGACGAGCAGAAGATTGCAAGCATTGCATAGCAGATGCGGATGAAGTTTTCTTCTCCGACAACGCCCAGACGGGCTTGAGCCTTAGCTCCAAGCTGACTGAAATCCAGATTGTCAAACAACGGAATGTCAACAACCCAATACAAAAGGACGAATACCAAGGCTGCTATAGGACCGCCAAGACGCGCCATCCATTTTTCAAATCCGGATTTCTGCATCTTAGGAAGTTTCTCAACCTTATAATTATTCATATCCAGCGGATCGAATGCCTGCTGCTGGTCTAGTTCTGTGTTCTTATCGGTCATAGTTTAAAATTTAAATGCAGTGGCCTGCCGGGCAGGCCACTGCAAGATAATTACTTCGCCCAATTCTTATATGGGTTCTTCATGAGCATAGAGTTGTAGTACTTCACATCTCCGGTAACTTCCTCACCGAGCCACTCTGGCTTTACAAAAGCCTCGTCCTCAGATGAAAGCTCAACTTCAGCCACAACAAGGCCTTCGTTGTCACCATAGAATTCGTCTACCTCATAAGTGTGGTCACCAGCCTCAACGAGGTAGCGTGTCTTGTCAATCACGCCTGGCTCACAGATCTGAAGAAGGTCCCGAACTTCAGCTA
>JAEIGA010019043.1_pt1 | contig 10467 bp, 22 predicted proteins | sample 9270691 | NCBI WGS metagenome assembly JAEIGA01 (sample SAMN17057246, study PRJNA624740) | gut metagenome | biome: biome; isolation source: fecal sample | host: Bos grunniens | place: China: Xizang | collected 2019
AATTCAATGACGCAGCATACAATCCAGAAATTATGATCTTATTTGCGTGCTATCTCACGCCATAAGATCATAATCTTCTGGCATTTGCTGCATATATGAAACAGATAAAGCAACGCACCGTTATTACGAGTAATCTATATTTGGAGTATACCAAAAGAAATGCAAGGCAGTTAAATTTAATCATCCTGAAGCTTTAATAAGCTTCATATGAGGCGCTGCCGGTTTACCTACCGGCTGCTCCTCATCTGAAAGCTCACCGCTTCAGGACATATGAAACATCTAAAGTAATATACCGAAACTGTTGAGCATTTTATATTTTACAAAGGAGGTAAAACAATGACTATCTATGAAGAGCTGGTTAAGAGAGTTGAAGAAGGAGAGTCGTTTTATATTAACTTCAAGAAAAAATCCTTGAAGATTGGAAAGAAGTTTGTAATTGTAGACGGGTTATATGATGACGAGCGCACTCTTTATACAGATTGCGAATTGGATATTAATGCTATTTTGCGAAAAATAGAACATTTATATCAAAACTACAAATATTCTTTGCCAAGTGAAAGAAGTGACAGCAAAAGAAGAAAATATTTTAAAGCGCTATCAATCAATGAGCTTACCGATAATCAATTAATGATGGCGGATAGACGTGATGTAGCACAAGCAAAACTTGAGGGGTTTATTTTATGTTCCATGTTAAATGAACAATTTAAATGGGATGAAGATATGGGCAAATGGTTTTATCAAAGTAAAAGTGATCCAGACTTAGTTATTCTGAGAAGCTGGATTGAAAATAATTAATTAATAGAAAAGGAGAATGATATTATGACAAACAAACAAAGAATGGAAATGTTAAATAACGCAGGTATTAACGTTAGCAAGTATTTCACTGTTGACCTTGACAATGGCACTAAGGTTCATCTTATTGTTGATGAGAATGGAAACTTCACTCAGGTTAAGAATGACCCTATTGCAAATCAGATTATTGAAGATGGCTATGTAAGAAATACCAAGCTTCACAGAAGATTTGTTATGGCTCAGATGTTCCACATGCTTAACTATGTATCCTATGACAAAAAATACTCTGGATATAATGATTACCTTAAGAAGAGATATGGTTATCACTATACTCTTACTATGATGCTTGAGGAAGTTAAGGTTCTGGATAAGCTTGAGCAGAGAGATAGAGAAAGCTTTGATGAGAGAAGCCATTTCTTCACAAAGGAAGTTGTTATTGCAGTTCTTGAAGACTATATGAACAAACTGGAGCAGCATGTTGATAATCTTCCTGATCGCAAGTGCAAGGGAGTTCCTTATAAGAGAATTAAGGGCGAGGATATCTTTAATGCAGACCTTGAAAAGAAACTGTATGCACCTTTGAGAAAGAAGCTTAATCGTGTTCGTGGCGCTCATAACTATAATACAATTTATCTTTATGTGAAAGATTTCATGAAAGATATGATTAAGCTTCCTTATGAAACTCCTAAGAGTAAGGTATGGATTGATGCTTACAAGGGAGAGGGCGCTTACTATACTCTTAAGAATCTTGTAATGTTCCATGACTGTACTATTTATACTGGTCCTGTTCACAAGATCACTTATAGAAGATTTGATGGCGCTGAGGCTGTTAGATATCTTAACAGTAAACTTGATGAGTATAAGGGAGAAGGTTGGAGAATGTTTGCTCTTATGAAGAAGGTAATTGCAGACAATGATTTCAATTTCAACGACAGAATGAAGGAAATTTATTCTGAGGAGTAATTAACTATTAACAGATAGATACTGTTTAATGTACAAGGCATTTGGACTTCAATCTCCCGCATAGTAATATCATCTTACCAGCCAATTGGCGGCATATCTGCCGCCAGTTTCGCTGGTAATATGACATACCATCGGGATATATGAGACAGTTAAAGTGATATCTACGTAAATGCAGAGTACATTTGGTATAAGCGCCAATATACACAAGGGAATTGGTTCAATAAACCTGCAATAACCCTGTATCTCACGACATGATATACCAGGTTAATCACCTGGTATCTCACGAAGTGATATACAGGCCATTACAGGTTAAATATGAAACGTATAAAGGGAGCTTACGTGGTTCATGAGTGTATATAAGTCAATAAAAATGGAGGTTTGAGAATGGAAAATAAAACAGCTTTTCTTGAAAAACCAGAAATACCTAACTACATAATGAAAGACTTGCGACAACAAAGAGGGCTTGATGAGAATGATACATCTCAAGATGAAGAGATACTTGGATTAAGTGGATTTGAATTCTTTGACAAATGGTTGAAATGGAACGGATTTATTGGATATACAAGAGATATTCTTGATGTAATTTATTTTGCTTATGGAATTGACTTAAATGAATACCCGTTTTACGAGGATATTGAAAGAAGCTTGATGGAGTGATAACTATGGAAATTAAAATTAATGTTAAACTTTTAAATAAACAGATTCAGCTGTTGGACACTTATGCAAGTATCATAACTGACAAGTACTACAAAGAACTAGTAGACGGGGCTATAGGACTTTTAGATAAAATTAGCTTTGCCGTTGAAGAGGGAGAGGAAGTTTGTTTTAAGAGATGTGAGGAGGAATAATTGTGTTCTACTATTTAGTAAGATATTCATTTGATGCAAACAAACCTGTATTTGGGCCATTTGATACAGAAGAGGATGCATGGAAAGCAGCTTTGGCTGATGCTCAAAAGGAATTTAATATTGACCAAGATGAAAACGAGTATGATTCTGATATGTCTGAGTATGAAGAGCATGGCGAGATTATACTTGTCAATCATTTTGATGACAGGTCTGATACTACAGAATATATTTTATTTGAATTATAAGATTTGGAGGTAATATTATGGGTACAAAAAAGGCAAAGAACATAAGCAAGATTAAAAAGGAATTGGCTGCTCAGAGACTTACTGACATGATTACTAAGAAAGATGAGTATATCAAGATTGTTGACCAACTTCATGTATACTTTGCAAAAGGCAATACTAAGACTGGCGTTGCTGTTCCTAGTGTTAGTTTGATTCCTGTATATAACTGCAATAATTGCTCTAAGTGTAAAGACCTGTGCTATGATCTTAGAAATGATTGCTGCTATCCTGGTTGTCGTGACAAAAGATCTGTTAATGCAGCTATTTTTGAGGCAGATCCTGAGCGCTATTTTAATGAAATCAATGAGGGAGTTAAGGCATTCCGCTTCTTTAGATGGCATATTGGTGGTGACATCATGAGTACGTATTACTTTGAGAAGATGGTATGGATTGCAGAACAGAATCCTCATTGTGAATTCTTGGCATTCACCAAGTGCTTTGATATTGTAAATAATTGGCTGGATGAACACGAGCTTCCTAAGAATTTGCATATCATCTTTAGTGCATGGGTTGGAATGGAAATGGATAACAGACATAATCTGCCTACTTCCAATCCTTTGTTCTTTGATGGAACTACTACTGCACACGACGGTGCGGTGTACTGTTCGAACAATTGTACACGATGCGCCAAGGCAGGTGAAGGTTGCTGGGTTATGAAAAATGGAGATGAGGTCATTTTCCCGGCACACTAAACAGTACAAAATTAATGTAAATTTGAAAGGTGGTATGCTATGAGAACATTACAAGGAATGAGAATGAATGTTGAATATATGATGGAACAGATGAGAATTGATGCCATCAATGACACCTTTGAGAAGTTCAAGAAAGCAGATAGACATTATTATGAAACGAGCGAAGGCGGAAGTGAAGTAACTAAGCTTATTAAGGAACTTGAAGAGCTTGGAGCGAATATGGAATATATAACGGAAGTTGATTTGCAGATTCGTGATGAAGTTTGTGGGCTATAAAGATGTAATTTTAAGTGGAGGAAGTTATGAGTACAGTATATTTTAAGGTACTTGATGTTCACCAGTATGGTTGGTATGCCTATGCCGAGGACGATATTTTTATTCTTGGAGATGATTATCCGCATGAGGGCGGAGAGCTTTATAGAGGAGAATTTAAGGAAGATAAGATTCCTTATCTTAACGAGTTTAAGCGAGATTGTCCAGAAGCATATGATAATGCCGTTAAATATTTCAATAGTAGACCGAAGAATGACAAGCAAGCTATTACAGAACATGAGGAAGAAGTTCTTGTAGAAGCACTAAGCCATTATGCAAGTTATTGTAGAGACATGTATAGAAGACTACATGCAAATAGATGCGAAGATGTGGCTAGTGAATACTGGAATAATTGGTTTACCGCAGGTTTGTTGGCAGACAAAATTCTTAACATGTTAAAAGGATAATTTTATGAGGTAAATGTATATGGGAAAGACAATAAGAATCAGAGAAATAGTCGATAAAGTGTCTGAATTGTATAGGGATGAAAAAAAGAAAGTTAGTGATTTGTCCGATGAATTGAATAGTATTTATCTTGAACTTAGTAAGCATGAAAAAGATGGTGGAAAGAACATTACAGTTGCTGAATATGAAAAATTGAAAATGCAAAAATATACTCTTGAACAGAATAAAAGGTCGCAGAAAAAATACTGTGATGGAATTTTTATGGCAAGAGAATTGCTCATGGACTTAGGGTTTGATACGGTTGTAGATATGGACGAATAACTAAAATGGCAATTTTATGAGGTAATATTATGCTAAAAGAAATGGAATGTTTGATAATAGCTGTTGCATTAGGTCGTATGGCCGCTAGAATTTTAATTGAGATTTTTAACCACATAAAAGAATGATTTTAAGAGGTGAAAAATATGTTAGTTGGAGATTTAATATATAACGATGATTTTGACTGTAATTGTAATTATGAAATTTACGATTGCACGGAAGATGGAAAGCAATGGGGAGATGGTGCTGAACTTATTTTTAGCACAATTATAAATGGATTTAAGAAACCATTGAATAGTGTGCTTGATATGAAAATCAAATATATTACTACAAATGAAAATGCAATTATTATTGAAGCGGAGGTATAAACATGAACACAAACTTTCAGATGTTAAAGGAACTTCTTGAGAAGTATCATCCTGTGCAGCGAGGCATGATGAATATTACCGAAACCACCCTTATCAGAGAAACGCTACATATTAACGAAATGGATGTTCTGCAGCTTAGAAATCTAAGAGATTTTACGGTATTGCATCTTGGTCGCTCTGAAAAGATGGAAGATTGGGATCGCATGAGTGCCATTACTACTGTGATTGATGTTAGAATCAATGAGCTTGGCGGAGAAGTTTAATTTTGAAGGGAGATAATATTATGAAGGCTTTTAGTATTAATGAATTGGAAAACATTTTTGAGATTGGTCGTGCCATGCAGTGTGCAGCTGATAATGGCGAAATTGAAATTGAGGATAGTAAGAATGTATTTCTGTTTGCAGCAAGACTGGCAATGGAATTTGAAGATAAATATCCTGGCACAGAGGATTATTATGGTGATCTTGATGAGTTTATTACTGATAAGATTTTGAAGGAATTCAGAAAAGACAATTAAAAGTAGTTTGAAATAATAAATTGGGGCCAGAGCTTTCTGGCCTCATTTTGTATTTAGAAAGGAGATTAAATTTATGAAAACAAATTATGGATGGAAACTATTTGAACAAGATCCTCAGGGAAATTTATATCCTTTATTTCTAGACAAAGACACTGTATATCCTATTGATGAGTGGATTAATGCAGAGATTCATTATGGTAAAAAATTTGCTCCTAGACCCGGAATCCACTGTGGTATCATTCCTGCTGCCCCTTGGCTTATGTCAGTCGATGCGCTTGGTAATGGATATTATAAGGGAAGACGCAAGGGCTGGAGACGTGTTTGGGCATACATCGAATATAACTGTACTATTAACTATAATAATGAGGTGTCTGCACTGAAAAAGAAGTGCTTTGAAGATAAAATTCCTGAGAATGGATGGTACTACTTTAAAGAATATGGAAAGGCAACTTGGATTATTACCGACAAGATTAAGATTTTGAGAACTGTTACTGAAGAAGAGAGACAGAAAATTCTCAAAGACGCTGGATACGATGAAGTAAAGGCGTTTATACCTTATAGAAATGCAATTCTGAAACGCAAAAAGATTGCCTAAAATTGACCAAATATTCGAAATAAATAATCTTGACAATCCAAAATTAATGTAGTATAATGCAGAAAGGAAAAGAGAAAAATGAAACAGTGTTTGTTTAATACGTGTTCTGATAATTGCTGCGCTTACTGTAAGCTGCATCATTGCTCTATGACCGTTAAGCAGATGAAGGCAAAGAACTGTCTTCAGAAGAAGTGCTGGCATCTTGTGAAAAATGAAGAACACGCTTATTGGAGACAGAGAGAATGCACAAAGCAGAAGAGAAAGAGCAGAAAGATGGCCATTGATGCCTATGTTAATACTGTTAGCGGAGGTGTTGTTGTATGAACAAAGCAAGACGTAAAGCAATTCTGGAGGCCGTAAAGAAAATTGAAGACTTGGTGCAAAGCATTTATGACGAAGAGCAGGAAGCCTACGACAATATGCCAGAGGGTCTGCAGGAGTCAGAAAATGGTCTTAATTCACTTGATGCGCAAGAAAATTTAGAAGCTGCAATTGATGCTCTTGAGGAAGCAATCTCTTATTTGGAGGACATTTGTTAATGGCAGAGACTTATGATCGAGTGAATTATATTGTTATTAACGGAAAGCAATATTATACTGGCACAGTATTTATGATCGACTTTAGAGGGAAGGTGCAGGAAACTGTGTTTATCTGCACCATTCCCGCCTCCAATCGTGTAGTGTGCAAAATTGCTGATATGCGCTGGATTTTGAGCGCAAAAGATTTTAACAAGCGTCTTGTTGAAATCACAAATAAGATGGATTCTAGTGTGCGTACACCAGTTAAAAAGACAATGAAGGACAGTGAAATCGACAGGCTGTTCATTGGCTGGATATGGTATATTACTCTTATGGCAGTTAGTGTGATTTTTAAGGATGCAATTGGTCTTTGGATTTTTATTTCAGTAGTGTTCTTTACTTGGAGAGATAAGAAAATTAAAGAGGAGGGAACGTATTATGAGTGGTAGATTCGAAAAAGAGCAGCAAGTCGATAAGCTTGTTTTGAAAAAACTAGATTCAATGCCTGCTGTGCTAAATGAATACTATTATAGCTTAATCGGTTCTGGCAAATCATACAGAACTGCCAAAGAGTATATTTATAATGTAATTAAATTTATTAAATTTACATTTGGCGAAGAGTGTGATGATGATTTTTACCTCAAAGTTACGTCTAACCATGTCAACAAGTATATTGCATCTTTGCGCACAAAAAATATTAGTGGAAAAACCTCCAGAACTTCTGATAGTTATAAAACGTCAAATTGGTCTTCTTTAAATTCGTTTTTTCAATTTTTGGTACCAGAGTATATCCAAACAAATCCTGTGGCAAACACTCAAAGACCAAAAATGAAGGATAATCCACATGTAACGTATTTAAATGAAGAAGAGATTGCAAAAATCTTAGACAATGTGGAAAAGAAATCTAATGATAAAATTAGAAATAGAAATCTATGTTTATTTAAGCTTGGATTTGCAACTGGGTTACGTATTTCTGCAATTGTGCAAATTGATATAGATGATTTGAATTTAAATAAAAACCAGATTAGAGTTACGGAAAAGGGCGATCATGATTATTACGTAATGATCGGCAGCAATCTGAAAAAACAAATACTATTGTGGTTGGAGGACAGAGATCGATATTTTAAAAATGCAAACACAAGCGCACTGTTTGTGTCACAAGAGGGAAATAGATTGAGTGAGCATACAGTGGATGGATTGATGGAAAGATATACGGATGGAATGACCGATAAGCATGTTACACCACATGTGATGCGCCATTCATGTGCAACTAATCTATATGAAAAAACTGGAGATATCTATTTGTGTGCAAAGCAGTTGAACCACAAAAACGTGTCCACTACGCAAAGATACGCAGAGCTTTCTAAGGAAAGACAAAAGAAAGCATCGGACATTCTTGACGACATGATTTGACAAGAATGTAAATATTCCAACAATTACAAATTGACAAACACGTGTTCGCAATATATAATAATCCACAAAGGGGTGGCAAGTATAAATGTATAATTCTGAAATGAAAGAAGGGTTTATAAAAGATTATTTAAGATCAAGGGTGGTTGCTAGGACATCCTTGTATAGTTTGTTTAGAAAAACGGAATCGTTTGAAGATCAATGGAACAAAGATTGCAGCCAGTTTAATCAAGATGAAGTTCTAGATATGTATAAGGATTTTAAAGCAAAATCTGTGTACTCACTTCTCAACTATAATACGATATTAAAAGCATATTGTGCATGGAAAGGGTATTATCACAAGGAAAAAGTAACGGAATCATATGATAATATTAATATAGAATTGATAAAACCCTGTATTCCAGAGGGCGCAAATAAGTTTTTGAGTAGAGAAGATATAACGGAAATTGAAAATCAATTGTACAACTATACAGATCGTGCAATTTTAGAATGTTTATGGGAAGGAATTTCTGGTCCAAGTATGATTGATTTAGTCAGTATAAACAAATCTATGCTGGACTCAAAGGAAAAAACATTATATTTTGCTGACGGAAGAGTAGTGCAGTTAACTGACAGACTAAATGAGCTTTTAATAAAGGCGCTTGATGAAACTGAATATATGTGTTATGGTGAATCATTAAGAGTAAAGAAGTTGATTGGCATTGGAAGCTTATATAAAGAGAGAGATAATGCCTATGCAGCTGACTCAAGTGATAAAGCGTTTCGTTGGGTGTACAGAAAAGTACAGAACTTTAGAAATCATGTTAGTATCCCCGGACTAACAATGAAAAATATACACATATCTGGTATGTATCATTATTTATGCCATGGCATGCAAGAAACCGGTCTTGACCTGAAAAGTTTTTTGAGATCCGATGACGGTAGAGATTTGGCAATTAAATATGGCTTTCATTCAGAATTTTATGTAGATAATTTGACACACCGCTTTAAAGACTTTGTTTAATGTGTAATTGACAGAGATGCATGTGACTTAAGGGGGATTAGAAATTGATACAAAATATCATTACAAAAGAATTTATTGAGAGATTTAATGCACTAAATGATAAAAAAGCAAATGTATATATTGGGCATGCTTTATATGGGTCACAAAAAATGAGAGGATGCGTTCCCCATACTCTATGGGACGGGGAACGTATTGGCTTTGTAATTGAAGAAGAAGAGAGATATATTATGATAGACGAGCTGTGTGAAGTTGCCGCAGACGATAATGGATGTTGGATTAAGGGTGATGTTATGGAAATTAGAGTTAATATTCAATAAACTAAAGGGATAAAGGATTATTGAGAGGTATATGGGACAATTTCAAGGGACTTGACAAACTGGAAAAAGTATGATATACTATCACCAACAAAGGAAACAGTACAAAATGAATGTAAGGTTTTTATAGTTGGTGATAGAGGGGAGGTCACATATGTTTGGAAGGCAGGGGAAAAGATCGCACGTGGATTCAGTGCCAATGTTGTGGGTATATATACCAAATAAACAAGAAAATTTCTATTGAGAAGTCTATAGTTGAATCAGTTTGTCCAGAGTGTCGGGGACACGTTGGATTAAATTGTGGAGATAAAGAAGAAGATATTTATGTTTATATGAATCCGAATTTAGATAACAGGTACTATTAAAGGAATTATATTTTTTATAATTAACAATACAAAATTTATGACAAGAAGAGAGGTAACAGCCATGGTTTATTATGCTACTGATGTAACAGAAAAGATTTATCTATACCATGAACATAATCCCAGTGATGCACATTATATTACGTTAACAAAGTCCGGTGATTTTCCTTCATTTTACGTACAGTGTTGCTGCAACAAGAAATGGTTTTGGGAATTTAAGATGGATAACATTTCAAACTATGAGATGATCAAACATGTTGTGATGGACACCATCATGGAAAGCGCCAATATGCGTGAACTTCTCGAAAAGCTTGATGAGCAGTTCGAAGAGATTTTTGATGACATTGTAGATTGGGATACAGAGTGGGATGATAGCGAAGAATGCTGTTGTGAAAATTGCAATCATAGAGATTGCTTAAATTAATAAAGGACAGAAAAGGAGATAAGACGTAATGGCAAATAGAATTTTTGACCTACAGGAAACTAAGGGAACCTTTCAGGTGAGAGGTATTATTAACGGAACTGAAAAGGATCGTTTTTACACTGACAAGAAGACTAAGACTGGCAAGGATTTTAGAGCAGTTAATTTCGGCTGCGAGTATAACGATAAGCAGACTATTTATATGAGTCTAAATGGTATGCCTCAGCAGAAGGTTTATTTTTCTAAGAGAAATCAGAGCACTGGAAAGACTGAAACTAAGGATGTACCTTGGGCAAATAGAAACAAGTTTAATGAAGAAGGTTTCCGCATGATTGGTGTTGGTCT
>JAEIGA010019044.1_pt1 | contig 10466 bp, 7 predicted proteins | sample 9270691 | NCBI WGS metagenome assembly JAEIGA01 (sample SAMN17057246, study PRJNA624740) | gut metagenome | biome: biome; isolation source: fecal sample | host: Bos grunniens | place: China: Xizang | collected 2019
CTTACAAGTGTAACTATTCCTAACAGTGTAACGACGATCGGAGATCGAGCATTTGAGGATTGTAGCAGTCTTACAAGTTTAACCATTCCTAATAGTGTAACAACGATCGGAATTTACGCATTTGAGAATTGTAGCAGTCTTACAAGTTTAACTATTCCCAATAGTGTAACAACGATCGGAAGTTACGCATTTGAGGATTGTAGCAGTCTTACAAGTGTAACTATTCCTAATAGCGTAACTTCTATTGGAGGTTTTGCATTCTCAGGTTGTACAGGCGAGTTGATTATAAATAATAAGGTTCTTGTTGAAACTGATTATATGCTTGGAGGTGGAACTTATCCATCATACTACGGTTGGCTAGCCGGTGTAAAGTTTACAAAACTGACTATAGGTAATGGCATTATGAAGATTGGAATGTTTGCATTTTATGATTGCAGTAGCTTTATAAGTGTAACTATTCCTGATAGCGTAACATCAATCGAAGCAAGTGCTTTCTCTAAGTGTAGCAGCTTAACGAGTGTGACAATTCCTGATAGCGTAACTACGATTAAAAGTTCTGTATTCTCGAATTGCAGCAGCTTAACGAGTGTGACAATTCCTGATAGCGTAACTACGATTGAACATTATACATTCAAGAATTGCAGCAATCTTACAAGTATAGTTATTCCTAATAGTGTAACGACAGTCGGAACGGAAGTATTCTATAACTGCAGTAGCCTTACAAGTGTAACTATTCCTGATAGCGTAACTTCGATTGGAGAGAAAGCGTTCTATGAATGTAGTAGTCTTACAAGTGTAACTATTGGTAGTAGCTTAGCTTTGATTGGAGATCAGGCATTTTATGATTGCATTAGCCTTAAAAGTGTATATTGCAAGGCAACAACACCGCCAGAGGGAGGCTATTCTATGTTCTCAGGCAACGCCTCAGGTCGCAAGATTTATGTACCTATGGAGTCGGTTGAGGCGTACAAGTATGCGTATCCTTGGAGTGAGTATAAGTCAGATATTGTTGGCTACAATTTTTAGTAATAGGTAGTTAACAAAACTATCACAACTTATTTACCCGCGCTACGGAAGTGTAGCGCGGGTATTGTTTTAATGCCCTTAGGAAAGGAGTGTTATTGCTGATTCAACATATCACTAGCCTCTATCATATTTCGGGTACGATTTTTAATACCCGTAATATTTTACCTTTAGTTCTTAGTTAAAAATAAAAGTTCCCAAAAGTTTAGTAAGCTTTTGGGAACTTTTGCTTTATTTAGTTTTCACCTTTATAGCGAGCATCTTAGAGTTGCCACATCTCTCCAGCCGAGGAGCAAATCCTTTGTGGCGAGGCGCTTCTTGCCTGCAAGCTGCACATCGTCAATATAGAGCCAGCCATCGGCACAAGCAACGGCGATATAGCTCTTGCCATCTGTGCGGATAGTGCCTGGTGTGGCGTTGGTGTTGCTAAGTTCAAAGTGTGTTGTAAAGATCTTCATCGAGCCGCACTCTGCATCATCCTTATATAGTGGTGTCCATGCTGCAGGGTATGGCGAGAGGCCACGCACAAGATTATGGATGCTCTCGGCGCTCTTTGTCCAGTCGATACGGCAGTCATCCTTAAAGATCTTTGGTGCTGGGCGTAGGGTATTCTCATCAATATGCATCTGCTCGGTGGTGGTATAGTCACCCGAAGCGAGCTTATCAACGGTGAGTGTCACCAACTCTGCACCTACATACATCAACTTATCGTAGAGTGTGCCGATATTATCCTCAGCGAGGATATCGACCTCGCGCTGCTCGATAATAGCGCCCTTATCTATCTCGTGGTTGAGCAGGAAGGTAGTTACGCCAGTGCGGGTGTCGCCATTGATGATTGCCCAATTTATAGGTGCTGCGCCGCGGTACTCAGGGAGTAGTGAGGCGTGGAGGTTGAAGGTACCGAGCTTAGGCATAGCCCATACTACCTCAGGGAGCATACGGAAGGCGATGACAACGCCCAAGTCTGGCTCCAAGGCTCTGAGGCTTGCCAAGAACTCCTCATCGCGGAGCTTCTCAGGCTGTAGGATAGGTAGTCCAAGCTCCTCGGCAACGACCTTAACATCGCTCTTGTGGAGCTTCTGACCACGACCTGCTGGCTTGTCGGGTGTGGTAACTACAGCGACAATATTATAACCCTCACCTACGAGTTTGCGAAGCGATGTTGCGGCAAACTCGGGAGTACCCATAAATACGATTCTTAACTGCTTGCTATTCATTTGATTTCTTATTTCTCTTTTTCTTTCTCTTCATCCACGATGGCAGACGCTTAGATATAGCCTTGCGGAGCTGTCTGAGCTTAACATCGTACCAATCCATATCCAAAAGCGAGGTGTCGTTCGTAGCCTTCTTAAGCAGATATATGGCTATAGGTGTGAGTAGCACCATAGGGAACCACATACCCACAACAGACTCCAAAGTACCCTCCTTGGCCATCTTCTCACCAGGAATACTGATGACATAGTAGATGACAAAGAAGATTACCGATATGACGATAGGTGTACCCAAGCCACCCTTCTTAATGATAGCACCGAGTGCAGCACCGATAATGAAGAATACGATAACAAGTGCTGGCATGGTGAGCTTACGATGCCACTCCACCTCGGCACGATAGAGGCGTGTAAGTGCCATCTTCGAGGAGTGCTCGTCAAAACTATATGAACCCTGTGATGAGCGCGAAGCACTCAGAGCCATAGAATAGACCTTAGCATGCTGGCGCATAGATATATTCTGTAGCGAGTCGTAAAAGTTGAACGCCCTATACTCCGAGCGGTCGAAGCGCACAGAGTCGTTAGGTATTATCGTGGTGTCGCGTTTGAATATATCGTTCTTGAGCATAGGTACAAATGCCGAGAGTGAGTTCTTGTCGATAGTCACCTGCAATGAGTCCATAAGCGACTCAAGCTCCAACATATTACGGGTCTGCGACTCGGTGTAGGCGGTGTTACCGGCATTGCCTGATGCCACCTCATCCATAGGGAAGGTACCATCCTGACGCACAAACTGATGCTCACGCATGGTGTTCTTGTCGTACCACTGCGAGTTACGCGTATGCTCATAGGTCTGACCGTTGAAGAGCGTAACATATAGATATGCCTTATCGTCCGACATGCTGATATATCCAGAATCGGCCAATGTGGTGGTCATATCGCCATTCTCAGAGCGCGTATCGTAGATAAGTACATCGTGAAGAAGTTGTGACTCGGGGTCTTGATGCTCCACGCGGATGCTCATATCGGGGAGGCCATTGAAGAATATACCATCCTGGAACTTAAGCTCCTGGCGCTGCTCCCTCACATTATATAATATCTCGTACATTCGTTCATTGGTATATGGTACGAGGTTGTTCGATATGAAGAAGCTACCCACAGCGACCAAGCCCACAACAAAGAGCATAGGGCTGAGGATGCGCATAAGTGATAGACCTGCCGACTTCATGGCAAGTAGCTCAAAGTTTTCGCCAATATTTCCGAGGGTCATAATCGCCGAGAGCAGCATGGCGAGAGGCAGACCGAGTGGAATCATGTTGATAGAGCCACAGATAAACAGCTCGGCAATGGTACTAACGGCAAGACCCTTACCTGTAAGCTCATCGATATATCGCCATACGAAGTTCATCATCAATACAAACTGGATGATGAAGAACACTGCCATCAATGGGCCTACATAGGCCTTCAAAACAAGTTTATGTATCTTTTTCATCTACGCGTTACTCTACTTTTTCGCAAAGTTAATAGTTTTACTCCAATAAGCATCAATACAAGGATGAATATTATGCAACTTCCCGTAGGTACATCATACTCATAACTGAGTATGAAGCCTATGACATTACCCGCAATAGCGATTATCGCCGATAGCGGAGTTATCAGACGGTAGTCCTTGGTTATCTCGTTTGCGATAACCGTTGGTATGGTTATAAGCGATAGGAGTAGTATGATACCCATCACCTTGATTGATAGTACGATAACTATGGCAATGATGATAGCCATGATATATGCTACGCGGGCTGTGTTAATACCCTGACTCTTGGCATACTCCTCGTCAAAGGTTATATACATCACTCTTCGTAGCCATAGTACAGCGCCCACGATAAGTAGTGCGGCAACGATACCGAGCCAAACAATATCTGAGGGGGTCACAAGCAGGATATTACCAAAGAGGTAGCTTGTGAGGTCGGTAGCGTAGCCTGGGCGTAGCGACATGAACAACGCACCTATAGCCATGCCCACAGACCAGATGATACCGACAACAGAGTCCTCGCGTATATGGCCGCGGCGCGAGGCAAACTCGATACCTACGGATGATAGTGCTGCGAAGCATAAAGCACCCATGATAGGGTTGATGCCAGCATATAGCGCAATGCCCAATCCTCCGAAGGAGGCGTGGGTAATACCGCTACTTAGAAATACTATGCGGCGTGTGACGATGTAACTGCCTATAATACCACAAGTTATGCCCGAAAGTATCGAGGCGATAAATGCGTTTGTTAGGAAGTCGTACGCAAATATGTTCGCAAAAATATCCATATAACCCGCAAATTTACTTTTTTTTGTAATACTATGAAAACTTTTTTTTACTTTCGTATAACTTTTTGTAACTTCGCACCGTAAGTTTGATATAAATTTGATAGAATATACCTTATTGCTATGGAGCAGAAAAGAGTAAGTTTTCACACTTTGGGCTGTAAGCTCAACTTCTCGGAGTCCTCAACTTTGGCGCGTGAGTTTGAGCGTGGAGGATACCTCAGAGTAGAGCCATCAGAGCCTACAGATGTGGCGGTTATAAATAGCTGTTCGGTGACCGAGCATGCCGATAAAAAGTGCCGTAATATCATACGCAAGATACATCGCAGAAATCCTAATGCAATTATCGCTGTGACAGGATGTTATGCACAGCTTAAACCTAACGATATCGCGGCAATCGAGGGTGTCGATTTGGTGCTTAGTAACAATGATAAGGGTGACCTTTTTAGCCGTGTTGATCAGCTCTCGGCGAAGGGTAAAGCAGAGGTCTTTAGCTGCTCGGTTGAGAACCTTACGCGCTTCTTCCCTGCCTACTCTTCGGCAGACCGTACACGCTCATTCCTAAAGGTGCAGGATGGATGTGACTACAAGTGTGCATACTGCACCATTCACTATGCCCGCGGAGCAAGTAGAAATATGCCTATCGCGGAGCTTGTTGCCGAGGCCGAGGAGATTGCATCACTTGGTCAGCGAGAGATAGTTATTACGGGCGTAAATACGGGCGATTTTGGTCGTACTACGGGTGAGAAATTCATCGATTTGCTCAAGGCTTTGGATAGGGTAGAGGGCATAGATCGTTACCGTATTTCGAGCATCGAACCAAATCTTATAACTGATGAGATTGTAGAGTTTTGCGCGCAGTCACCTAAATTTGTTCCTCACTTTCATATTCCGTTGCAGAGTGGCTCAACACGCATCCTTGGATTGATGCGCCGCCGCTATACGGCTGAGAAGTATCGTGAGCGTATTGCAAAGATTAGAGAACTGATGCCTGATGCCTTCCTCGGTGTGGATGTTATTGTGGGCTTCCCAGGTGAGGGTGAGGAGGAGTTTATGGAGACCTATAACCTCTTGGAGGAGGTGGGTGCATCATTCCTCCATATCTTCCCATTCTCGGAGCGTGCAGGAACACCTGCTGTGTCGATGCCAAACAAGGTGCAATCGCGTATCTCTACCGAGCGTGTCGAGCGTCTTGAGGAACTTAGTGCGAAGTTGCATAAGTCGTTTAGTGAGAAGTTCTTAGGTCAGGTGCGCGAGGTGCTATTTGAGAGTACTGATCGCAGCGGTAAGATGTATGGATATACGGATAACTACCTGAGGGTTTCAGCACCATATAACACCGAGCTAATCAATCAAATTTGCAAGGTGCGTCTTGTTGCTTTAGATGCTGAGGGAAACATTACCTCTGAAATAGTTGGATAATTCCCACAAAAGTATTACTTTTGTCAGATTATTATTTCGTAGAGAAGTATGTTTGATAGAGTTAAGGATATATTTACTTTGAGCTCGATAAGGAGTCGCGTGCGAGTGGCATTTGCAAGTATCATCTTGTTGCTTGCCTTCTCTGGCGCGATGTCTCTCTTTGAGCTTGAGCGTGTTAGTCACGATACAGAGGAGATTTTGCGTGCAAGTAAGGTGACTACCGACCTTGCCCGTGAGATGGTTAATGCTCTTAACGAGCAGAACGATGCCATTATCGAGATGGCGGTTATTGGTGGCAATCTTGTGGATATCACCCCACACTACAACCGTTGCGTGGAGTCTATCCAGCGCCTTAATGTCGCTACGGAGCGTGCGCAGCAGCGTATGGTGGAGATTGGTAGCCCTACGCTCACCGACTCGCTTATCTACTACACCGCCAAGATTAACGACCTTGCAAATAACTACATCAATGGCGATGTACACCGCTTTACGCTTAACGATGAGGAGTCTCTTGCTACACCTCATGCATGGTATGTGGAGTGCTACAAGCCTGAGTATGTGAATGTGTCAAGGCAGGTGACTAAGTTTATGACGGGCTCGGAGAGTACGCTCGGCCCAGATGTTAACCGCCTAAGTAATACAGCAAGACGCGCGGTGACACCCGTTTTTATCTCGCTTGTGGTGATGGTCGTGGTAGTGTTGATGTTGCACTACTTCCTTAACTACTATCTCATTCGTCCAATCATCCGCATCAATAATGAGTTGGGTGACTATCTGCGCTATAGGTCGCCATTCGACAAGGAGATTCCTTGCCGTGATGAGATTAAGTCGTTGCGTGACCGTATAGTGCTACTCATTGCAAAACTTAAGTAATCGTAGGAGTAGGTATGAGAGTCCCTGTAGTTATACGATACATTGGCATGGTGATGCAGTTTATTGCCGCATTTATGTTGGCATCGGCTGGCGTCTCTATGCTCAATGGCTACGACTCGGCATACTATCCGCTTCTTCTATCATCCTTTATCACCGCCTTGTTGGGTGCTTTCCCGCTATTCTTCGTTGAAAAGGTAGATGAGATAAAGACCAAGGAGGGTTACGCTATTGTCGTGGGCTCATGGCTTGTGGCGTGTATCGTGGGTATGTTCCCATATCTTATATGGGGTGGTGAGTTTACGGTTATAAACGCATGGTTTGAGAGCGTGTCGGGCTTTACAACTACGGGAGCATCCATACTCAACGATATTGAGTTCCTGCCTCGTGGCCTGCTCTTCTGGCGCTCATCTTCGGCATGGATAGGCGGTGTGGGTGTTGTAATGTTTGCACTCGTTATCCTTCCATCTATGGGTAAGAGCCGTCATATGCTCTCAAATGTGGAGATGAGTACCATCGCCAAGGATAACTTCCACTACCGCACGAAGGTTATCTTTCGCATCCTTATCACCATATATGTGGGATTTACCATTATCACTACCATTGCGCTTAAGTATAGCGGCATGACATGGTTTGATGCGATAAACCACGCTATGACCTCATGCGGAACATGTGGCTTTAGTACCAAGAATAACTCGGTAGCATTCTGGGATAGTTCAGCCATTGAGGGTATTATGATGGCGGCTATGACTCTGTCGGCAATACACTTCGGTGTCCTTTACGCCACATTTACGGGTAAGCGCAACAATATCTTCCGCTCGGAGGTGGTGCGCACATTTCTCATTATGATGGTGGTTATCTCCTTGGTTATCGCCGTAAACCTCGTATCATCAAACATCTACACCGACTTTGGTGAGGCTATGCGCCACGCATCGTTCCAGGTGGTGAGTATCTCGACAACATCGGGCTTCGCTACGGTAGATACAAATACATGGTCACCTTTGGCTATTGTGTTGCTGATATTCTGCTCGGTGATATGTGGTTGTGCTGGCTCTACATCGGGAGGTATGAAGGTGGATCGTCTGCTTATTGCCTCTAAGGTTATTCGTAACCGCATGAAGATACAACTCCATCCTAACGCTATTATACGCACTAAGGTCGATGGCATGGTGCAGGAGGAGAGTATACAAAATCTCGTTATGACCTATATCGTGTCGTATATCTTGTTGGCTTTATTGGGTACGGTGATATACACGATGTTTGGTTGTGATATGACCACAGGATTTACGGCATCTATATCGTGTCTAAGTAATGTAGGCCCAGGCTTTGGTGAGATAGGCTCTATGTCAAACTTCTCGGAGTTACCCGTGGTGCTTAAACTCAACTCTACGCTACTAATGCTTATAGGTCGTTTGGAGATATTTGGCTTTATACAGTTATTGTTTATTCGCTCTTGGAAATAGTATGACAAGATATTTTACAACACTACTTCTGCTATTTGTTGCCACCGTGACATCTGCTCAGGTCGATTCCACATTGGTCGATTCGCTAATGGTGGATTCGCTTAAGGTGGAGGTTGTACTCTACGATACGATTGATGAAGACCCTCATTATGCGGGCTTATGTGAGGAGCATAGCGCCCTTGTGGATAGTGAGGACTCGTTGCGCATACTTATTGCCGAGGCGCGTGATAACTATGTACATTGCAGAGCCGAGGCGGATGGTATAGATAAGGTTGATGACTACGCCGCGCAGATATTGAACTACGAGAAGGAGATTTTCGATGTTCGTAAGCGCCGCAGAGAGGTAGTTCGTGAGATCGCCTCTATGGAGCAGAGATACATCATCCGCGATATCGAGGAGAATGGCGGTGAGAGCGAGGAGGATGACTATATGAGCGTGCGTGGTGATAGAACGGAGCATGGTCAGCTTATACATAACAGCATCATTGCGCGTTCGCTAAGTTCGGGTAGCTATGCCGACCTTAAGGTCGCACAGCGCGAGGATGAGACAATGCCACGCCTTGTAGATGAGTATATCGCCTTGTATAAGCGCCTTGATAGATGCGCCCGAGCATATAGAATTGCTACAGAGGAGCGTGAGGGTGATGAGATATATGGTAACTACCTTGCACTACGCGATAAGGCCGATTCGCTTGGTGCTGTGATAGATAGATATTGGAATAATGTCCTAAATGTCAAGTATTATGCCTATGGCTATATCCTTGAGCGCTATGGACTCTACGACCTCTTGGATAACTCCTCTGCCGACTTTAGCGCTATGCAGCAGCGATGTGCAAATGAGGATGGTCGCTATGCGTTGGATGCCTTGGCGCACTACGCTATAGGTAGAGCTACGCTTGTGAGCTTTGAGCGCGACTTCGCACGCGAGATGGGGCTTAATAAGGCTGCTGATTCGTTGCAGGGCGTATATAATAGCTTTGTTATGCCTGAGTATCGCATCGCCCCTGTGAGCCTTGAGCGTAGGTCGTTCGTGGAGTATGAGCCTTTGGCTTTCGGTAAGACTGACTACTACAACGACTCAAACCCTATACCTGAGGTTAAGGTCTTTGCACGCGGCACTATATATCGTGTGTTGTTGGGTGTATTCCGTAATAAGCAGTCAATGAGCGTTATGAAGGGCGCAAGACCTCTCTATATAACTAAGGATGAGGCTGGCTATAGCTACTATGTCGGAGGTTTCGAGACCGAGGAGGAGGCTAATAAAGCTGTTGAGCTACTTATGGATCGAGGCTTCAAGGAGCCACAGGTATGTTGTTGGAGAGATGGTAAGATGGAGAACCTCAGCGAGCCTGAAGAGGAGGGTGGCGAGGAGAGTGTTACTCAGCCTTCAGGACATAGATATATCGTATTGTTGGAGTGTGGCGAGATAACCGAGTCTATGCGTAATACCATAGCCCAGGCAGCACCCGAGAAGCGTATATCGCGCCGTGGCGCAGGCTTTGCCATAGGAACATTCACCGCAAGGGGAGATGCCGAGAGCCTTAAGAGTGCTATTTCGGAGAACCACCCTAAAATAAAAGTGTCAATTGTAGAGTTAAATATACAGTAGAGATAAAAGTAATATATATATGAAAAGAGTAATATCTTCAATCATCTTGGTCGTTAGCCTCTGTGTAGCACTTAGTGCATGTAGTAAGGAGGAGAGTAGTGTGTTGCAGGTGCCATCGGGTAGTATTATCGTCCCAGATGCAGGTATGCAGGGCTCTACAACATTTGATAGCCGTAATATCTCCTCTATAAAGAGTACATCAGTTCCTGAGGGCTGGAGTCTTGATAATATAGATATGTATGAGGGTACGATTACCGTTACTGCTCCTCAGTCATTCGATAATGGTGAGGTACGCAGTGGTACACTCTCGCTCAAGGGATATACACCTACAGGCTCTACACGCACACTTAGCGTTTTCCTTGCTATTGCCGAGACTATACCTTTCGAGGAGGTGGCAAACTGCTATGTGGCAACAAAGCCTGAGCATCGATATACCTTCGACCCATTGAAGGGTGGTGCTGAGGATGTGGTGCTTGAGACCGCGGAGATTAAACTCCTATGGCAGACTAAAGCAAACCTTATTAAGTATCTCGATATGCGCGAGAATGCCGAGGGTAA
>JAEIGA010019045.1_pt1 | contig 10466 bp, 12 predicted proteins | sample 9270691 | NCBI WGS metagenome assembly JAEIGA01 (sample SAMN17057246, study PRJNA624740) | gut metagenome | biome: biome; isolation source: fecal sample | host: Bos grunniens | place: China: Xizang | collected 2019
CCGGCTTCGGTGTATTGTGGGCCTGTGCCATGAGTCTGCTTATTTATGCTGGTTCCATGCAGTATGTGGCTGTTTCCCTGCTGACTTCCGGCGCAGGATTGCTGGTTACTGCTATGACCACCTTTGTGGTGAATGCACGGCATTTGTTCTACGGTATTTCCATGATCGATGCCTATAAAGGCACCGGCAGAAAAAAACCTTATCTGATTTTCGGACTTACGGATGAAACCTACTCTCTGGTTTCCCGTGAGCAGGCTCCGGACGGGATCAGCAAAACCGGCTACTGCTTCTGGGTTACTCTGTTTGACCATATTTACTGGGTTTCCGGTACGCTGCTGGGTTCCCTGGCAGGAAAGATTCTTCCTGTTAATTTTGAAGGTGTGGAATTTGCCCTCACTGCCCTGTTCGTTACTATTTTTGTGGAGCAGTGGCTCAGCACCAAAGACCATCGCCCCGCTGTCATCGGCGTGACTGCCACAGCTCTGTGCCTGGCAGTTTTCGGAAAAGATGTGTTTCTGATCCCATCTATGGTTATCATTGCCGGATGTCTCACCATGATGCGCAAAACCGGAAAGGAGGATACTCATGCCTGATTTGCATTCTGCTCTGCTGATTGCCGTCATGGCGCTGGTTACCGCCGGACTGCGTTTTCTTCCCTTTCTGATTTTCGGTGAAAACCGGAAATCCCCGCCGCTGATTTCTTATCTCGGACAGGTGCTTCCCTTTGCCATTATGGGCATGCTTGTGGTATACTGTCTGAAGGACGCCTCCTTCACCCATGCGCCTTTTGGCATTCCGGAGATCATCGGCTGTACCACAGTCACTTTGCTGCACATCTGGAAACGTAACACGCTGCTGAGCATCGGCGCCGGTACGGTATGCTATATGCTTCTGGTGCAATTCGTATTTTAATGGAGAACAATATGGACAAGAACTTGCTGAAAGCCCGGGAACTGCTGTCGGCCGGCGAATACACCTGCGTGGTATGCCGGGAAGACACTGTTTACAGCACCACCCACAGAGGTGTGGCACCGCTTCTGAACTGGCTGGATAACGGAACCGATCTGGAGAATTTTTCCGCTGCTGACCGCGTAGTGGGCCGTGGCGCTGCCTTTCTGTACTGCCTGCTGAAAGTAAAGGCTGTCCATGCCCGGGTTATGAGTCACCCCGCCGCAGAAGTTCTGAAAGGCCACGGAATTGACGCCTATGCCGATACGTTTGTAGACGGTATCATCAACCGGTCCGGAACCGGTCCCTGCCCCTTCGAGGCTGCCGTTATGGATATTCAGAATGCCCCGGATGCGCTGCTTGCCATCCGCGAGACCCGCAGACAGCTGCAGAAAGGAAACGGAAATGATTAACGGTATTCAGGTTTCCAGTCTGAAGCCTTTGCTTTTGACTGCCGGACAGGTCCGGGAAGCTTTTGCAAAGATGAAAGCCATCGGCTGCGATACTGTGCAGCTGCAGTGGATCGACCCCTCCGTCGCTCCGGAGGACATTGCCGATGCCATGGCAGAAAGCGGGATCCGCTCCGTATCTGTACAGGATTTCTACGATACGGTTTTGTCTGATTTCGAATACTACCTCCGTCTGAATGCTGTCACTGACGGAACCTGGCTCTGTGTCAGCCGGATTCCCGAACGGCTGAAATCCCCGGAGGGTCTGGATACTTACATTGCAGAGCTCCGCACCATGCAGGAAAAACTGGCACCCCTGGGACAGAAACTGTGCTTCCATCCCGTTTCCGGTGACTACAACGCTGTTCCCGGTATGCACGCCGTGGAATATCTGCTTCAAAACATGCCGGAACTGGCGCTCTGTCTGGACCTGTACCATCTGAACCGAAACTGCGCAGACATGCCCGGTTTTATCCGCCGATATGGCAAGCGGATCTGCATGGTACATTTCAAGGACAGCATCGGGGACACCCTTGTACCTGCCGGTCAGGGAGAAGCCCGCTGGGACGGTGTTGTTGCTGCCTGCCTGGATGCCGGTATCCCCTACGCCTTTGTGGAACAGGAACGCTGGGACAGAGACCCCTATGATTGCCTGAAGGAAGCCATGGACTGGCTGGATCGGGAAATGAAACAGTAAATCATCTGCAGAGCTCCGCCCTTGGGCGGAGCTTTTTTATGATTCCAGGGCCTGGCGCAGTTTCTGCAATGCCCGCTTCTCGATCCGGGAGATATAGCTGCGGCTCAGCCCTGTGACCTCAGCAACCTCCCGCTGGCGCTTGGGCGGATGCCCATCCAGACCGTACCGCAGACGGATTACCTGCTGCTCACAGTCACTCAGACAGTGTGCGATTGCCTGGTGCAGCTGTCCTGCCTGTTCCCGGGCTACAATCTGTTCCAGGAGATCGAAGTCCTCTTCTGCCACCACATCCATCAGTTCCAGAGGTGCCCCGTCAGAACCGCTGTCAATGTAATCGGACAGCGAAACATTCTGAGTATTTTTCCGCTGTGCCCGGAAATACATAAGCATTTCGTTTTCCACACAGCGGGCCGCATAAGTCGCCAGCCGCGCTCCTTTTTCCAGATCGAAAGTCTCGATTCCTTTAATCAGACCGATGGTGCCGATTGAAATCAGATCCTCCTTATCCGATACCTGGGTATAGTATTTTTTCATAATATGGGCCACCAGACGAAGATTGCGTTCGATCAGGATATTTCTTGCCTCCAGGTCACCCGCCCTTGCCAGACGAAGATAACGCTGTTCCTCCGCTTCCGATAACGGTTTGGGAAAAGAGCCCACATTCAGCTGCAGAGAATACAGAAGTGTTCCCAGCATCAGCCACACTGCAGGAAGCATCATAACCACCTCCACTGCAACTGTATTCTCTCCGGCACGTCCATTTTCCTGCCCTGTGCGCGCAAAAATACCCTCCGGGAAGCCGGAGGGCGATGATCGGGCTCAGCTGTTTCCAAAGGCCGAAAAATACCGGCACCTTTACAGAAAGGTACCGGTATTTTTTTCTTTTCCAATCAGCTTGCGTAGCAGAAAATATGTCCGCCGATCTGACCCCAGACGTTGTCGTTTGTGCGGAAAGTGGCAAAATGCATCACATCTTCCGGAAGCACATAGGGCCCGTAAATGGCACGCTCAATGGCATCATACTGGGCCTGATAAGGCTCAGCATCGTCCAGGAACGGAACGCTGCGGAACTGGCCCTCTGCATAGATAACATCATTCAGTGTGTTGCCGAAGTCTTCCGAAGCCATACGGTTCAGAACCACTTCCGCCACTGCCTGCTGTCCTTCATCGCATTCACCCCGGGACTCTACCCAAACCACCCGGGCCAGGAGCTGGCGCTCTTCATAGGTCAGCTGAATGTCGGGATAGCGGGGTTCACCGCGCAGATCCTCTTCATAGTACAGGAAGGGCTCTTCCGGCATGGCGCTCTTGTCAAAAGCCCAGGCACCGCTGAAGCCGCACAGAATCTCACTTTCTGTAAAACCTTCCTGGAAGCCTCGTTTCAGATCCCACTTCTCGTGGTTGGGGCCGTAGGGATCATTGACCATAATCAGGCCCTCTTCATTGTAACCTGTCAGTACGATGAAGTGCTGGCTGTCGGTAAACGGAGACTGTTCTTCCATCAGGGCAATCACAACTTTGCCCTCCCGCAGAGCATCCAGAGCTCTGTGGAAATTCGCCAGCTTCTTCCAGGCAAGCTGCATGGCTTCCGCACCATTTTCCAGGCGTGCAATGTTGTTTTCCGCAGAACCGCCAAAATACCGCGCCAGTTCGTCCGGCAGGTACTCATGATCTGTCATGTAGGTGGCCACCATAGCCAGGCAGGTCACGCTGCAGCCATTCTTGGAAATGGTTCCGCTGCCATACATGTTGTTGGGATAATCCGTCTGCAGATACAGCGGAACTTTCTCGTATGTATCAATCTCCGGAAGCAGCGGGAGGCTGTCCAGAGAGGGAATGGTTTCCACTTCCGGCTCTGTTTCTTCTGTCGGAACAACTTCCTCAACGGCCACTGTTTTCTCAGGGGCTTCCGTCTCAATGAACTGCTGTACCTCTGCCGCAAAGGTCTTCTGCGCTTTCGCAGAATTCGCGAGCACGCACATCACCATCATCAGGATTGCCAAAAAACGGACGAGTTTCTTCAAAAAGCGCTTCACCTCAGCCTTCACAGTCAAAATGGGAATACTTGCGTATTATGCTTTATTATACAATGCAAGCAGGCTTTTAGCAAGGATTTATTTCTCTTTTCCAGTTTTTTTGTGACAAATCACAAAATAATCAAGGGCGTCTGTTTGACTTCTTCGGTTTTTCGTACTATAATCACAATATACTTCCTGTTTGAGGATTACTCCATGAAAGAATCAGTTATTTTTCTTCTTATTTCCCTTTTTCTGACCGCCTGCAGCTTTCCTTTTCCAAAAGAATCCGCCCCACTTCCGGAAACGGTTCCCGTCACGGTCATGACGGAACCCACTGCCATTGCCACAGAGCCGGAAACCACCGTACCGCCCGTGCCTGTTGTGGAACTGACAGAGGAAGAGAAAACCATGCTTCTGAAAATCGGCATGGCAGAGCGGGGAAATTCCGAATGCACCGAATGCATTGCACTGGTGATGCGCACTGTACTGAACCGCGTGGAGGCAGGACGTTTTGGAAAAAGCATCAAAAGTGTCATCTTTGCCCAGGATCAGTTCACGCCGGTGTCCGACGGCAGTTATTACAAGGCAGAACCCAACGAACGCTGTCTGGAAGCCCTGGACATGGTGATCTATGGCTGGGACGAAAGCCAGGGTGCACTCTACTACGAATGGTGCACCGGAGAATCCTGGCACAGTAAGAATCTGCATCTGCTGTTTCAGCACTGCGATGTCCGGTTTTACGATTAAAAAAAGAGCGTCTTACGACGCTCTTTTTTATTTCTTCAGTTCCCGGACAGCCAGGCAGGCCAGGCCGATGCCCAGCATGGACATGCCGTGGGTAATTTCCAGTTCTCCCAGAACCGCCGTCACTGCAACCGCAATACCCATTGCCAACGGCACCGCTTTCAGAATCAGATCCGTCAGATATTCTGCACCCCGATGGCCGGAAGCTTCTGCGGGATTGGCTGTCATCAGTTCCTCCAGGGAAATTCCCAGAATCTGTGCCAGCTTGGGGATGGATGCCGTGTCCGGACAGGCTATGCCCCGCTCCCATTTGGAAACTGCCTTATCGGTGATGTTCAGCTTTTCGGCCAGCTCCTTCTGGGTCATGCCCAGGTCCTTTCGGCGGCTGCTGATAACTTCTGCCATGGATTTGTTTGTCATAACCATTGCTCCTCTCGGTTTTTCTGACATCATCATACTGCAAAGCGGTCAGAAAGTAAACCGAAAGGAAGTAGAATCCGGGAAACCGGCGGTTTACCGGGCAAAAACAATTCCGGCAGCCGTAGTTTGCGGCCGCCGGAACTTTATTCAGGAAAAATCAGATCATCCCTGCTCGGCATCCTTCTGGTTTCCGCTCTCTGCAATACGCTTGCATACATACCGCCATAGCCCGCTGCTGCTGCTGCTGCGTTTCAGCGACAGTCTGGATTCGCAGGGATAAACCAATGCGCCGGTGCGGTCAATAACACCCCATCTTTCGTTCTGTTTTACCGGTGCGAAGCCATCCCGGAAGACACCGATCTCCTCCCACCGGCAGGGAATGACCAGTTCCTCCTGCTCGTTGATCAGGCCCCATTTTCCATCCAGCTTCACCGGCGCGAATCCGTCCTGAAACGGTTCCATATCCTCCCAACGGCAGATAGTGAGCATCTGTCCGTCCGCTTCCAGAATAGCGCAGTGTTTTCCCTGTTTTACTTTGATTCTCACGCCAATCTGATCTATTTTTTCAAAGATCTCCATATCATCATACTGGCAGGGAATGATGACCGTTCCGTCCTGATCCAGCAGACCAACCTTATCGTTCCACTTTACTCTATGCCTGGACTTCCGCTTTCCGGATCCGTCCCAGTTGCCAGCCATCCATTCGATTGCATCCCACTGACAGGGGGTGATCACCCTTCCGTCGCCGGCAAGAATGCCATATTTTTCACCCTGCTTCACAAATGCCCGGTCGCCCTGGTAGTCCAGGTCATCAAACTGGCAGGGGATGACTACATTGCCGTCGCTGTCCAGAAGTCCGTGTTTTCCGTTCTGTATAACCCGGATCTTACCGTCATAGGTCCACATCTCATCATACTGGCAGGGAACCGTCCGCTTGCCGTCCATGGAGATCAGACCATACTGATTTCCCAGCTTTACCTTCAGCCAGTTCTTAAATACGGTAAAACCCCAAGTAAGGATCTCCATTCCATCCCACTGACAGGGAATGACTGTATTTCCCTCCCGGTCCAGAAGTCCCCACTTGCCTTCCAGGGTTTCTACTCTCAGGACTTTCCCTTCCGGAAAAATATTTTTCAGACTGCAGGGAATCACATAGTTTCCTTCTGCATCAACCAGGCCTTCTTTTTCACCCTGCTTCACCCAGATATAGCCGTCACCAACAGACTCCGCATTATCCCACTGATAATGAACAACCAGACCATCTCCGTTGGTCAGGTCCCACTTTCCATCATGCTCCACCGGAAACAGTTTCTTCCGGAAACACTCCAGATCGCTCCGCTTGCCGCAAAGCACCGCCGCTATCTTGCTGTTGGCTATGCCCCATTGCTCCCGGCCATCCATGTCCAGGAATGACAGCACAAGCTCCCACTGGCAGGGAATGAGCAATTCTCCTTCTGTATCGATGAAGCCCCATTTTCCGTCCTGCATCACCGGGGCCATGCCATCCCGGAAAGGCAGCAAGACCTGCTCCCAGCTGCCGGGAAGCATCTTTTTGCTCCAGGCGTTGATCACAATCCATTTTCCGCCGTTCTGCTTTGCTTTTACGCAGCCATTCCTCTCGGCTTCCATATCATCCCATTGACAGGGAGTCAGTTCCGTTCCGTCCTCGGCAAACAGTCCGTATTTTTCACCCAGCATTACCTGGATACAGCCCCAGCCAGTTTCAACGTAATCCCACCGGCAGGGAAGGATCACATTGCATTCAAGGTCCAGAACGCCCCATTTTCCTTCCGGGTCTTCTACTTCCAGACAGTTGCCGCGATCGAATACAGATTTCCACTGATAGGGAACCACCGTATTTCCCTGTTTGTCAATATAGCCAAGCAATCCGTCCAGCATCGCCAGTGCCCGGCCATTCCAGAAACGGCCCACCTGTTCCCACCGGCAGGGAGCGATCATTTTTCCGCTGCAGTCCATCAGTCCCAGTTTGCCGTCCTGTTCTACCGCAAACAGCCATTCATTTAAATAATCCACGCTTTCCCATCGGCATGGATGCACCTCATTGCCTTCCTGATCGATAAGGCCCCATTTTCCATCCCGCATCACCAGGTAAAAATCATCGGGGAAAGATCTGAAATCTTCCCACCGTCCAGGCAAGATCGTATGATCCGATTCATTGCGGAAGGTAAAGGTTCCGTCTTCGCATTCGTAAGGTACAAGCATTTTGTTCATCCTCTCTACAGACAGTACCGAAGATACTGCAGCGCTATTGCTGATGTTAGTCGGTTATTGGTAACATTCTACCATGCATCTAACCTCATTGCCATACTATTTTAAAAGATATCGGAGAATTCCCAAAGGATTTTCCGGCAATCACATTTGACTTTTTACTTAACAAAAAAGAGAGGCCTTAATGGCCTCTCTTTTCTGGTGCCGGCAACCGGACTCGATTGCCGTTTCCGCTTTGCGAAAATGTATGGTGGCCACCAGTTTTTGAACTGGTGGCTGCAGATGCCCACCGGGCATCTGCTTTTGGATGGGTTCGAGTCCGGAACAGATACCAACAAAAAAGAGGAGGCGGATGCCTCCTCTTTTTTGTTGGTGCCGGCAACCGGACTCGAACCGGTACGCTTTTAACGGCGAGGGATTTTAAGTCCCTTGTGTCTACCGATTTCACCATGCCGGCAGGACTACCGATAATGATAGCATACTTTTTTTATACAGTCAAGCCTTACAGCTGATCCAGATTCAGCGCAAAGGCACCCAGGCAGTTGTCCAGGAACCAGTCCAGTTCCGGTCTTGCCATGGCCTTCATGGAATCCCAGGTCTGCTTGGCAGCGGTATCAAACTCGGTGTTTCCGGTCTTCTGCTCTTCCAGACACTTAATATGGGCGCTGAGCTTGTCGGCAGCCTTCACGAACGGCAGAACATCTTCCTCATCTTCCAGCACCAGGTGTTCATAGCTTGCCCGGAGCTGCGGAGGCAGCATGTCCAGCAGTCGATTGCCCGCGATCCGCTCCACCTGTTTATAGGCATCCTTAATGTCCGGATTATAATATTTGATGGGGGTAGGCAGATCGCCGGTGAGAATTTCGGAGGCATCGTGGTACAATGCTGCCACGGCGCACCGGTCGGGGTCCGGGGTGGGCAGGTTCAGAATGTCCCGGCGGATCAGCGCCAGGGCATGGGCCAGCACTGCGGTCATGTGGCTGTGCTCGGAAATATTCTCGGAAAAAGTATTGCGCATCAGACCCCAGCGGGTAATATAGCGCATACGGCCCATCAGGGCATAAAATTCATTGGCCATGGGTTTCCTCCCATTGTATAATCTGATTGCACACCGCATCCATTTCCGTCTCTCCGGACACAACATGGATGTGGTGCATTTCTTTGTCAAAGCAGCCGTGTTTGCGTTCCAGCATGGTGCCTACGGCAGCCGGGAGATTTCCCTTCATGCGCTGGGAAAAGCGGGATTTGATCCGCTCCAGGTCTGCCGTCACCAGCACCCGCAGCGCGCCCTCCGGCAGCAGCGGCAGATGCTCCGGCTCAGAAATCACATACAGAATATGCCCTCCGGAAACGGCTGCTTCCAGTTCCTTTTGGAACAGCTTCTTTGCCATGCTTTCATTTTTGGAAAAACGGAGATAGTCTTTTCCCGTATACACCCGGGCATCCAGTCTTTCTTTCAGCAACTGGGCCAGGGTGGATTTTCCGGTGCAGCTTTCTCCGAAAATGCCAATCACCATACTTCGTCAGAATCCTTCCGCAAGATTGCGAATCGTTTTTTCCATCTCTGCCGGTGTCCGGCAGAAGTACGTACCTCCTACGGCTTCCATATCCTCCCGGTCACGGAAACCCCAGAGAACACAGACGCAGGGAACACCTGCATTGTTTGCCGTCAGCACATCCACCTCGCTGTCACCCACATAGATGCAGCGGTCAGCACCGATTGCCTGCATAGCCTTGAACACCATGTCCGCAGCCGGTTTCCGGGGACAGTCAGGCGTTTCTCCCAGAGCATAGAGGCCGGGGAAATAATCGGCGCACAGGGCCTTTACGGCAGAATCAGGCTTATTGGACACGATGGCAATGGGATAGGTTTCTCCCAAAGCCTTCAGCACAGGGAGAATACCGTCATAAGGCTTCGTCCTGATCTGGCAGTGATCGGTGTAATAGGGCTTGTAAGCTGCCAGCACCTTGCCCAGGTCTTCCTTGTTGTCATCCGGCAGGGACAGCCGGATCTGATTCTCCGCACCGTTTCCCACAAACCGCCGCAGTTCCGGAAGGGTTCTGGGAGGATAACCGTAAAGCCCCAGAGCATAGTTGGTAGCATCCAGCAGGTCTTCCAGGGTATCCAGCAAAGTTCCGTCCAGATCAAATAAAATACCGGTTTTCATATCAGTAACCTCTGTTCTTCAGCACCCGGATGTCCTCGCCCACGAAGGCAAGACGTTCAAAGCTTCCCCGCAGCCGGGATGCGATCTGAGGAGAATACCGCTTCAGCATCTCGTCAATGGTCAGATTGGTGGACACGATCATGGGTTTCGCTGCCAGCAGCCGGTCGTTAATCAGACCATACAGGGCAGCTGTGGTAAACTGTCCGGGCATTTCGGTACCCAGGTCATCCACGATCAGCAGATCGCATTCGGTATATTTCCGGCAGATTTCCCGGGCTGCTTCGTCGTTGGCAAATTTCGCCCGTTCCATATTCGTAAAGAGATGGCCTGCGCTTTCATAGACCACGCTGTAGCCCCGGTCCGCAACGGTGCGGGCAATACAGGCGGACAGGAAGGTTTTTCCCAGACCGGTATCGCCGGACAGCAGCAGATTTCCGGATTTTTCCGTAAAGAACTGGGCATAGCGACGGCAGGTTTGGAAGGTCTTCTCCATAACACTACGGATATTCACACCCAGATTCCGGTCGATCTGATCGGGATAATATTCCAGCCGGAACTGATTGAAGGCATCCTTGCTGCCGGACAAAATGGAAACTTCCCGTTTCTGTTCCTGACGGCACAGTTCCCGGAGACATTCGCACATATTGGAGCCGATATAGCCGCTGCCGCCGCAGTTTTCGCAGATGGGACTTTCGTCCAGGTAGCCTGGCTCAAAATGCTCCATTGCCAGGATCGCACGCTCCTGCTGCAGTTCCAGATTGGCCTGCCGGACCTGCTCCAGCAGATCCCGTCC
>JAEIGA010019046.1_pt1 | contig 10466 bp, 10 predicted proteins | sample 9270691 | NCBI WGS metagenome assembly JAEIGA01 (sample SAMN17057246, study PRJNA624740) | gut metagenome | biome: biome; isolation source: fecal sample | host: Bos grunniens | place: China: Xizang | collected 2019
GCAAAGTTCTACGCGGAAATAATTATAACCTTATGTATCAAAGAACTTTTGCTCTTGAATTTCGGCTGACTATAAGAGTAGGAATGCCAAGACTTGTTCGTGTGAAGATGCGTCTGCGTGTTCGACGGAACAAGTAAGTTAAAATTCAAGCCTATATCTCTTTCCTGTCTTGGGAGTATGGAAAGGGGATAGCGTGAGAATGATACCTTTATGGTAGTCTATTGCCTTTCGGCCTTTTCTTTTAACCATTCACAGAACTCAATACATTTCAGATAATCTTCGTAGAAAGTTCGAATATCTGTAACTAACCCGCACTCAAAAAAGTTCAGCAATCAGCTGAACTTTTTTTTGTTTTCAGCTATCGCTGAAAAACGTGCATGCGAAGGGAATCGAAGATTCATCTCAACCCCTGTCACTTCGTGACATCCCCTTTCAGGGGAACACCGACCACTCCCTTTGGTCAGGTCGGGCGGCCCCGCTGCTTCGATTTTCTGCGAAAATCTCGCTGACGCGGATGCCGCGGCGCTGATGCGCCTTTGGGTTTTGCACCGAATGAAAAAAAATAATACTACTTTGTCGGACAATTCACAAGTAAGATTATATTTTTATGAAACGGGTTATTCTCATCATCTCACTTTCTATTATTGGAATAGTCGTCAAAGCTCAGTACAACAACTTCAATCCTTATTTGTACGCTGCCATATCAGCAGAAACTGACGACACATATAGATTAAATAATATAAGATTCGACGAAAATGCTATTATGAGAAATCCTGAAGCGTGGAGTGCATATAACAAATACTTGGCATTAAATAAAGAGTACACCAAGAAGAATAAGGTATATAGCATCATTGGGTGGTCAGGCATAGGTATAATGGGCATATCTGTTATCCCTATGCTTATGCCCTTAACATATGATTACGACGACCCACGAAGTGACAGAGATATTAATATAGGAATTGGGGGCTTAAGTGCAGGCACCATAGCCTCATGTGTTGGATTTATAGGTATGGCGATCCAAATGGACAAAATTAAAATTAATAAGAAAGAATTTATTTACTATTTAAAAACAACTAATAATGGAATAGGCATTGTAAGTATTTTTTTAGCGTAACTCCTTAATATGAAAATGTATTAAATTGGCACATTATGAATGTTGGCATAATTTGCCCATTAAATTCTGATAGTCATTAAGAAATTGAAGTTCGTTGGTCTGAGCATAGTTATCTGCTAAGATGTTCCATCATCCATTTTGAACGGGTGGACATCTGCTCAGGGTAAGTCCAATGCTCTGTTTCCGGAACAATCCAAAGATGCTTTTCTACATCTGGAATGACATTATATACTGATGTAGTCGATGTCGGGCAGCATGTCATGTCATTGAATCCGTATGAGTAGAACACAGGAACAGATATTTTACGCGCAAAGTTCACCACATCATAGTAGTATGTAGTCTCGATTCTCTCCTTTGTCGCCATGTAGCCATTTCGGAAAGTATGCGGCCATCCGCCACCACGGCCGAAAACATAGCCGGTCAAATCAGACAGAGCCGGATAAAATGCTGCCAAGCACTTAACTTTGGGATTAAGGACAGCTGTTGTAATAGACAGTGCACCACCTTGCGATCCACCCATCACTCCGATACGCTCCGGATCAACAAAGTCCAAACCAGCAAGAAAATCTATAGCTCTTGCACAGCCAGCATAAATACCCTTGTATATATAGTTATTCTTATCATCCATATTGTAGGTATTGTAGTTATATGCAAGTCCAGCTCGTAGCTGAGCATAAATCTCATCATTCATCAATGTAGGAATATGATTGATTCCTAATTCCAGAGTAACAAAGCCTTTCTCTGCCTCAGAGAAATATCCTGTTCTTGCACGACAGCCAGCACCAGGAACAATCAGAATTGCAGGAACCTTATCGCCAGGGTTAAGATTTGCCGGTACACACATAGTACCATACATACGACACCCCTTTCTAAGATTCTGGAAACTAGCCAAATACACTTTTACCTTTGGAGTGCATCTCTCTGGAACGAGGACCAACTCCGGAAGCATTTCGAGCTTATTATTCTCAGCAAGAACCTTCTCCCAGAATACATCAAAATCCTCTGGCAAAGTCGTCGTAGGCTCTATACGATCGATATCAAATCCGGCAGTTGCCAATCCGTAGTACTTTACCCCCTCATGCGTTGCCCATACTCGCAAACGAAGGAAGCCCGGTTTCTTCATTGTACCAGCCTTCAGCGCCAAAGTACCATCCTTAAGAGTAAGATTTCCTTTCTTCAAAGGCTCCTGCATATCCTCAGATATCTCATAGTACACCTGTGCATTCTCCAATGGAACTCCAGCCTTCTGAACTGTCACATTGAACTTGACCTCCTGACCACAGTCATACTGCCAATCAGCATTCTCCGGTGCAACAAGCACCTCAACAAGAGTCTTCTTCGGTTGCGCATATGTTACTACGGACATCAGCACAACTACAGCAAACAATACCAGTCTTTTCATATCCATTTAGCTTAGCATTTCACATCTTATATTCTCTGCGATCATTCCGACAAGTCTTTCACGAGCCTCAACACTCGCCCACGCAACGTGAGGGGCAAGAGACATTCTTTCCGGATGAGCCATCTTCAAGAAGCAATGATCTGCTGGAAGAGGTTCGGTAGCAAAAACATCCAAGCCTGCACCAGCAATCACACCTGTATCAACAGCCTCGACCAAATCTTTTTCCACAACTATTCCACCACGCCCCATATTTATTATATATGCAGTAGGTTTCATAAGACGCAGTTCATTCTCACCTATCAGTCCTAGAGTTCTTTCGTTTAGAGGCGCATGAACCGAAACTATATCAGACTCTTTGAGAAGCTGCTCGAGAGATACGCTAGGGTAATCTTGATTATGAGATGTTCCAGAAGTAGAGTAATAGCACACCTTCATGCCAAATGCCTCTGCCACCTTTGCTACACGACTACCAATGTTTCCGAGTCCTACTATTCCTATGTTTTTACCTTGCAGTTCCCACCAGTTGACACTCACATCAGTAAACATTCCTGATTGAGAATACTTTCCACTCTTGACACAGTCATCAAAATATGGAGCCTTGCCAACAAGCGAAAGAATGTGCATAAATGTAGCCTGCACTACAGAATCTGTAGAGTATCCTACAGCATTTCTAACTGGAATTCCTTTTGAAGCAGCATACTCAAGATCAATATTATTCACTCCTGTAGCAGCCTCACATATCAGTTTAAGATTCTTGGCAGCATCAATAAGTTGCGGAGTAACCTTAACCTTATTGATAATCAAGACATCACAATCACCCACTCGCTCCAATGCCTCCTCTGCATCAGATTTATCATAACAAACCAATTCTCCCAATCTTGCAATAGACTCAAACGACACATCTCCCATTGTGGCCGCATCCAGAAATACTATCTTCATAACAAATCCTTTAAGTAGAACACTTCACGCAAATTTAAGAAATAAAAAAAGACTCAGCAAAAAGCTGAGTCTTGAGTACCCGAGATAGGACTCGAACCTACATGCCGTGAAGCACTCGCACCTGAAACGAGCGTGTCTACCATTTCACCACTCGGGCTTGCTAAAGCAGGACAAAGGTAACAACTTTTTTTCATATTACAACATCAAATTCATATACCTCATCCCACCCTAACACTGATACACGCAGCTTTGTCCTGGTATAATCTATTCCCACTGTTATATCTTCCAGTTCAATTGCACTCCAATCATATCCACTAGCATAGATATATTCTCCTAAGGCAAATGTCTTCAAGACAGCAGTTCCATCATTAACCTCCAAAACCAATGAGTTATCCGTCTGGCGTGGAACCGACATAACCCATGCCTGGTCAGAAAACTCCTCCACGTCATAAAAGAAATCCCCTTTTATCGGAAAGCCATTTGCACCATACCCTGCCACACTTCCCCTCACAGCTAATCCAAATGGGAAATGTTCCGCATCCTCAACACAGATGGACAATTGGCAATGATTTTTCCAAAGGGCAACCTCTTTTTTATACTGTTCGCACTCCGTATTAAGATAAGAAGCACTCATATACACAGGCGGGCAATCCTCACCATACGGAATATACAAGCCTTTATCCGGCACAGCAAGTCCTTGTTCACCAGAATACACACAAAGCATACAGTCTCCCTGAGGCACGCGCACCACAACCTCCTCATCAAAACATTCCGCCCCTAATGACTCATCATAAACATACCTATCTGGCCCAACAATATTCACACGGGCATCTGATACTATCGAAGTATCCAGCTTCGAAAAATCCAGACGCAACAAACACGGACACAAACTGCGGCGCTCCTTGACACAGCCAGTCACGACCATGCCAAGGATTACCACATATAAAAAGAAACTAGATTGTCTCATTTACATCAATGTTTTCTTCCCAATCAGAAACAACGACACTAAACTCCGCATTACCTTTCTCAACAGGAATGTTTGGAGTAAGAGTTCCCGGCATAGTCACAATTAGAGATACATTATAACACTTATTCGATTCCATCTTCGGGAGTTCTACACTATAATAATATACTCCATCACCAAGACGCGTTTCTGCTACCAGATATGCTGGTTTGTCTGGGTTTGTGAGCATATTCGGATAACAATAGAAGTAATTTCCAATCTCCTCTGTTTCTCCCTGGGCGATAGGAATGCTAAACTCATCATAAAGCAATTCTCCAGAAGCATCAATAATCGCATTCATATCTGTTTCTCCCTCATTAATGAGCTGACCAGACTGCAGAGCCTGAAAATAACCGATCTTCTCCGGAACATTAGTTAAAAACGCAGAGGTTACTTCAAACTCCATTTCCTGATGCTGTGCGAGCTTGAATGATCTGGTAACAGCTGAAAGAGTAACCTTAGATACAAGACGACTCACAGGTACCTCAACAGAGCCTGATGCAGTTAAAGTGACACCCTCCAAACCAGTCATTACAAAACTTCCCACAGAGTTGTTTTCAAACTCCGACATAGATGAATTCAACTGATCAATGTTATTAATTCCAGTTACTGCAGGAGAATTCACAATCGCAGCAATAGACTTTTCCCCGGTTGTACAAGTAAGTGTAAGGGAGTTCTGGTTTGCACTTCCGCTAGATTGTACCTGTCCATCCGCACCAAACACAAACACCTGCAAACTCTTAACCGCATCTTCCACTACAGATCCTGACACCTTTGTAGCAGCAACAGGCACGCTGAAGTTCAATTCTACCACCTCGTCCTTTACATCCAAAGAACTTGTCACACCTTTGCTGCATGCACAACACGCCACTGCAGCAAGCACAAAAAAGCATTTCTTCATTTTAAAATTATTTAAGGGTTAGTAATATATCCGGATAATTCCGGATCTAGATTCGCTCTATATTTCAACATCGGATCATACGCTATTGCCAGATCCAGATATTTTGAAGCTTCTTTCTTCTGTTCTAATCTGGATAGAACAATAGCCATCAGATAACACACTTTAGGATCTTCACTGGATAACTCCTGAAGCACATCTAACGCCGTGTGATTATAGTCTGCAGACAAAAGAGCAAGGGCAGAATTATAATCTCTATATGACTTGAGCAATGACACTGCGTGCTTATAATCCATATTCCTCAACGCATCAAGCCCAGCCATATACACTGAATCCACTTCAGATGTATGCACAGTATCTTTAACCATCCCTACCCTATGCATATAAAACTCAAACTTAACTGAACGAAGTTTCGGATATATCTTCTCTCGTAGATAGCGGTATTCAGGAAGTCTCGCCAACGCCGCTTCTGCCCCATCCGGCCTCTTTGATGACAATTTCACCTGAGTTTCTATCTTTTTCTTTACTTGCTCAGTCAAAGTAGTGTCATTAGCAACCAACAGAGAAAATTGTCCCCAATTCTCTGGCAAAGCAGCTGTCTGTACCTTTTCCTGCCACTGCTGAGGGAAATCATTTTCCAAGACTTGTCTCACAGTCTGAGCTCGTGCACCAGACAACCTTCTATTGACTTCAAAACTCCCTTCCAGAGAACATGAAGCAGTGATTTTCAAGGAATCCAGCTCAAACTCTTCATTAGAAAGGACATCATCCATACACCTACGGACTCGTCTTAACTCAGAAGCATTATCCCCCATCGTCGTATCAAGCGTGGCACTTCCCTGCCCAAAATCCAATAGAGCTTTCGTATTATCATAAGCCCTCCTTTCCAAAACCACAATCTTGTATTTCACCCTATCCTCGACAAGGCCATTAAGAGAACTGATATAGAACGAAATATTCTCAGGAAACGGCAACTGAGCAACTTCCAACCCATTCTCATACAATCGTCCCCTCAACAGCACTTCCACCTTTTTAACTCGAGGAGGCGGGCGGAATGTATGCACATACCTATAGATAAAATCGCCAGTAGAAGCAGTAAGAACCGTATCAAGTCTTATCCCCTCAACAGCTAAAGGATCACGTACATACTTTGCGAACATCTTATCCTTCATCCCCTTTCTCCTCTCATTGGCTCGCACCTGCCACATACGCGTATAATGTGCCACAGCCTGTGTTTGCGTCACTCCGAAGAGGCTCTCTGCCCTGATATCATCTACAAGGGTACTATCACTTTTCATTGCGTAGGTTTGTGGAAAATTCCTGGCCAGAAATACTTCCAGCTGCCCTATCCTTATAAAATCAGTGGTATCTGAGACTATTGAGGCGAGAAATGCACGATATCTCTCATATCCACGAATCTGCTTGGAACGATATTTCTCACCTGTGATATATATCGGATCAAGTCCTATAGTATCTCCTGCAACAGCCATATATGGCCATATCTTTAACTGATACTTTGAGTCCTTCATCCCCTCAGGCACAATCACATCAAAGCTTATGGAAACCTTACCACCTCGTTCAGCCACGTTCCTGAATCTGGCCACGACTCGCGAAGCAGAAATTATGTCTGTTGCCACCATCTCTCCTGTCTCGCTATCCCTGATGGCATTCATTATGATCGGGCCATCAGCAAGCGAACCGCGTATACTATCAACATCTACCTCAGGGGTATCATCTTCCAAAGGCTTATCCTCTGACACACCTAATCCCATACGTACTTCCCCCGATCGTATCTGCTCCAGCTTACGATAGGAACTACAGGAAATTACAAGCAGCACTAACAGAATACAGAAGCACCTTTTCCACTTAGAACACATATACCAATGCAATACTTATATCATCAGGAAGCACAAATCCCTTGACGCCCTCATCCACTGTAAGACCGCATGAGGGACAGGAATAGACCTTATAGATATCAGCGCCAGTCCAAACTCCCAATCCAAACTCAAGATTAAGATATGGGGCGAGCATATGAGCATAACCGGCATACAAGCCACCACCAAATCTATCTCCTTCACGTGTTTTTGGCGAGACAACACCTCCAATGTTATACTCTTGCCAACGCGTCTTCGCTCCGAACCACCACCCGGACATAATATGCCAAGGCCATAATCTGACACCAACAGCATAAGACTGCTGACGGGCTTGAAACTGGCTCTCAGGATCACTCTTGTAATAAGTAAAAGGATTATATCTCGCTCCTGCTGTCAGGCTCCAATGTCGACCAACCGCATAAGAAGCATCTAGATTTAATGTACCCAATCGGGCACATTCCAACAGATTCACTGAAATACTATACTTCTGGGCTTTCAATGTATTTGCAGTCAACAACAGAAGCAACACCACAACTATCTTCTTCACACCACTCATATCAATTACCATATCTACTGAACACCTGCTCAATCACTGTGCGCTTTTGAGGAAAATTCCTGATTAAAGCTGATTTCAGATCCGTCTTTGAGGCAATATTACCCTCCAGAACAGAGAAGATATCTGAACGATTCAATCCTCGTTCATCCAGATAGCGAAATATCTGAGGGTAGAACCAATATGATGAGCCAAAGGTCGGCACACTGCCTCCATAGCGTTCTTTATACATCATACTTTCGAGATAGTATGCCCAACTTTCACCAACACCGCAATATCCTGCATCTGCCGACAAGCCTTCGCCATAAGCATCCCCGGTCGTCACATAGCTCTCCAGGATATATCTTATATATTTATTCCAATAGCCAGTACCAACCTGAGCAAAATGGCTAGCATGGGCAAGTTCATGACACACAACGGAATATAATGACGCATAATCCTCCTTATCCTTGGCACCTACGGTCACATCCGGCAGAAAGTACGACAGCAGTGGTGCGAACTCACCAAGGTATGACGAAATCAGTTCCGACTCAACTGCAGCACCATGATGCAACATTACGGCACTACTTGACTCCAGAGAGTGGAAGATCCATAACCTCAAATCATATGGAGGAGGAAGAATATCCATATCATCGTATTTGCAACGGGATATATAATCATAGGCTGCGTTATTAATAACACATCTTCTGAAAAGTTTCTGCTCAGACGAAGAAGAAATCTCGGCACTGACTCCCTCTGGACCTGCCTTTCCTAAAGTAGAAACCGACGCAGGAACCAAGATCAGATTAAAGCCGATAGAAAATCCCTTTTCATTTTCGAAGACCAGACGATACCTCAAAGTAGAAGTAAATTCCTTAGGCATCTGATAATATCCATCACGATCGGTATAGCAATGTGCAAAACGAACAAATGAATTACACGAGACTCGAACACCAGCCACACCGAAAGGTTTGCCTCCATTTGCCTTGTCGTCCACAATGGTTATTCGTCCGGAGGGAGTCCCCTTAGTCGCCTTTGTCAATACGGCATCATTAAGTCTGGATTCATTGCCTGTCATGATATAAGCCTGTCGTTCGACTGCCTCCCAATCAATTCCGGCAGTACGCGTTACTTTATCAGAATCCGGAATGAAACAATTATGGATAACCTGATATTCTATATTAGGGAAGTGAAAATCTACAGGAACGACTGCGTACTGCCATGTCACGTTCCCTTCCGGCACCTCCGGATCATGATACCAGTCACCCTCAACCAGAATGTCATAATCTAATGGATGGTCAATCAGATGAATATCAGCCTCCTTAAGAGCATCCAATTCTTCCTGACTCTTTGGCAAAAATCTCACATAGAGATCTGTCGGCGAGACAGCAATCAAACCAGCCTTTGTGGGATAAAGAGAAGCCAGGGCCTTAGACATGTTTTCCGTCTTGTACGGATTCTCAAGACGCTTGCCTAAAACAATCATTTCATGTGTGATATTTTGGAGGCGATCCCTTCCATTTCCCTCATCCACATCTGCAGCAAACTTGCTACATGAGAGCAACATAGACGCTGCTACAATCAAACAAATTTTACCTCTCATAACACATTGTTTTTAATCCGAGGCAAAATTATTTTAGATTATCCGTTGAACGAAGTTATCAACGGATAAAAAGAAAAATCAGCCTCTCAGGTATCTGAAAGGCCGATTCCCTATCGCAATTTTATTTGGATTTTCTATAAATCGCAACAAATTTCTACTAGAAGTAGTTTACTGTTGCCTGATCTACCGCTGAAATAAGGCTGTTTGCAACACGGCTGACACCAAATCTAAAGAGTTCCTTGTTGAGCCACTCCTTACCAAGAACAGCTGATACGATAGAATAGTAGCAAAGAGCATCAGCTGCAGAAGAGATTCCACCTGCAGGTTTGAATCCGATCTTCTTTCCTGTTGCTGCATAATATTTAGCGATGCACTCACACATTACGTATGCTGCAGTTGGAGTAGCATTTACATCTACCTTACCTGTAGAAGTCTTGATGAAATCTGCACCAGCCTCCATAGCAAGGAATGAAGCTATAGCAATCTTCTCTGGAGTGCGCAAAAGACCTGTCTCGAGAATAACCTTCAAATGCACCTTGCGGCCCTGCTTCTCGGCTACTGCGTCAATAGCTGCACGGACCTGACGGATCTCCTCAGCTGCAGTCTCATAATCACCAGCAAGGAATGCGTTAAGTGCAAGTACAATATCTACCTCATCAGCACCCTGCTCTACAGCAATCTCGCACTCTCTCACCTTAACTTCAAGAAAACTCTGAGATGATGGGAAGCATGCAGAAACAACAGTGATATTGAAATCACACTTTCTGGCGTCCTTTACCACAGATGCAAAGTTAGGATATACACATACTGAAGCTGGAAGAGGCCAGTCTGACTTAGTTGTCTGGAAATCATTAACCTTATTAACTAGCTTAAGAACAGAAGCAGGAGTGTCATCTGTCTTCAATGTAGTAAGATCCATCATAGAGAAGCAAGCCTTATATATCTGCTCTGATGCAATCTTGTCCAAGTTTGCAGCCAAAATCTCGATTGATCTTCCGATAGCTTCCTGCGATGGAGCATATCCATATTTCTTCAAGTAGTCCATATATCAGAATTTTAATTTTGAATCAATTATTATAGTTACCGGGCCATCATTCAGCA
>JAEIGA010019048.1_pt1 | contig 10466 bp, 9 predicted proteins | sample 9270691 | NCBI WGS metagenome assembly JAEIGA01 (sample SAMN17057246, study PRJNA624740) | gut metagenome | biome: biome; isolation source: fecal sample | host: Bos grunniens | place: China: Xizang | collected 2019
ATCATCACAATCTTCTAAAACGCTACCGATTTGGTCAAGAACTTTTTGACCCTTTTCAGTTTTAGCATCAAAGTAGAAAGCATCGTCTGTCTTATAGCAAACGATATCGCCTGCTGGAGCACTTGCATCAACACCAAAAGTTTGGCAGAAACAAGTTTCAGTTGGGCGAGAACATGCCATAGAAACGATTACACCGTGTTCACGTCTGTTAGCATAATAAGTATCAACAGGTTCAGCAAGGAAAACCTTGTCTAAAACTTCTAAACTCTTAACGTCACAACCACGAACACCGAAAACTACGAAATCTTCGTTTTCACAACGTGTATCGATAACTTCAATGTGTCTTCCATCAGTTTTGAAAGCCATTAAGGTTTCAGTTTGTGGGAAGAAGAAATCTTTTGCACTTCTATCAGTCTTTAACGCATCGCTCATCTTTAAGCCGTCTACAAACTTCTTATAAGCTACTCTGCCTTGTTCTAAATCAACAGGTATATATAATGTATTGTTTTCAGCAATCTTATTGAAGAGTGCGTTTGAGTTTGATAATAAACACTTTTTCATATTATTCATCCCCCCTGTTTACTGCATCGATTGGTTCAATATCTTCTTTAGTATAGTTAACTAGAGGAGCACGGCTACCAACTTCTTCACCTGCTTGATATTCGCCATAGAAAGAGTTGATATCTTTAATGAACTTTCTGTTTAATAAGTGTAGAGGAATGTTTTGTGGACATACTCTTGAGCATTCGCCACAGTCAGTACAACGACCTGCAACGTGGAATGCACGAATGATGTGGAACAATTTTTCTTCAAAGCTGTTTGCTGGTGATTTATTTTCTACACCTGAATTTGGGTTATCAAAAACACACTTTTCACAAGTACAAGCTGGGCAAGCATCACGGCAAGCGTTACAACGAATACAACGTGAAAGTTCATTTTGCCAGAAAGCAAATCTTTCATCAGCAGACATTTTTTCAAGTTCAGCAACTTGGTCGAAACGGTTATTTTCAATAACTTCGCCATCTTCACCTAAAAGTTCATCAAAAGCAACGTGTTTTTTGCTCTTGCAGTTTTTACATCTTTCAAGTAAAACGTCTTGCTTTGCAATTTCTTTTGTTCCATCATATAATGTTTCAACCTTTAACGTATCGGTATCAGTGTTTACTGAAACGATACCATCGCCAAGAGCAAGTTTGATAGCATTGATATCAACCATACCTTCGCATGGAATACCAACTGCGTAAACCTTTTCTCTATCAAAGCGGTGTTCAGTTAAAAGTTGGTTAAAGCTGTAAGTATCACAAGGTTTTAAGAAAACTAAAACTTTGCCTTCTTCTTTTCTTGTTTCCTTAACTAAATATTTAGAGAAGTTAGCACCTGCAAAATCATCAAACACGAAGTTTGCGTTCATATCTTCAACAGAAGTGAAGATAGCTGGAGTTACGTCGTAAGAAAATTCACCTTTCTTCCAACCTAACACACGAGTTACAGTGCCGTTAGTTAAAAGTTCATTTGCTTTTTGAATTAAAGCATCACGATTTATCTTTTGCATCTTAAGTCCTCCAATCTCTTGTTTTCACCAAGAGCAGTAACTGTTTGAACGAATTCGTTCATTGTTGCAGCGAACTTCGCACCTTCTGCAGCAGAAATCCACTCAACACGAGTACGTTCTTTTTCAATGCCTAGATAATCAAGCATAGAAAATAGTAAAGCCATTCTTCTTCTTGTGAAGTAGTTACCAGAAGTGTAGTGGCAGTCACCCGGGTGGCAACCACAAATGATAACGCCGTCAGCACCCCGTTGGAATGCACGAAGAATGAACATAGGGTTAACACGGCATGAGCAAGGTACTCTAATAACCTTAACTTCTGCAGGGTAATTTAATCTACCACCACCAGCAAGGTCAGCACCTGCGTATGAACACCAGTTACAACAGAAAGCAACGATTTTTGGTTTATATTCTTTTACTTGCATATTGCGTCAACCTCCGCCATAATTTGTTTGCTTGCAAATCCCTTTAAGTCCATAGCGCCTGATGGACAAGCAACAGTACATGCACCACAGCCTTGACAAACTGCTTCGTTAACAGAAGCAACTCTACGGATAAGTGTAGTTCTGTTTGGACCTCTAAATTCTTTATCAGAATAAGTGATTGCACCGTAAGGACATACCCTTTCACAGCTTGAACAGCCGTTACACATCATTTCATCAGAATGAGCTACGCAAGGGTTACCTGTTAACTTATCCTTAACTAATAAGCCGATAACTTTTGCGGCTGCAGCACTTGCTTGAGAAACTGTTTCAGGAATATCTTTAGGACCTTGACAGCAACCTGATAGGAACACACCTGCTGTTGGGCTTTCAACCGGACGAAGCTTTGGATGGGCTTCAGTAAAGAAGTCGTTTGTATCCATACTTGCAGTAAGCATTGTTGCTAAAGGTCTTGCTGACTTATCAGGTTCAATTGCTGCTGCTAATACAACTAGGTCAGCATCAATCTTGATTTGTTTGTTTGCGATTAGGTCTGAACCTTGAACAACAAGTTTGTCGCCTTCAGGTGAAACCTTACCAACCATACCTTTAATATAGTGTACGCCGTAATCTTCAACAGCACGACGATAGAATTCATCAAACGCCTTACCAGGTGTTCTTACGTCGATGTAGAATACGTAAACGTCTGTATCAGGATATTTGTCACGTGTAAGCATTGCGTGTTTAGCAGTGTACATACAACAAATCTTTGAGCAGTATTCTTTACCTTTTTCAGCGCAAGATGCACAGCGTGAGCCTACGCATTGAACGAATACTAATGTGTGAGGATGTTTTCCATCAGATGGACGAAGAAGTTTACCTGCAGTAGGACCAGCAGCGTTCATTAATCTTTCGAATTCTAATGAAGTGATAACGTCCTTACTTTGACTGTAAGCAAATTCATCAAATTTATCCATGCTAATAGGATTGAAACCAGTAGCAGCAACGATTGCGCCATACTTTTCTTCAATGTATTCATCCTTTTGAGTATAATCAATAGCCTTTGCTGTACAAACTTTAGAGCAAACACCACACTTACCTGTCTTTAACATTGTACAGTAGTTAGCGTCGATAGTTGCTACCTTTGGTACTGCTTGAGCAAAAGGAATATAAATTGCTCTCTTATTATCCATTCCTAAATTGAAGTCGTTAGGAACTTTCTTTTGTGGACATTTTTCAGTACATAAGCCACAACCTGTACAAAGCTCTTCCTTAACGTAACGAGCCTTTTTCTTGATAGTAACGTTAAAGTTACCAACGAAACCCTTAACTGATTCAACTTCACTATAAGAGAAAATTCTAATCTTATCGTTTTGAGCAACGTCAACCATTTTTGGTGTTAAGATACACGCAGCACAGTCAAGCGTTGGGAAAGTCTTATCAATTTGAGCCATCTTACCACCGATAGTAGGCTTTGTTTCAACGATGTCTACTTCAAATCCTGCGTCAGCGATATCAAGAGCTGTTTGGATACCAGCGATACCACCACCGATAACGAGAGCACGTTTTGTAACAGGGCTTTCGCCAGGTAATAAAGGTGCGTTTAGGTTAACCTTAGCAATAGCAGTTCTACCTAAAACGATAGCCTTTTCAGTACCTTCTTCAATATCCTTATGTACCCATGAACATTGTTCACGAATGTTTGCAATTTCAACCATGTACGGATTTAAGCCCGCAGCGGCTGCAGTTTTTCTAAATGTTGCTTCATGCATTCTTGGCGAACAAGAACAAACAACGATACCAGTTAAGTTATGTTCTTTGATTGCTTGTTTAATCAATTCTTGTCCTGCTTGTGAACACATGTATTGATAGTTAGCAGAGTGAACAACGCCAGGTTCGTTTTTTAGAGCTTCAGCAACTCTAACAACGTCAACTGTAGCAGCGATGTTACTACCACACCAACATACGAATACGCCTATTCTTTGCATATATGTATTCTCCTTTACTTACTGTATTTCCTTAGTGCACTTACGATTGCTTGTTGAGGCAAATCTTCATCTAAAAGTTCTGGGATATCGTCTGCTTTTAGGTGGTTAGCGCCTTGTTGACGCACAACTGCTAAACGCACCGCTTCAACTAATTTTGCAGGTTCAACACCACGTGGGCATCTATCAACGCAAGCAAAACAAGTTAGACAACGATAAATTGACTTTGAGTTTAATAGTGGTTCAATATCACCTGATTCAACCATGTAAACGAATTGATGTGGATGATATTCCATTTCATCGTATGCTGGGCAAGTTCCAGAACATTTACCGCATTTCATGCATTTTCTTGGATTAACACCACTTCTACGAATGATTTCTTCACAAAGATTCTTTTTGGAATTTTCCATTTGTATTACTCCTTTACTCCTAATGCTTCGGCAAGAAGTTCAGTTATATAAACAACAGGAACTTCGCTTCCGTTCTTTTTCAAATTATATAAGCAAAGTGGACAAGCTGTAACGATAACTTCTGCGCCCTTTTCTTTTGCGTTTGAAGTAACTTTTTGGCTCTTAGCCTTTGCTAATTCTTTGCTTTCTAAAGTGATGTAACCACCGCAACATTCATTTCTGTATGAATATATAACTGGTTCAGCACCGATTGCCCTAATTAAATCTTCCATAATGGTTGGATTTTCAACGTCATCCATAGCCATTACCTTACCAGGACGTAATAGTAAGCAACCATAGTATGCAGCAATCTTCTTGCCTGTTAATGGGTTTACTACTTTTTCCTTAATCTTGTCAAAGCCGATTTTATCACGAAGAAGTTCTAAATAGTGAATAACTTCAGTTTGACCGTTATAACTTTCAGGTGCTATGTAATTGTTTACACGGCTTGATGCAGGGATTGAATTATCCTTCATCATTTGGTTAGTTTGCTTTAATACGTTGTGACAAGCAGAACAAACAGAAACTAATGCTTGACCTTTCTTATCTGCTTCAACTAATGCACGTACTGAAGAAAGTTTAGTAGCAAGTTCATCGTTAGCAGTAGTGAAAACACCACCACAACATTGCCAGTTTTCAATTTCTTCTAAAGTAACGCCCAAAACTTCAGCACACTTTCTTGCATATAAGTCAAGGTCCTTTGCCTTTGTCTTTAACGTACAGCCTGGAAAATAACTTACTTTCATCTTATAGTTGCTCCTTACACCATTTTTTCAGGGTGGAAAACTTCGTCAAATTTTTCCGCCGTTAAGAATCCTAATTCTACACATGCTTGTTTTAATGAAACACCATCTTTATAAGCTTTCTTTGCTGTCTTTGCTGCATTTTCATAACCGATGTATGGGTTAAGTGCAGTAACTAGCATTAGAGAGTTATGTAAGTTGTGATCCATCTTTTCACGGTTAGCCTTAATACCTACAGCACAGTTATCGTTGAACGATACGATAGCTTCTGCTAACAATCTTGCTGATTGTAAGAAGTTGTAGATACATACAGGCATGAACACATTAAGTTCAAAGTTACCTTGTGATGCAGCCATACCAACAGCAACGTCGTTACCCATAACTTGAACTGCTACCATTGTAACAGCTTCACATTGAGTTGGGTTAACCTTACCTGGCATGATTGATGAACCTGGTTCGTTTTCAGGAATGAAAATTTCACCTAAACCATCACGTGGGCCACTTGCTAACCAACGAACGTCGTTAGCAATCTTCATCATGTCGCCGGCTAAAGCTTTGATTGCGCCGTGAGCGAACACGATTTCATCTTTACTTGTTAAAGCATGGAATTTATTTGAAGCAGTAACGAACTTCTTACCAGTAATTGCAGAAACCTTTTCAGCAACTAAAGTATCAAAGCCTTTAGGCGCGTTAAGACCTGTACCTACTGCAGTACCACCAAGCGCAAGTTCTGCAAGTGGTTTAATTGAAAGTTTTAGTAGTTCAACGTCTCTTTCTAAACTTGATCTCCAACCACTGATTTCTTGACTGAAAGTGATAGGTGTTGCATCTTGTAAGTGAGTTCTACCACACTTAACAACGCCTTCGTGTTCAGCTTCTAAACGCTTGAAAGTTGAAATTAAAAGTTCAACTGCTGGGATTAACTTGTCTTCAATAGCCATAACTGCTGAAATATGCATAGCAGTTGGGAATGTATCGTTTGAAGATTGACTCATATTGATATCATCATTTGGGTGCAAAATCTTCTTGCCTGCAATTTCGTTACCACGGTTAGCAATAACTTCGTTTGCATTCATGTTTGATTGAGTACCAGAGCCTGTTTGCCAAACAACTAGTGGGAAGTGTCCGTTAAGGTCGCCACTGATAACTTCATCACAAGCCTTTTCGATTGCTGATAATTTTTCATCAGTCATCTTTTCAGGGCGAAGAGCATTGTTTGCTTGTGCAGCAGCTTTTTTAAGTACGCCGAATGCACGCGTAATTTCTCTTGGCATAATTTCGATGCCAACGCCAATCTTAAAGTTTTCAGACGAACGTTGAGTTTGTGCTGCCCAATAACGGTCAGCAGGAACTTTCATTTCGCCCATTGAGTCGTGTTCAATACGATAATCCATGAATATTCTCCTTTATCCTTAGTCTCAAAAATGCTTTTCAACGCAAAATTTGGAAAAAGTTATAATTTTACTAATTATTTTCCTGATCTATTATAACAAATGCGCCCGTAATTGTAAAATAATTATTATATATAATTATAATAAATTTCAAAATTTTTTTAGAGAAAATTTGGTAAAATACCATTTGTTAGCTAAAATTTTTGCAAACCCTTGTCTTGTTTTAAGTTTTTTTGTAATTTTTTATGCAAAATTACGCTTTTTAGACAAGTTTTTTGTTGCAAGGTTTTTTTGATTATGATAGAATAAATCAAAATCACAAATAGAAGAACGAATATGCAAAACTCAAGTAAGCCATTAACATTTAAACACGGAATAAAAGAAGGACTGCCTATAGGTTTGGGATACCTATCGGTTTCTTTTGCGTTTGGCGTTAGGGCAAGCTTACTTGGTGTACCTTGGTTTATGAGCCTTTTTATTTCCATGACAAACCTTACTTCTGCAGGTCAACTTGCAGGCTTAACAGTAATTGCAGGGCTTGGCACTTTGCTTGAAATGGCTTTGACTCAATTAGTAATAAACGCTAGATATTTCCTAATGAGTTTGACTCTTTCACAAAAACTTGACGACAAGATTTCCATTGGTCAAAGATTTTTATTTTCAGCATTTATTACAGATGAAATTTTTGCAGTTTCTTCATCAAAAATTTTGCCTATAAACAAAAAATATTTCCTTGGTTTAGTTGTTTTACCATACGTTGGTTGGTCGCTTGGAACACTGCTTGGCGCAGTCGCTGGCGATGCCCTTCCAGTACAAATTACCAATGCTTTAGGCATAGCTTTATACGCAATGTTCATTGCAATTATTATACCACCTGCAATATCAGTTAAGGGTGTTTTACCTGCAGTTTTAATAGCTTCAGGCTTAAGTATCGCAACCTATTATATACCTATTTTTAGCAGTGTAAACGCAGGCTTTAAGTACATTTTCTGCGCACTAATTTCAGCCTTTATCACTGCATATTTCTTCCCTATTAAACAACAAGAAGAACAAGAAAATAGCAATAAGGAGGTGGCGTAATGGAATTAGGATTTATGGTGCTAATGATAGTGGTTATGGCTGGTATTACCTACCTAATCCGTATGATACCCCTTGTATTTTTCCGCAAAAAAATACGCTCAAAATATGTCTTGAGCGTACTTTACTATATTCCTTATGCAGTTCTTTCGGCAATGACTTTCCCTTACATTTTTTATTGCACGGGAAACGTTATAACTGCCGCTATCGGCACAGCAGTAGCAATTGCCCTATCTCTTTCTAAAAAGTCGCTTTTAACAGTTGCTATCTGCGCTTGTCTTGCCGTATTTGTTGCTGGTTTAATTATTGTTTAGAAAAAACTAATAATACCAAAGATGTAAACTAAAATTAATACTACAGGTACTACGTACTTGCAATAAACTTTAAGTTTGTTAGAGAATTTTAATCCCGCACCTTCATTGGCTTCGGTTAGGAAGTTATCCCAACCCCAGCCTTTTTTATTTATTGTACAGAATAATACGTATACTAATGAACCTAGTGGTAAAATATTGTTGCTTATAATAAAGTCTTCTAAATCCATAATAACAGTGCCTTCGCCAAAAGGTTGAATACCTGATAATACGTTGAAGCCTAAAATACAAGGCAATACTAAAACTAACATCATTAAGCAGTTGATTATGCAAGATTTTCTTCTTGACCAACCCCACTTATCCATACCGAAAGAAATGATGTTTTCAAATACTGCAGTAACTGTTGACATTGCGGCAAAAATCATTAACACGAAGAATAGTGAGCCCCATACTCTACCACCGGCTATATTATTAAATATGTTAGGTAAAGTTTGGAATATTAAACCAGGGCCAGCAGGTGCGCCACCAGTTACTGGGTAAACGAATGTTGCAGGAATAATAATTAAACCGGCAATAAACGCAACGCCTGTATCTAGTGCAGCGATTGAAACTGCTTCGCCTAAAAGTGTTCTATCCTTTTTGATATAGCTACCAAAAATAGCCATAGAGCCCATACCGATAGAAAGAGTAAAGAATGCTTGCGCTAATGCTGCAAATATTGCTTCACCCAATCTAAAGTTGCCTTCAGTATCGTAAATCAAGTTATTAATATTTGGAATAAGATAGAATTTAATACCTTCGCCAGCACCTGGGAGTGTGCAAACGTAAATTGCGAGCACAACGATGATTGCAAGCAATGCAAGCATCATAACTTTATTGATTTTTTCAACGCCTTTCTTTAGCCCTAAAGAACAAATAAAAAAACCTAAAACAACAACTAGTGCAGTCACTAAAATTTGTAACCATGCATTTTGTTGTACTGCGCCAAACTGAGCGCTAACGTCAGCAACTGCTTGACCTTCAAACTGACCTGCGACCATTTTATAGAAATAAATAAATAGCCATGCTGTAACAACTGTGTAGAACATCATTAATAAATAGTTACCACAAGCACCAACAGCACTAAAGATATGCCATTTTGTTCCTTTAGGTTCTAAAGTTGAAAATGATTTTGCTATACTCTTTTGGCTTGCCCTACCTACTGCAAATTCCATGCTCATTACAGGCAAACCTAACATTACTAAAAATAGTACGTAGATTAAAATGAAGCATGCCCCACCATATTGACTTACAATGTATGGGAACTTCCAAATGTTACCCAATCCGATTGCACAGCCTGCTGAAATTAAAATGAAACCAAGGCGTGAACCGAAACTTTCTCTATTTGTACTTTTTTCTTTATCCATAATTTCTCCATTAGGTTAAAAATTCACTCAAAGTATTATAACAAAATATAATATTTAAATCAATATCTTTAGTTAAAAAACTTTAATTATTAATAAAAATTATCACTTGTATTCACGCAAATTATATAAAGTCTAAAAAATTTTAATAAATAAAATGCAAAAATTGTATAAAATAGACTTGCAAGAATTGGCAGTGTTAGTGTATAATTAATAAAAATTGATATAAAACACACGGAGAACAAGTTATGGATTGCAACAAAAGACCAGAAACTATGCAAAGAATTAACACATTAGAACTTGCTAACGCTTTTATCGATGAACAAGTTGAATTAATCAGAAAGCAAGTTGGTGATAAGAAAGTTTTATTAGCACTATCAGGTGGTGTAGACAGTTCAGTTGTTGCTGCACTTTTAATTAAAGCTATTGGCAAACAACTAGTTTGCGTACACGTTAACCACGGCTTAATGAGAAAGGGCGAAAGTGAACAAGTTATTGAAATCTTTAGAGAAGGTCTTGATGCTAACCTTGTTTACATTGATGCAACAGAACGTTATTTAGAAAAACTTAAAGACGTTACCGATCCTGAAACAAAGAGAAAGATTATCGGTGCTGAATTTATTCGTATTTTTGAAGAAGAAGCAAGAAAGCTTGAAGGTATTGAATTTTTAGCACAAGGTACTATCTACCCTGACATTATTGAAAGTGATGGCGTTAAAGCTCACCACAACGTAGGTGGTTTACCTGAAGATTTACAATTTGAACTTGTTGAACCTGTAAAATTACTATATAAAGATGAAGTAAGAGTAGTTGGCTATGCATTAGGCTTACCTAAAGCAATGGTTGACCGCCAACCATTCCCAGGCCCAGGTCTTGGTGTTAGATGTCTTGGTGCTATTGAACGCAATAGACTTGAAGCATTACGCGAATCTGATGCTATCTTAAGAGAAGAATTTGATAAAGCTGGCTTAACAGACAAAGTATGGCAATTCTTCACAGTTGTTCCTGATTTCCGTTCAACTGGTGTTAGAGATGGTAAGCGCGTATTTGACTGGCCAGTAATCATTCGTGCCGTAAATACAGTAGATGCTATGAGCGCTACCGTTCCTGAAATTGACTGGGCTGTTCTTAAAAAA
>JAEIGA010019049.1_pt1 | contig 10465 bp, 7 predicted proteins | sample 9270691 | NCBI WGS metagenome assembly JAEIGA01 (sample SAMN17057246, study PRJNA624740) | gut metagenome | biome: biome; isolation source: fecal sample | host: Bos grunniens | place: China: Xizang | collected 2019
AATCTTCGTCTTTTACATTAAGTAAAATAGAACCAAAGTCAATTCTATCGGCAATAGATTTAGCACCACGAAGCAAGTTTTGGTCTGGCGTTTCAGATATTTGATAATCACTATTCAACTGAGTAGCCGACATAATAAACACCCCATATTGATTACAAATATCTTTTAATCTTGTAGATAGCATAAATAAAATATTATCTTCACGAAGTTTTACACCGCCACTTCTGCGAGTAATTTCTTCTAAAATCTTCATACTTGTATGAATGTAATCGAAGAAAATATATTTAACATCATGGTCTCTAATATTTTTCTTTATTTTATCTTCAACATCTTTTAAAGAAAAATCCGGTAAATGTTCTAAATATAAAGGACTTTCTTTTAAAATTTTCGCCGCTTCACGCACTCGCTCTTCTTCATCACCAACATATTGTCCATTTAAAATATGCTCTTCATTTACTTCTGATAAAAAAGCCAACATCATTGTTTGAACCTCTTCTTTATCTTGTTCGGTCGCAATAAATAATACTGGCTGACTGGCTCCTGTATAAATCCAACCAAAACGGGAATCATACATTTTATTACAGGCAATATAACATGAATCGGCAATCATCGATCTTGTTTTACCTGCCCCTGTTGCCGCAGAGCGTAAATAAAACTTCTTTAATCTTGCTCCACGAGTAGCGGTATTAATTAATGGGCCGTATAAAGGAACTCCGACTTCTGGATGTTCTTTTAATCTATCAATTAAACCCTCAATATCATCACCGGCTTGAATTGCTTCACCAAAAGTATCATCAACATATTTTAATCTAATGCTTTCAATTTTTCCTTCAACTTTATTAGCGATCTGTTCTAATGTTGAATTATCTAATAATTCTTCTTGCTGTTGTTTTTTCTTTGTATCTAATATATTATCGGGGTCATAAATATCAGATACATCAACGCCATAATTATCATACATTCGTAATAAAGTAAACTTTTTTAATCTGCTATAATAATAATCAAAAGTTTCTGGCGTTGAAGCCTCTGAAATTTTTAGAAGCCATTCTTCACCTTTATTTTTTTTGTAAATTGCTTCACTTTTTGGGCGACTTGATAAAAAGTCGGCGATATTTTCTAAACTAATTTTTTCGGCCCCTAATTCATGGAGTTTATAAATAGCCCCAAAGGCTATTTTATGAAATTCGTCTGGAAAATCTTCTTCAATAACAGTATATCGATCAGTAAAATCCAAAAGTTGTGGATTATTATATACATTGCCGATAATCTGCATTATTGCCGTAATATCTATATATTTTGAAGCCAATTATTATTCCTCCTCGTCAAGAAAAGTAAATAAATTTCTTTTCTGTATTTTTCGTTCAGGTGTAGGTATATGAATTTCTACCACTTTTGGAATATATTCTTCAAGCGAAGAAGCATCAACTATATATTGCTGTTTTTGCTGTGCTTCCCAAATCGCATAATAATAATTATAAGCATCATTATATACAAAAGGAACAATCCCAATGCCGCCCTGCGCCTTTCCGGCATCAAATCTATTTCCTTTAATTTCATAATAATAAACTAAAGCTTTATGAATACCGGAATAAGTAAATCCATGATTTGTGACATAATCTTTGATTTGTTTTTTAATTTTAGCATAGACATAATCGGAATCAAATAATTTCATAATATATCGTTCTAATTTTTCTTGGTCGGTAAGTTCTCTTTCCTGTTCCAAATCATAACATGATTTATGAGCATATTTACCATTTGAAAATACTTTAAATTCTTCTTCGCCTTTATTAAAAACTTTTTTACAATAAATACAAGTCACAAAATCGGTAGGGTCTGTAATTTTTAATTCTGGAAGTTCGGGCTTTAATTGCCGTTCCCGCAAGTAGCAAGAAGCGTGCGCATAACGCCTCGTAGCAGGTTGTACATAAGCCTCTTTATCTCTATCAAATTTAATATTACATATAGGGCAAATAACCCAATGTGCCACTTTATCAAACCTCCTTTTTGATTATATATATATTATAACATATTTTTTTTAATTTGTCAATTATAATCAAAAAGGACGGTATTAACCGTCCTTTTCATATTAAACTAAATCTTCTAAATCTTGAATAATTAATTCTAACTGTTCACATTGAGAAGAAGTACATTCACTAACCTTTTTACCTTTGCCCAAATACTTATCAATTACCGCAGTAATTTTTACGGCATTGGTTTGGTTTTTAGTCATTAAATCACTAATTAAAGCCTGAACTTTAACCATCATAGCATCAAAGTCATATGTTTTTTCTACTGCTACTACTGGAATTTTTTCATCGGTAACAAATTTGCCACCATGCTCAGCGGCTTCTTTATCAATCGCATTTGTCAGAGTTCTAATTAAATTATCATAACTTAATGTAATCTGTGGTTCAATATATTTGAATCGACAACCGCATTCAATAGAACCATCAGTACTTCTCAAAGTAAGAACAGACATTTCATCTTTATTTAACTGATGGGAATAACCATAAATATCGGCCATACCAGCAATTACCTCTTTAACAGAATTAGATAATGAAGGTCTAATTACAGTTTTAGAAACGCCATTAGCATCTGTTAAAATGGACTCTTTATGATGGCCGATAAAGAATACTGCATAGCCTAATTGTGTCAGACCACGGAAAATTTCATTAAATTCCTCTTTAAATTTAGTCCAACCTTTACCGTATCCTAAATCGCCTAAATCTTCAATACCATTCTGCTGGCAGATATATTTCTTACATCTATCTGCCGCAATATCAATAGTATCAACGATAACTGCTTTATATACACCTTGAACTTCTGGTTTTTTTAATTCTCTATATACTTGGCGCATTTCGCTCCAAGAAGTAATATCCTGAGCCATAACGCCAGGTAAAGCGTGATAACCTGGCTCAAAGGCTAATAATAAAGCATCGCCCATCTGGGTTGCTAATGTAGTTTTTCCTGTTTTTGGTGCCCCATAAATATAGGTAATATAGCCACTTAAATCGCGACTAACTTTATGAGGTTTAATACCTAATAAATTAATAGCCATTGTATTTGCTCCTTTTTAAATTAGAAATTAAATCCAGAATTAGATGGTGCCACACCTGGTGTAGCCGCAGCAGCATTTTTCGCAGCCTTAAATTCTTCATTACGCTGTTTAATAGTTGCTAAATATGTTTCACGAGCGGCAACTGCTTCAACAACTTCAGCATTAGTCAAGAATCCTTCATCATCAAAAGCATATGGTTCTTTAGAAGCACCTGTGATAACAAAATCTTTTCTAGTATTTTTAACTTCTCTTACAGAGTCTTCACCAAAAGCAGATTCTTCTACAATTTTTCTAACAACGGTTTCAGATACCTGACGACCCCAAACGCATGTAAATGTTGGATTAGAATTGGAAGCATCTAAACTCAAGAAATAATTCATTGCCCCTGGATTAACCGCACTAAATTCAACAGGTAATAAAGAGTTTTTAAAGTCAAATACCGCGCCTTTAACAATTACTTTTGCTGGTAATTCTCTTTCTTCGTCAGCTTCAACTTCTTTAACACCAGTAATTAACATATCGCATTTAAAAGTGCTACGAGCATTTTCATCTTCATTTAAAGAATCTGCTAAATGAATAAAACCACCTTCATTACGTTTAGCGCTTACTAAAGTTTCTGCGCCATCGCGTTCAGTGTAAAATTCATTTAAAGCCAAAGCGCTATCAATACGTAATTTTACCGCTTTATCAGCGCCATCAGCCATTACACTGCCAAATTTACCGTCAATAATATTTTTTAATGTGGTAAATGTAGCATTAGTAGCGCCTTTTGCTGTTTTTTCAGTTACATATGTGTAATGAACAGAAACAACATTAGTTAATTTATCATCAGTAGCAATATCTACTGTACCCATAATAAACTGTGTGCCCGGATTTTTAGATTTAGGACCGGATTCACGTAATTCTAATTTATGTTCGTAAAGTAAACCTTCGATATGACAAGTATTAATCATTTTTTTCATTTTAATTAATCTCCTTTTATTTAGTCTTCAATATTAAAATTTTTACCTTTTTCTGTTAAAATATACATTACTGGATCTTGGCCTACTTTTTCAACAAAACCATCAGTAACTAATTTTCTCATTGCTCCAGAAACTGTTCTAGAACTAATAAACATTCCTTCAGCAATTTCTTTTGCTTTCATCATAGGAGTATCAGCAGGTAATTCCTGTAAATACTTCATAATTAATTTTCCGTTGTCTGTGAAAGTTGGTTTTTCTACTTCTTTTACATTTTTTAAAGCTTCCCAAAATTCTTTCGCACCAATAGTCATTTCATCTTCTTTGATTAATTTTTCAACATACTCAATAAATTCTTCTTTTTTACTCATAATTTTTTAACCTACTTTCTTTAATTTATATAAATATTATAACATTTATTTTTAATTTTGTCAAGTAAGCTATTAATTATCTTCATCAATAAAAATTAATTTATCTGCGTATGGAAGAGTTCTGGCAAAATTAATAAAATTAAATAAGGTATCATCATCAATACCGGACCATTCGTTTAATTTGTGGAATCGGCGCTGACCTTTTCCGCACATTCCTAATAAATTTTCATAATTCATAGTAATAGTACGTTTCTGAAGCCAAGCTTCCGGCAACCAACGAACTAATTCTTTCCAGATTTTTTTAGCTCGTTTTTCTAAGCTTTTAATATATTCAACATCACCAGAAGGTAATTGAATTAATTCTTGTAATTTAAGCCACTGTTGGCGCAAATATTCTAAATATGGAATTAATACCATTTGAATTACATCTGGGTCAATAGGATATTTTAACTCAGAACGCTGAAATTCTTCCGGAAATTCAATATTTTCAAAATCATCAATTTCAAAACAGTCAATAGTAATTGGTTTTGACATTAATTTATGCATAGTAGAAGTAGAATTTGCTACTGTACCCACTTTGTAGGTATCGAATTCTTTCCACCAGTAAATAGGAGCGGTAATATCAACACTTACAAAAATCTGTCGCATAAATTTACGATGTTCAGAACCTGCTTTAATTAAATTTTGAGCTAATTTCATATCAACAGGTCCAATTACAGCATATTCACAAAATCCATTAGGAGTTGAATAAATATTCGCATTTTCCATTAACCAATTGCTATAATCATTTTTAATTTTTTCTGCCGTTTCATAATCATTTAAAAAATCGGCATCATCTTTTTTTGCGTATAAATGAGCAACATCTTCAACAGCATATACTAAATCGGTATTGGTGCCGATTCCATAAACACTATCAGATAAATGCCAAGACTCTTTTGGATTTCTCATTCCACGCAAAGCATTTTCAAAATTCATTACTCTTACATTTTCAAATTTCATTTTTTATTTCACTTTTCCTTATTCTATTTAATCTCATTTTGCGTGAATGTTTCACGCTCATTTATATTGCCGTTTTAGTAGAAAAGGGGTAGATTGAATCTACCCCTTATATTTATTATTTAAATTACTCAGCGTCAGCGTCTGGATCGAAGGACATACCTTCAGCAGTTAAAGATAAGAATTTTACTTCTTTATGTTTACCATCTTCAACTTCGATTTCAGCTGGTGTACGAACGCCTAAACCTTTTCTCTGAATAGCGCTTGTAAAGATACCATCTACCTGGCGTTTTTCTAAGCCTAAAGCTTCTGCTACATCAGCGGCAGTTACCTGCTGACCATTCACTTCTTTCAAATAATTTAATACTAATTTACTGTTTTCTTTCATTGCCATAATTTTTAATCTCCTTTTAATAAATAAATAATTTTTTAATATATTTTATAAGCTTTAAGCTTATGTAAACATTATAACATATTTTTTAGTTTTTGTCAAGTTTTTTTCTAATAATTTTTTGAATCATTTCATCCAAAATTAAATAATCTTCAAAATCTTCAATCTTACTTGACAGCTCAATAATTTCTCGCTACGCCCAACGCCGTTCATCACTATCTTGAGTGGTATCCATAATAATTTGCGTTTCAGCGATTTTTTCCGCTAAATTTTTGAGTTCTTTCTTTTTCATATAATTTTTACATTCCTTAACCTTATGATATTATTATATCATATTTTTTTTATTTTGTCAAGTTTTTTTTAAAATTTTTCTAAAAAATTTTCTTCTGACAAAATAGGTATACCAAGTTTTTTGGCAGACAAGTTTTTTGATGAAGTAGATTCTACATCATTGTTAATCAAATAATTGGTTTTATTACTAATTGATCCGACTACTTTACCGCCTTTATTTTCTATATAATTTTTTAATTCATCACGATTTTTAAATTTATTAACTTTACCAGTAATCACAAAGGTCAAGCCTTCTAAATCTTTATCGTCTGAATTTGTTGCAGTTTTTTCAACTTTAAAAGTCAAATAATCACTACATAATTTTTTTGCTTCGGTATAATCAAAATTAATAATTGCCGAATGCATTTCACTCCCAAAATTTGGCAACCGCCAAAAGTCATAGTTATTTTCTGCTGCGTGAATAAAATCTTCACCTGTCGCAAAAATTTTCACTAATTCTTTTGAAGCAGTTTCGCCAATTAGTGGAATACCAAGAGAAGTAATAAATGCGTTTGTTTCACATTCTTTACTTGCCGAAATAGCATTTAAAATATTATCTACTGACTTTGGACCAAATCCAGATTTTTTAATCCAATCGGTGCGATATTTTTCTAATTTAAAAATATCTTCAATACAATTAACCCATTCCCATTCAATTAACTTTTCTAGAGTTGCTACCGATAATCCTTTAATATCAAGACCTTTTTTTCCACAAAAATGATCTAATTTATTAATTAATTTACCTTCACAATTAGGATTAGTACATTTTAATACTTTTGTGCCGATTGTAATTTCAATCTCTGTTTTACCTCCACAAATAGGGCATTCGGCAGGTATTTCGAACGGAATATGTTCTTTGTAATAAAGAGTTCCTTTTATTTCTTTATTTGCCGAAACAATTTGCGGAATAATTTGATTTGCTTTTATTACTTCTACCTGTTGGCCCTGATGCGCCATTTCACCTAATAATTCTTCCATAATACTTAAATTATGAAGACTTGCCCGTTCTACAGTTGTTCCTTCTAATTCAATAGGTTCAAATATTGCTACAGGAGTTAGAACGCCTGTTCTCCCCATAGTATATTCTATATCAATTAATTTAGTAGGTTCAATTTCATCATAGAATTTGTAGGCAATAGCATTTTTAAAATGGTGAGATGTTTTGCCCATAGATTTTCCATATTCAATATTATCAAATTTGAATACAAGACCGTCAATTGGGTAAGCGTATTCTTTCGCTTTTATGATTAATAAATCCACTACTTTTTCTGGAAAAAAAGGAGTAATTATTTCATAAGGCACGACTTCAAAGCCTAATTTATTTAAAGCCATTAATTTGTCCGATAAATTTTTATATAAAAAATTATCATTTAAACCTGTAATAACATCCCAAGCAATAAATTTTAAATCTCTTTTGGCACATTCCGCAGAGTCTAATAGTCTAATACTTCCTGCTGCGAAATTTCTTGGATTTTTATATTCAGAAGAAAATTTTTCAAAATCAGAATAAGTACAAATAATTTCTCCATCAATAATTAATTCTTCCATATATGGAATCTCTTTTGGAATAGAAAGAATTATTTTCGCATTGTGAAATATATTTTCACCAACTAAACCATTTCCACGCGTTTCGGCAGAAATTAATTTACCATTTACATATTTTAAACTACAAGTCAACCCGTCCATCTTACACATGGCAAGAGAGGGAGCAGCCCCTAAAAAGTCTTTAACTTCTTCTATTGATTTCGTCTTTTCTAACGACAACATTTCATGATTATGAGCGACTTTTTCAAGCGAGCTAATGACTTCGTAGTTTATAGTTTGTGTAGGAGAATTATTATAATAAATATGATACTTATCTTCTAATTCTTTTAATTGAAAATACTTATCGTCCCATTCTTTATCACTAACGAGAGGGTTCCCTTCATCATAGGCTTTGGTCCAAGTATTTAACAATTGAATTAAATCCTTTATTTCATTGATTTTATTCATAATTTTCTTTCCTTAACTATATTAATATTATATCATAAAATTTTATTTTTGTCAAGGAAGAGGCATTAAAGCCTCTTTCTTAGACTTTACTAACTGATAATAAATTACTTCCTTTAATTACCTGATTGCCAAGTGAGCTTCTACTTAATGAAGGAATTTCAGTTGCGGAGATACAAATACCACTTTTATCTCCACAAATTAATAAATTATCTTCATCAGATACCAAAACGGCAGAAGCCACAGTTCCAGAAGTGGTAGTAGGTTTATAACAAATTAAACCTTTGCCCGCTTTCTTTTGGATAGGTAATTCATCAGATTTAAATTTTTTCGCTAAACCAAGAGAGGTGAAAATAGCCAATTGATCTGTATCATGACGAACTGGAATTGCTACCACTACTTCGTCATCTTCTTTCATAGTGATACCTTTAACGCCAATTGTGGTACGTGAAGTAGCGCCTACTTCCATAGAATTAATTTTAATACCCATGCCGCCTTTGGTAAGTAAAATCATAGGTTCGTCTTTTACCAAACATACAGAAACTAATTCATCGTCTTCTCGTAAGGTAATCGCAGAAACACCAGATTTTTTCTTTGTATTAATATATTCCTCTAATGAAGTCTTTTTAACAACCCCATTTTTAGTTGTGAAAAATACATATTTAGCATCGGTATCTCTATAAATAGAATAAATTACCGCAGGACTTTCATTAGCTTCCATATTAACTAATGATTTTACAGATTGACCCTGTGATACATTTGTTCCTACTGGAATATCATTTACTAATAATCTATACATTTTACCTTTATCAGTAAAAATCATTAATGAATCAATGGTATTAGTTCTTAATACCATATTGGTAATATCGTCTTGTGTTTTTACCCCTTTACCATTTCTGCGTTGAGTGCGGAATGAGGAAGTTGGAACTCGTTTAATATTACCGCTTTCAGTGAGAACAACAACACATTTTTCTGGTTCAACAAATTCAATTTCTTTTTCTTCTTTTGAAGTAGAAATTTGAATAAGTTCAGTACGTCTATCATCGCCATATTTTTTAACTAATACTTCTAATCTTTTTCTCAATTCAGGAAGAGGGTTTTCGGCAATTTCTTTTAAAACTAATAATTGACGATTTAATTCTTTTTCTTCTTCAAGCAATTCTTCTTTTTCTAATTTCGCCAATTTAGATAATTTCATATCTAAAATTGCTTTTGCTTGTTCTTCACTAAATCCCCATTTACTTTGAAGTGTTTTTTTAGCATCTGAAGCAGAAGAAGAAGCTTTAATCATAGCAATAATATCATCAATAATATCTAATGCTTTAACTAAACCGGCAATAATATGAAGTCTTTCGGAAATCTTTTTAATATCAAAATTAACTTCTCTTACAATACATTTTTTATTATAATCAATATAGATTTTAATACAATCTTTCAGATTTAACTCTGTTGGAGTTTTATTAACTAATGCTACTTGATTATATGAAAATGTTGTTTGAAGCGCGGTTTTTGCGAATAATTTATTTAAAATAGTCATAATTGATGCGTTTTTTTCACATTCAATAACTAATCTAAATCCTTTTTTATTACTTTCATTGCGGATATTTTCTACCCCAATGATTTCACCATTATCACACGCCTCACCAATTTGAGCCATTAAATCTTCAGTACCGATACCATATGGAATTTCGGTAAATACAATATTATTTTTTTCAATATGATGTTTTCCTCTAATTTTAACAGAGCCATGCCCTGTTTTCATAATAGAAGGAATGTCATCTTTATTAATTACAATGCCACCAGTTGGAAAATCTGGACCTGGAAGCATCGGCTCTTTATCATCCATATAATCATAAATAGCTTGTGCTACTTCTCTTAAATTATGTGGTGCCCATGAGCACGCCATTGCTACACCAATACCGCTATTTGGATTACATAATAAATTAGGGAAAATCGCAGGTAATTCAATAGGCTCTAAATCGGTTTCGGAATAATTATCCATAAAATCAACATTATCTTTTTTAATGCCGAATAACATACCATCTTCTACCAATTTAGATAATCTTGCTTCAGTATAACGATATGCCGCAGGACCATCGCCATCAATATTACCATTAGACCCATGAAAATCAATTAATGGATATCTCATTACCCAATTTTGAGACATACGCACCAAAGCGCCATAAATAGATGAATCGCCATGAGGATGCCATTTAGCCATTACCTGGCCTACAATATTAGCGCATTTTACATGGGGTTTATCAGATTTAAATCCATCATCAAATGCTCCCCATAAAATTCTTTTTGCTACTGGCTTACATCCATCAGTGGCATTTGGAATAGAGCGATCTGTATTAACCGCAACGGCATA
>JAEIGA010019050.1_pt1 | contig 10465 bp, 17 predicted proteins | sample 9270691 | NCBI WGS metagenome assembly JAEIGA01 (sample SAMN17057246, study PRJNA624740) | gut metagenome | biome: biome; isolation source: fecal sample | host: Bos grunniens | place: China: Xizang | collected 2019
AACAAAAAATTGATAATGATTATGATAAAAATGATAAGTGGTGGAGATTGCTAAAATATGCCAATGAAACTTGTAATCAAATGATGATTGAGCAGTCAAAAAGGTTAGAAAAGTAATGTTATGGGAAGAATTAAAAATAGAATTAGAAAAAGGAAAAGAATCTAATATATATTTTGAAACTTTGTTAGAAAATAAAAAATTAGAAGAAAAATATCCTGAAATATATAAATTGGTTGATAAACCTGAAATAGAAAAATATCATCCAAGTAAAAATTCTTTTAAACATACAATGATTGCTCTTAAAAGAGTTCAAGATGAATCTGATTTAATTAAATTTGCTGTTTTATGTCACGATTTAGGAAAAGGTGAAACACCAAACGAAATTTTACCACATCATTATGCTCACGAACAAAGAGGTCTTAAAGTTATTGATAGATTATGTGAAAGAATATCTGTACCAAAAGAATATAAAGAGTTTGCTAAATTATTTTGTAAACAACATATGAAAATACCTAAAATGTTGGTTATGGGTATTTCTAAAAAATTTGATTTGGTATGTGAGATATCTGATGAATTTTCAGATAAAAATAAATTAATTGATATATTAAAATGTTTTTATGCCGATTGGAAAGGTGAGGAAGAAGATACTGATTATAATAGTTTAGAAGAATATTCGAATATTTGTGAAGAAATTATATCAATTTTTGAAATTGTTAATTTGATAATGGTTGATTGTTTACCAAGAACTTTGAGAAGAGTGATACAATCATCACCATTAAAATATAATAAACAAATGAGAGAGTATATGTTAAATCTTTTAAAAAATAGAGATTAATAGTTAGGACACCAATGAATATCATCAAAATTTGGGTATATTTGTTTTAAAATATTACCCATTTTTTTGTTTGGTAATTTCAATTGCTTCACTTAATAAACCTAAATCATCATCATTGAATATTGCTTTGAGTTTTTCATAATTTTTATTGGTTGTTTTTTCTGGACTATAATATTTTTCTTTAATTCGACCACTATCTGCTGAAAATCCAAATGTTCTTATACCATCTTTATCCATATATAATTGGGCAAATCCTTTACGAAGTTTATCATCACCTCTTAAATAATGGGTGTATATATCATCATGAGTACCATAATAAGCATCCCAAACATATAAATTAGACCATTTATCAACACCAAGTATTCCTCTTAATTTTTTATTTTTAGAGTTTTTAATTGCATCCCAAAATTCTTTTTTAGATGGATTTTTTTCAATAGTAAAAAATACATTTCGACCAAAATCATCTTTCCATTGACTTGCATGATAGATTGATTCTTTAATAAAACCATCATTAATTAAGTTATTAGGTGTTAGATTATTATAGTATTTAAATTCTTGTAAAAATTGATTTAATGAATCTTCTTTATTACAATCATAATGTTTTTTATATGTTTCTTCATTTAATTGAACAATAATATCAGAACCATTATCAATATTAAAATTATCAACCAATCTTCTTTGGGTCGGATTTCCTAATAGATTGATTTGATTATTATTGAAAACAGCATAATTTTCTGTTCCTTCTTCGTAAACTTTAATACTATCATAACCTAATAATTGAATAGAATATAAGTAATTTTCGGTTATTTCCCAAGAATTTAAATGTGGTTGTGATAATAAAAATTCTTCATAGGATTTATAATATTTTTTACCTGAATTATTAAAATCATCATCATAATCTGTTTCATAAAGAACTCCATCTTCATATTCTAATAACTGGTCGAAACAACCTTTATTCGTAATATCAAATATTTTATTCATAATAAGATTTGCTTGGTATATCCATTTTCCATAACTTTCAGCAAAGTCTAAATCTGTACTCCAAAAAATACTATATGTATTAAATTCTTTAATATCTTTAGATGGTGAACCATGATAAAAAATTTTTTGTGGTTGTTGAGAAATTATTTTTGTATTATTATCTTCGAATAATATATAATGTTTATTATTAATTGATGTTTCTTCTTTTAATGAAATCTTTGTTAAACATTTTTTAAAGTCGGATTTAGATACCCAATTATGAATATTATTATTGGTTAATAATATTTCTTTTTTATTGAAATTTTCAATCATATATATTTTATTATTAATATTGTATTCTTTTTTATTCATTTACTATTGACTTTATTAAAAAAATGTTATATAAACTATTTATAAGTAATTTATAACTGAAAGGTCAAATAATGAAACACGAGTTTTTAGTTGATGAAAATTTTATTTTATATGCTTTTAGATATGCTTTGGGAAGAAGTACATATGCTGTATCTGATGTAGCGGAATTTATTATCAGAAATAAAATGTTCTTACAACCTTATATAAAAAAACAAATTGTACAAGAAATTAAAGAATATTTTACAAGAATACATAATAATGGTTTATATATGCAATGTGATAAAGATTGTTGGGATAATGTATTAAAAGAATTGGAAGAATAAAATGGAATTTATTTGTAAATATTGTGGAAAAAAATTTAAAACTGAAAAAGGATTTCAGAAACATCATTGTGAAAAAATGGAACGTTGGAATAATTTTAATTGGTTAGGATATTTAGCATTTAATATGTTTAGTAAATCCAATCATATTAAAATTTATAAAGATGATGAAAAACAAAAAATGAATTTTATTCAGTCACATTATTATAAAGAATTTGATAAATTTGGAAAATGGGTATTAGAAATGAATGTGATTGATATTCCTGAATATATTAAATACTTAATAAAATTTGCTGTCCCGATAAAAGAATGGTATAATGAAAAAACATTGAGATGGTTTCTTTGTTGTTATTTAAGAACTGAACCAATTTCTTTAGCAATACAAAGGAGTGAAAAATATCTACAAGATAATAATATAACATTAGAAACAATTTCTTCAAGTCGTTTATATTTAGCATTGAGAAATGGATTTATTAGTAATAAATTTCTTCTTAAAAATAATTTTGATTATAAACCAATCTTGAAAAATAATTTATCCGAAAATGATTTTAATCAATTAGAGTGGTTTTTAGAGAGATGAAATATAATATACCTGACGTAGATTTAGATTGTAGTGAAGATACAAGGAGTTCAATTTTAACTGAACTTTATCATATTACTGCATCTAAAATTAATGAAAAAGGTATTTTTCCACATAATGTTGGAATTTATTTACATAATATACCAGAAGATAGAATTACAAAGTTGGCAAGTATTGATTATAAAGATGCTGAAGAAAAATTTGGATATATTAAATATGATATTTTACATAATACTGTTTATGATATGTTTAAATCCAGAGATGAGATTGAATATTATTTAAAACAAGATGTAAATTGGAATCTATTATATAAAGAAGATATATTAAAACAAATACCACATATTAATAATTATTATACATTATTGAATCAACTACCTAAAATATCTTCAATTGAAGAATTATCTATGTTTATTGCTATAATTAGACCTGGAAAAAAATATTTAATTGATGATGTTAAAAAATATGGTTGGGAATCTATTAAAGATAGAATATGGTTAAAAGAAACCGATGGATATATGTATAAAAAATCACATGCTATTAGTTATTCATTATTGATAACATTGGTAATGAATAAAATAAATACGGATATTAAAATATAAAATGTTTTATAATGTATAAATATTATTATAATTTTTAGAAAGGTGTATTGACGTGACAGAAATGCCAACATTAGCAAATGATTCCGGATGGATAATTATTTGGAATGATATTAAAGATTTTGGTCCATCATTTTGGGTCTTTTTATTAATATTTGTATTGGTTTATTTTAAAGAACCAATTGTTCAGTTAATGAAAATAATTATTAATAAGTTATTTTCTAAAAAAGAAGAATTAAATTACACAAAAAAAGATATAATTAAACACCCAATTTTTAAGGATTTAGATTATTGGTTAAATGTTGGTATGCAAGCAATTCGTTTAAGAAATAATTTTCACCCTGAAGCCGAAGATTATGTTAATAATAAAGAAAGAATGGCAAAAGAAGTTATTAGAATAAAATATGAAACGACAAAAGAAACTTTATTAACATTTATAGAAGAAAATGATATTGATAATTTGGATTCTGAAGTTGCTTGTCAATATTTAATGGATAGTTTAACCAAAAATAGTATAACACAGAAACAAAGATTTATTGAGAGAGGTATTTCTCCAAAATTTTTAAATAAATTTTATTTAATAACAGATATGACAGAAAAAAGTATTTTTTCGGCTATTAAAAATTTTTTTATTCGAGGTTGTGGTTTAAATACAGCATCTAAAATGTATGTTGCTTTAAATACTTTAGATGGGTATTTAAATGTGATTTTTAATAATTTAATGGAAACAATTGATAATATTAATGGTGATTTAAAAGATGAATTATTTGATGGAGAACCAATGTGTAAATCTTATCATACAACATTAAAACCACCTCATCCAACATATCCAATGATTGTTAAAGATAAATTAGATGAAGTTTTGCGTGATTTAAATGGTTCTCGTGCTATGATTTGTAAATATTTTACAAAAGATGGAGAACATTATCATTCAGCCGTATACGAATCAACTATTGTTGGGGTTACATCTGAAATATCAAATATTCAAATGATTTCGGATGATAGAGAAAAAAATATATTAAACATTATGAAAACAAATGGTAATATAGCTGCCAATATCAGTAAATTTGGTGCAAATACAATTGAACGATTTAATTCAAGAGGTGTTAAAGGAATAATCATTGCTCCAATATATAATGAGGGTAAAATCGATGGTGCATTAAGTATTGATTATATTTCAGATGAAAAGTTTGAAACAATTTCCCAAATGAAAAATTTGGATGATAAATTGAAACAATATACGGAAATGTTTTCATCATATATTGTTTATCCGGTTAATTACAAATTTTAAAAATAAGGGGTATTACCCCTTATTTTTATTTTCCCATATGATGTATTAATGATTCAACAACTGCTAATCTTTTATCAAGTTCATGATATTTTTCATGAAGATGTTTATCACTATGTTCATCAGTTGTTTCTAACATTGATGAAACCATTTTAGCAATTTCAACCATTGAGTCGGAAGAAAGATTAACAACTTCTAATTCTTTAACTTCTTCTTTTATTTCTGGTTTACTATCTTTTACATCCATAATGGGATTTCTAACCATACCATTATTCATCATCATTTTTAACTCCTTTTATTTCTTCAAGTATTTTTAGTATTTTTGTAAAATAAACTCTGTCTTGTTTATCTAATTCTGCCATAATAGCATTATTATCAATTTGTTTTCTGTTTAATAATGTATTATATACACCAAGACCAATTGCTAATAAATTAAGAAAGTCTAATGTTTTATCTCCATACATAACTTCTCTATGTATTTCATCAATTTTTTGTTCGATTGTTAGATTGTTTGTCATCTTTTAATTCCTCATCATTTAAAAAAATATCTTTCATTGATAAAATATCTTGAAATTGTGGTGATTTTAAAACATTAGACTTGACTTTATTAAAAGCAACATTCATAGCTTTGTTGATAGTTTTTTTACCCGTATCTGTGAAAATTACCCAACCAATAAATAAATCTCCAATAAATCTTAACATCTTTATTCTCCTACTTGGCTAATATAATCATATTCTTCATATTTTTGTAATACATCATCAACTTTTAAATTTACAACTGATAAAGAATTTTTAATTTGGGATAAATCAATTTCTAATTCATCTTTATCATCTTCAATGGTCTGTAATGTTTGTTCAATACTATTTAATTTGGATGATATTGATTCTAAATCGATAGACATATCACTTGTATCAACTGAATTCATACGATTGATTGAATTAATACTTGAAATTTCATTCATTAATAATGATTGATTATTTTCTAATTTAGTTATCATTTCTGTTAAACTCAATGTATTAGCATATATAATTTGTAATAAACAACCATTATATTTTGGACAATTCACACAATTTTTTGGATTAAAACTACAACTCATTTTTAACTCCTTATTTTAACTTTTTAAACAAGGTGCTAAAACTGTTATATGAATAGGGTCTGTTCCATACACCATAGTCAATCTTCTACGGCATTTTAAACCATAACCTCTAACATAATTTCCCATTTGTAAATATACATCATATGTTGATGCACCATCTGTTACAACAACTTGAGGATTGTCTCCGGCTGTAAACGCTGGTATGGATTGACATATAGTTAGTGTAAATACTTGACCATTAGTTAAAGTAACTGTTGGAATAGTAATTGTTAAAGTTCCGGTAGCATAAGTTACCCCTGTACTTTTTATATGTAAAATATCACATGTCATAATAATTCTCCTTTTTGAATTTTCAAGGGTGGTGGGTGTTAATCACCACCCCGATATGTTATTGTTTATGATAAAACATTTCCATTGCATCCACAACCATATGGATTTGGAAATCCATTAAAACCTAAACCATTGATTACTGCTGCATTTGGGCAAACAGCTGATGTGGCATAAATTTCTGGTTGTTTAGCCATTTTACAAGAAATACTTGCTAATTGTGCTTCAATAGCACCAAATTTGGCATCAGAATACAATTTATTTTGTAACATCATATTTTCTCTTTGAGATTCAGATAATTTATCTCTTAAATCTTGATAAGCATAAAAGTCAATTTTTGCTTGTGTTGCTTGAGAAGTTGCTTCAACAACTGCTCTTGTTGCATTTGCTTGGTCAATTATTCTATAATTTGTATCAGCAGCAGTTACAAGTGCTCGTCTTTCAACTTCACAATTGGAAGCACCACAGTTAGAACCTAATGCCTCACCTGCTAAAAATGCTCCGGCACGATTACCATAGCCATAGCCACCGAAACCGCCAAAGCCACCGCCAACGAAGAACCATAAGATTAAGATTAAGAAAATTATCCAACCCCAACTAAAAGTTCCATCTGTATTCATCATATCATTCATTTTTTTCTCCTTTATAATAATAAGTTAATAATTGTTAAACATAATAATATTCAAGCCTTTTATTTGAAAGATTTTAAACCTTTTTTAAATCTTTCTAAATCATCACCTTGACTTGATTGGGGTAATGAAGTTTTTAAATCATTAGTTTGAGTATCAGCTGATTGACCGGCCATCATTTTTTCTAATGATTCAATTTTTTGTAAAGCAACTTGTTTATTAATTCCTATCATTGGTAACAAGAAACTATACATTGGATTATTTAAATATTCCTTAACTTTTTGTAAAAATCCAACATCAACATTTGCTTTATCTAATGCTTCCATAGGATTGTTTACTGAATTTAACATCTCCTTTGCTTTTTCTATCGCTTGATTCAAATTGTTTTGTTGATTTGGATTCATATTGAGTTTCTGTGTCAAAGAATTTGCTATCTGATTTAGGTTCATTTTGTTCTCCTTCTATAATAATATTTCTTTCTGTTTGTATATTTTCTAATTTTTCTTGCATTGCTTTCATTTGTAACATCATTGTTTGTAACATTTCTTGTTGCTCTTTGGCAATGTCTTCCGGTGTTTTTTCTTTTTCGATTACACCTAATTCTATCAATTTATTATAGTAACTATTTAATAAATCAATAGTATCTTGATATTTTTTCATCGTAACACCAATGATTTGTTTATTACCATAAAAATCTGTTGATAAAATATTATCACCATCTATTGACCCTCCGAAGAAAGTGTTGTAAAATGATAATTTTTCATAACTTGTATTCATAATAATATCCTTAATAAATTTTTTCCTTACAATATTATTTAGGGTATATTTTAATTATGATATTATAATTAAGTTATTGATTTTACTTATTTTTTTAAAAATAAGACTAATTTTATATAAAGTATTAAGTTATTGATATTATAAGATTTTATTATTAATGATTAAAAATACTTTAATAAAATGTATTAAGGTATTATAATATATTTGCATTATATAATAGATATTGGTATTATAAAGCATAATACTAAAGTATTATATAAAAAATATAAAAAATAAATTTGTAAAATAAAAAAAATAATTATAATATGTAAAAAATAGGAAGGAATCAAGTAATGTTAGATAATGTATTAATGATATATGAAGAAGAATTATTCGCTGATGGATTGGAAAGATTGTTAAAGGAAAAAAATCCAAGCATTAATTATAAAAAATGTTTAATGTATGAAGATTTAGAAATGGTATTATCTAATAATACATTTGATATTATTTTTATTACAAAAAATAAAAATTTTGATATTTCTTATATATGTCCATTAATTAGAAAACATAATCCTCAATGTAAAATTGTTTTATTAGCACGAGCATTTCCACCAAATGATATGAAAAAATTTTTAGAATATAGTGTTAATGGTTTAATTTGTAAAAAATATTCAACAGAAAAAATCCGAAACATTGTTGGATTATTATTAATGGGGGAAAATTATTACCCGTCAGAAATTTTACCATATGGAAAAACAGATTTTATATCTCCTCAACAGAGAAAAATTGTTGAATGTTTGAGAAAAGGATATTCAAATAAACAAATTGCTTATGAAGTTGGTATTGCTGAATCAACAGTTAAGGTTCATATGACTTCAATTATGAGAAAGTTAAATTGTACCAATCGGGTTCAGGTTATTCAAAAGGTTTTAGAACAAGGGTTAATTGAATATGAGTAATATTTGTAATTATAAAATTATAAAAAAGAATGGTTCTTTAAATAAAAAAGGTTATTGTCAAATATGTAATGATAATGATGAAGAACCAATGTATAATCTATTTGGTGTAGAAATATGTGAAGGGTGTTATTATGATTTAATCAATCATATGGGATATAAAAATCTTGATGATTTATTAGATTGTGATAAAAAACAATTATCAAAATTTTTAAATATATTAGTTGGGAGAAAATAAATGAGCAGAACAAGTGAATGGGTATCACCTGGACATCCAGATAAAATTGCTGATAATATTAGTGAATTTATCTTGGATAGATATTTAGAAAAAGATTCTAATGTTAGATATGCATTAGAGGTAATGATTAAAAATAATAATGTTTATTTGGGTGGTGAAGTTACATCCAAATATAATTTTACATCAGAAGATTTAGAACATTTTGTTAAAGATGCTATAAGAAAAATTGGTTATGATGAAAAATATTATGAAAAATGGGGTGATTATGCTATAAACATTAATAAAATAAATATCACTAATGATTCACATATTCAATCACCGGATATTTCTCAAGGTGTTGACAATAGTGGTTGGGGTGACCAAGGTATTTTTTGGGGGTTTGCTGAAAATAATAAATATACGAATTATATGCCATTAGACCATTATTTAGTAAAAGATTTAGGAATGATGTTATATAATAATGCTAAAGAAAATAGTGTTGGGGGTTTAGATATTAAAACTCAAATAACTTTAAATGATGATAATGAAATTGAACAAGTTATTGTAGCTGTTCCTGTTTTAGATGATAATGAATATCAAGAAGTTGTTAAATCAATTCATAATTGGTTACTAAAAGAAAATGTTGATTTAATTGAGTTTATTGAAAATGATAAATTAATTATTAATGGAACTGGAATATACCAATATCATAGTTCTGTTGGTGATTGTGGTATCACTGGAAGAAAATTGGTTGTTGATTTTTATGGTGGTAATAGTAAAATTGGTGGGGGTTCTCCTTGGACTAAAGATGGAACTAAAGCAGATTTGACTTTAAATCTTTATATGAGAGATTTAGCAAAACAATATATTTGTACCAAATTTAGTGATTGTAAATATGTTGAAACATCTGCTTGTTGTTGCATTGGTAAATCAGAAATATTTGTAACAATTAAGGGATATGATTGTTATAATAATTTTCAATGGTATGAAGAATATAAAGAAAATATTTCACCCAAAGAATTGATTGAAAAATATAATTTGAATAAACCAAATTTTAGTGATATGTGTATGAATGGATTGTTTGATAAGATTTAAAAAAGGAGAGTTTAACTCTCCTTTTTATTATAAAACTGTTGAAACTGTTACCAATTCATCTGGTTCAGCAGATGTTATTGCTTTACCTATTACAGTATTCATATTAATATTATAATATTTGTAAGGAACGGCAGAAAAACCATCATTAGCCTTTAAAGTTTTGAAATATGTAGTACAAGTCGAACCACTATTTTCACTATAAGCAACTCTCATCATATCATCAGAAAATGTAATAGGTCCTCTTAATGCTGTAATTTCACCTAAATCAACAGTAATATTTTCAAATCCTTTTTCTGAAGTATATTTTTGAATTGTATAATTCGTTCCATCATATTCCGAGCAAGCAATAATACCAGTATATGGATTAAAAGTTACACAACATTTCATAGTATAATATTTTTGTAAATCTTCTGGCATTTCTTCTTGGGTTAATACAT
>JAEIGA010019051.1_pt1 | contig 10465 bp, 8 predicted proteins | sample 9270691 | NCBI WGS metagenome assembly JAEIGA01 (sample SAMN17057246, study PRJNA624740) | gut metagenome | biome: biome; isolation source: fecal sample | host: Bos grunniens | place: China: Xizang | collected 2019
CTTCTCGGGAAGCCGGAATACCTTCTTGGCCAGGGTTGGTGAAAACTTATTCACCCAGCATGTTCCCAGTCCCTGTTCCACTGCTTCAAACATGATATGTGTGGCCACGATGGAACAATCTTCAGCCCCGGAGTTTACCCCCTCTTCTTCCTCTGGATAGAAAAAGACCTCCTCCTCATTGTATGCAAGCATCAGACACATTGGTGCCCCGAAAATACAGGGTGTTACGGTTTTTGCTTTTTCCATCGCTTCTTCTGATTTTAATACATAAATCCGGATCGCCTGGGCGTTTCTCGCTGTGGGGGCAATGCCTGCCACTTTGAGGATCTCCTGGAGTTTTTCTTCTTCCACAGGCTGGTCAGTATAGTTTTTAACGGAGTATCTTGCAGCGGCTAATTCTTTAAATGTCATATCGATAAGTTCCTCCTTCCATATCTTTTGCCAAAAGAATAGCACTTTCCGGATAAAAGCTCAAGTAACTTCGGTATTCCTTCTCCATATCTTGTTTACTATATGAGATGTATTTGTGCTATTATATCCTTAGAAAGTTATACAGGGAACCTTTGGGGGATAAAAGTGATAGCTGACAAAGCTACGGAGGGTTCCGGGAGAAGGAGTAGACTATGGCGAAAAAACAGGGACGGAACACAAAACAGAAGATCGTAAATACAGCCTGGAGATTATTTTATGAACAGGGCTATGAGAATACAACCGTGGATGAGATCGTGTATGAATCAGGCACCTCCAAGGGCTCTTTCTACCATTACTTTGAGAGCAAGGATGCCCTTCTGGGATCACTTAGCTTTTTGTTTGACGAGAAGTATGAGGAACTGCATAAAAGGATTGCTCCTGAAATGAATGCCATTGACAAACTGATAACCATGAATCATGAACTGTTTGATATGATAGACGCCACAGTACCCATAGATCTTCTTGCCAGGCTCTTATCTTCCCAGTTGGTGATGCATGGGGAGAAAAACCTGCTGGACCGGAAACGGATCTACTTCAAGATGCTGAAGCAGATTGTCCGTGAGGGACAGAACCGGGGGGAGATCAGAACAGACCTGACGGCCAATCAGATTGTCAATGATTATGCCATGTTTGAGCGCGCTTTGATGTATGACTGGTGTCTGGTGGACGGGGAATACTCCCTTCGCCAGAATGCGGACAGATTGATGGTTTCCTTTCTGCGTACCTACGTAGCGAAAGAGGGATAGATTATTATAGTAAATATTTTTAAACCTAATTGTAGTCTGGATTTAGTCTAATTAAAATAGATTATAAATAAAGGATATATTGTAATTATTAAGTGATAAAGTACAGGATAATTTCTGTACTTTATTCTGTATTGAAGTCTATTTAAAGTTATGTTATATTATAAGACGTTTACTAAAGGGGTATCACCCCAGGAAAAGGAGAAAAGTATATATGTCAACAGCAAGTATTTGTATTTTGATTTCCATTTTTGCCTATCTTGGAATCACAATCTTCATCGGTGTTTATTACAGCCGGAAAGGCAGTGCCAGCGATACGGAGAACTTCTATCTGGGCGGCAGAGAATTACATCCTCTGGTCACGGCAATGAGCGCGGAGGCCTCCGACATGAGTTCGTATCTGCTGATGGGTCTGCCCGGCCTTGCCTATCTTGCAGGTGTTGCAGAGGTAGGCTGGACGGTAATCGGCCTGGCCGTGGGAACCTATCTGAACTTCCTCTTCGTGGCCAAAAGACTTCGAATCTATTCAGCTAACATTGGTGCCAGCACCATCCCGGATTTCTTCTCCCGCCGGTATAAGGATGACAGGCATATCTTATCCTGTATCGCAGCTTTGGTTATCCTGGTATTTTTTGTTCCGTATACGGCTTCAGGATTTAAGGCGGTAGGAACTCTTTTTAACAGCTTATTTGGCTGGGATTATCACGTGTCCATGATGATCGGAGCAGCCGTTATCGTAGGTTATACGGTTCTTGGCGGTTTCCTGGCAGTTTCTACTACTGACCTGATTCAGGCCATCGTTATGAGCATTGCATTGGTTATTATAATCTTCTTCGGCATCTCACAGGCCGGCGGAATGGGTACTGTCATGGATAATGCCAGAGCTCTTCCGGGTTATCTGAGCCTTACCCAGGGCTATGATGCTGCTACCGGCACGGCCGGTGTCTTTGGCTTCCTTTCCATTGTTTCCACCCTGGCCTGGGGTTTGGGATACTTTGGCATGCCTCACATCCTGCTTCGCTTTATGGCCATCCGTAATCCGGAGGAGATCAAGGTCTCCAGGAGAATCGCTTCTGTGTGGGTAGTTCTTTCCATGGGTATTGCCGTTCTGATCGGTATCATCGGGTACAGCGTGTCTTCAGCCGGAAAGATTCCTTTCCTGACTACAAGTTCTGATTCTGAAACCATCATCATTAAGATGGCAGGCCTGATGAGTGAGCATGGTTTGCTGTTTGCTATCGTTGCCGGAGTCATTATGGCCGGAATCCTGGCGGCTACCATGTCCACCGCAGACTCTCAGCTGTTGGCGGCAGCCAGCAGTATGTCTGAGGACCTTGTGAAGGAATTCTTTGGGGTCCGTCTGAAAAAGTCAACCTCCATGGTTGTGGCCCGTCTTACCGTTGTCGGTATCGCCATCATAGCAATCCTTCTTGCCTGGAATCCGAACAGCAGCGTTTTCCGTGTGGTTTCTTTTGCATGGGCGGGATTTGGAGCAGCTTTTGGACCGATCATGCTTCTGGCTCTTTTCTGGAAGAGAAGCAACCGGGCAGGAGCTACATTCGGTATGATTGCCGGCGGTCTGATGGTATTTATCTGGAAATATCTCATTGCACCGATGGGCGGCGCATTTGCCATCTATGAATTGCTCCCTGCATTTATCATCGCGCTGATCGTCGATGTGGTCGTATCTCTAGTAACCGCAGAACCATCTGCAGAGATTCAAAGTACCTTTGACAAAGTGAAAGCAGAGATGTAAAATTCTGATTAAGAATAATAGATAAAAAACTCCGATACGAATTTTAGTACCGGAGTTTTTTCTTTGGAAACATGGATAATACATCCCGCCGGAATTTTATTAAATGATGACAGGATAATACAATTACAAGAACTAAATTTTACAAGTATAAAACTATCTTTTGATATATCATATATATTGTGATAAAGTGATTATATTAGTGATGAAATTGTGTATAAATTTACAATAATTGATTTAAATATCTCAGATTTACGGGGTTAAAACAAACATGGATATGGCGACGATTGAAAATAGGAATAAAGAGGTCAGCCTGATTGGAATTTTCGGGACAGAAACCATTGAAATCCTCCAGAAGAAGATTGCAAATGCTACAGGGTTTTCTGTATCTACCATAGATTACAGAGGCGAGAGAGTAGTGCCCGGGTATTATCAGAAAGATTACCTCAGGTACAAACCGAACAAGACAGATGACACTACAACCCGTATGTCGGAGGCCTTATCATCTGCAAGGGCGGCCATCACAAATCTTCCATACATATTTGAAGGGGAAGACGGGCTGGTAAAAGCTGCATTGCCGATCGTTGTGAATGATCAGTATCTGGGTGCCATGATCTGCGGATATGTAAATTGCCCGGATAAGGACTATATAGACCCCTCCACCGGTGAGCGGCTTATCCACGATGATAACCTCGTGGGCAATAAAGCCGAGATGAAGGATATTCCGGATTCTATGACTGCTTTCACGGCTGAGAGGATTGGCAGCCTGACAGAGCTGATTTACTATATGATTACCCAGATGTGCCAGAAAGAGAATTATGTGTTGAGGCTGGGCTTGTCTGAGCATAATAAAGTTCATCTCTGGGATCTCAGGAAAAAGAACCGCGAACTGAAAAAGAAGCTGAAAGAATCAAAACTGATTTCCATGAAAAATAATATCCAGCCACAGGTGTTGCTGAATATGCTGGTAACCCTATCCAGTTTTGCCATCATTGAGCATGCCGAAAAGACTCAGGAACTGATCGAAGTATATACTTCATTTTTAAGGTACTATATCGAATTCGGAAGAGACTATGTGCCGTTGGAGCAGGAACTGTATCAGATTAAAAAATATCTGGATGTATTAAAAGATAAGTACAGCGAACGTATTACAGTGCAATTGAATCCCTCCAGGGAAGACAGCACTCAGCTGATGCCCAAACTGATTTTATTCCCGCTGATGGAATATATGATCAACTTTGGTGTACTAAACCGCAATTACCGCGGAGTCATACATATTGACACTGAATACACAGAGGAACGCTGCGTCGTAACGATGCAGTTCGAACATACCAGCAAATATTTGAAGAGTGTGGGTTATCTCAATGAGTCCGGTAATGTTCTGGATGAGAGAGCCTACCTGGAACAGCTGAATCTGCTGGAACAGAGAGTGGCCTATGAGTATCCGGAGAACTATAAGCTGTCCGTTGACCCGGACCTGATCATCCTCAACATTCCGAGAGTGTTAAATGATATGGAGAATCAGAGTGTTGAAATCGGGGTAGAATAATCAGAGAAAAAGTTTGTGGGGGGTAGCAGTATTGATTAAGATACTATTGATTGATCAGGAACGTTTATTTCAAAAAGCCTTTGGGATACTGGTGGAAAAAGTGGAGAACTGTTATCTGGTGGGGGTGGCGGAAACAGGAATAGACGCCATGAAGATGGTGAAGAAGCACCATCCTCAGGTGGTTTTTTCCGAGATCCTTATGGGGCAGGAGAACGGCATCGATATCTGCAGGGAGATCAGGAGCTCTTTTCCTGATATCTCCACCTATATCCTAACCAACTACCGGAATCTCAATCTGATGAATAAGGCCATATCTGCCGGGATTGATAACTATCTCCTAAAACCTATCTCTGTGCAGCGGTTATCTGAGTTATGTATAGAGGGTGAACACCAGACGGTGGAGGAAGATGAAAGCCTCAGAGACCTTCTGCAGTCCGTTGAGGACAGGAACTATAAGAAATCCTACGATACGGCGAAGACATATATTCGTCATCTCTTTGATGACGTGGATCAGGCTCTTCACAGGGATACTTTGAAGATAACCGCCTCCAAACTCTTCTATATTATTCCCGGCATGGACTATTCTCAGAAGAAATACTATCTTCAGAAGTACAGGCTTAGCTCCAAGACCATGTCGGATCCCGTATTATGTTACTGCTGGCTTGTTCAGATCATCACGGAGGTTTATCGTCAGATCTGCGCCATGAAATACTCTTATATGAATAAAGTTCTTCAGTATATTGAGAATAATATCAACGATGAGATATCCCTCACAGAACTGGCAGATTATGCCGGGGTGAGTAACGGATATCTGAGCAGGATATTTAAGAAGTACTATCAAATCAGTGTGGTGGATTACATTCATCTTCGAAAGCTGCTGGCTGCCAAAAAATATATGGTATCCAGTGAGATGAATATCTCCGATATCTCATTCCTGCTTGGATACAGTGACGCCGGGTATTTCAGCAAGATCTTTAAGAAGTATGAAAATATGAAGCCATCGGCCTATATGGAGCTGTTTTGAAATAATAAAAAGGGGAGTTCTTTCAAAGAACTCCCCTAAACTATTATCCTTACTGATTCAACTTATATACGTTTGTCAGAATCTGTGCACAGACGGAAGCAGATAACTTTTTGTGGTTATAATCTTCATCTTTGTTAAATGCAGGCTGGGTAGATGCGGAAACTTTCCTCTCTACCATTGTGTCAGATACCATCTTGTTGGCTGCCGGCTTCGCACCTGCTTTGTCATAAGTGATTGCCTTTACAGAGGATGGTTTTGTCTCTCCGGCTACAGGAATGTTGTTGAACTCAAGGACCGTCATGGTAGCCTTCGTTACAGCTTCAACCAGCTGGTTATTTGTCCAGATGGCATTCGTTGCGGAAGAAGTCTTACCGCTTGGAATGTAACGGGAGATAACCTTGGCTGCAGCCTCCCTTACAACTCCCTCAATCTTACGGATCACGGACGCGGATACTTTACCTGTGGGAGTAAAACCGGAAATAATCTTAACTGCAGATGGTTTTGCTTCACCCTCAATCTTACGGTTATTGAACTCAAGATGCGTCAAGGCAGCCTTGCTGACCGCGTCAACCAGTTCATCTTTGGTCCAGGTTTTCTTAGCAAATGCGGATACTCCGCCCGGTGTATTGGTTGCATCCCATGCACCTTCTGTAGCGGCAGAGGCTTTCGGATTCTTCTCGATTCTCCATGCACCCTGTGTAGCTGTGGAAGCTCTGGTGGGCTTTGGACGTGCAACATTAGAAAATTCTGTATTCTCATCTAAAACCTTAGCAATAGCAGCGCTGATGCGGCTTTCCATTTCACGATCAATCATTATTATATCTCCTTCCCTTGCCATCACTCGATAGTTCTTGCAATCATAATACCTTGACTATATTATATCATTGAATGGATGAAAAATCTGTTTTTTTTAGGATAATTAATTGTTCTTAAGATGGATAAATGTTATCTGATTTTTGCGGATTATGTAATTTTTAAGTGGAAAAATATACCATTGTGCTGTTGACTGTTCCACAGCTAAAAGATACAATAATCTTTGTATGAAAGGAGAGAGAAATGACACAACTTTATTATCTGGTTTCTTATTTTTTATTGTATTCTTTTCTGGGATGGGTTCTTGAAGTAGTCTACCATGTTGTCAGCATAGGCAAGGTAATAAACAGAGGGTTCCTGAACGGACCGGTTTGTCCCATCTATGGATTCGGAATGTTGTCAGTGCTGCTTATTCTGGAACCCTTCTCGGACAATACCTTACTATTGTTTGTGGGAGGAATCTTTTTCGCTACGGTGATCGAGCTGATCGGAGGTTTTGTCCTCTATAAGCTGTTTCATATGAGATGGTGGGATTATTCTGAAGAACCGTTCAACCTGGGGGGATATATCTGTCTGAAGTATTCGATTGCCTGGGGATTCTGTATCGTGTTTGCCATGAAGGTGGTACATCCATTTGTGGAATTAAATGTGAAGATTCTGGACGGAGTGTTCGGCCATGTTGTGGTAGCGATTCTTTGGATTATCTTCTTTGTTGACTTCGTCATCACTTTACTTACCGTTATGAATCTGAACAAAGATTTACAGGAGATGAACAAGATTGCCGGGCAGATTAGAAAGGTCAGTGATCATATGACCGAGAAGATCGGGGAGCATACTATCGAAGCGGATACGAGGATTCAGGAACACAGGGTTCAGGCTACTCTTGCCAAAGCTGAGGTACGGGATCGTCTCGAGGAGCTTAAGAAGAGGCAGACCAGGAACAGATTTTTTGGTTTCAACCGCCTCCATCAGGCATTTCCAAAGATGAAACACAGCTTATATAATGAGGAACTTCATTCCCTGGTTCAACAGTTGAAAGAAAAGAGAGAGAACAATGCATAAAAAACACAGGGTGCCTTTTGGCTGAGGCACCCTGTGTTTTTTGTATTATATTTTATTCTGGGAGGATTTTCTGATATATTTTGTCTAGATTTCATTTCCCGGGAACTGCGGGATTCCATCGAAGCCTTTCTGAAGGTCTTCGTCAGTAGGAATATAGTCGGACATATTTCCGTTATGATACTGCTCATAAGCAACCATATCGAAGTATCCTGTGCCGGTCAGACCGAAAAGAATGGTCTTTTCTTCGCCGGTTTCTTTGCATTTCAGGGCCTCGTCGATTGCTGCACGGATAGCGTGGCTGCTTTCAGGAGCCGGGAGGATTCCCTCTGTGCGGGCAAACTGCTCAGCGGCTTCAAACACTGAGGTCTGTTCCACGGAAACTGCCTCCATGAATCCATCGTGGTAGAGCTGGGAAAGAATGGTGCTCATACCGTGGAAGCGTAAGCCTCCTGCATGGTTGGCAGAGGGGATGAAACTGCTTCCAAGAGTGTACATCTTAGCCAGCGGGCAGATCATACCGGTATCGCAGAAATCATAGGCGAATTTGCCTCTGGTAAAGCTCGGGCAGGAAGCCGGTTCTACTGCAACGATCCGGTAATCTTTTTCCCCTCTCAGCTTCTCGCCCATGAAAGGTGCAATCAGACCGCCCAGATTCGAGCCGCCGCCTGCGCAGCCGATGATGATGTCCGGTGTGATGCCGTATTTATCCAGAGCGGCCTTGGCTTCCAGGCCGATGACGGACTGGTGCAGGAGTACCTGATTCAACACGCTGCCCAGAACATAGCGGTATCCTTCACTTTGAGTGGAAACCTCCACTGCCTCCGATATGGCACATCCAAGACTTCCTGTGGTTCCCGGATGATCTGCCAGGATCTTACGGCCAATGGCGGTAGTCTCTGAAGGGGAAGGGGTTACATCTGCCCCGTAAGTACGCATCACTTCGCGGCGGAATGGTTTCTGTTCATAGGATACTTTTACCATAAATACTTTGCATTCCAGATCAAAGAAGGAACAGGCCATGGCCAGGGCGGTTCCCCACTGACCGGCACCGGTCTCGGTGGTTACTCCTTTGAGCCCCTGCTTCTTCGCATAGTACGCCTGAGCCAGAGCGGAATTCAGTTTGTGACTTCCGCTGGTGTTGTTTCCTTCAAACTTGTAATAGATCTTAGCGGGTGTCCCCAGGGCTTTTTCCAGATGATAAGCTCTCATTACGGGGGAAGGGCGGTACAGTTTATAGTAGGTCTGGATCTCTTCCGGTATATCAACATAAGCCGTGTCATTATCCAATTCCTGGGCGATTAGTTCTTCACAGAAGATCGGAGCCAGCTCCTCGGCTTTCAGAGGCTCAAGGGTTCCAGGGTTTAATAAGGGAGCCGGTTTGTTTTTCATATCGGCGCGCATATTATACCACTGTTTCGGGATCTCCTCTTCAGTAAGGTAAATCTTGTAAGGAATCTTTTCATTTGACATTGCTTTTTTCTCCTCTCTCATTCAATCTTTATTAAAAACTTTTTGTTAATTATAACCATTGTATTACCCTATGTAAAATGATAAAATTGGATTAGGTAATAAGTTTTACTTATTATAACAAATGGTTTTTTGAATAAAATATATTGTGACTACATTGATAAAAAACGAGGAATTGACGATGAACCTGAATCAGTTGGAGTATTTTATAAGTGTGGCTGAGACTCTGAATTTTACCAAGGCAGCTGCGAAGTGTTTTATCTCCCAGACTGCAATGACCCAGCAGATCCGCTCCCTGGAGAAAACAGTGGGAGTCCCTCTTTTTATCCGGGATAAGCACCACGTGGAGCTGACTGCCGCAGGAAGAGTTTATCTGAAGGAGGCCAGAATTATCCTGAACCGGAGTAATGAGGCGCTCCGTATGGCCAGACTGGCTTCGGAGGGCCTGGAGGGGGAAATCACCATCGGCTTCATCCGGGGATTCGGGCAGAGTGATTTCCCGGAGATTCTGAGGGACTTCTGTACAACCTATCCTACGGTTAAGGTCAATCTGATCCGGGATAATATGAGTGTATTGCTGGATCTGCTGGTAAACAAACAGTGTGACCTTACTTTCACCATCTCTCCTTTCCAGAGAACCCACCCGGATCTGAAACATATCTATATGAAGAGCTATCCTGTCATGGCGGCTTTATATGACGGACATCCCCTGGCGAAACGTTCCTACCTTACCTATGAAGAACTGGAGGGGGAAAAATTCATCATGATGCAGCCCCCGGACCGGCCTAAGGACCAGATGGAGGAGTCTATGCTGATCTATGACAGGGGCGGATTCCTTCCGGATGTGGTGGGAGTAGAGGGAGACCAGGAAACCTTGCTTCTGATGATTTCCGTGGGAATGGGAATCAGCATCCTCCCGGAATATATCATACGGCCATACCAGAAAATGAAAGATATCAGGATATTGCCTATGGTGAGAAAAGACGGCTCCGCAGAGACGGTTGATCTGGAGGTGAACTGGTCCGGAGAAAATGAGAATCCGGTCCTGGAAAAGTTTCTGACTATGCTGACATAAGCAGCAAGAATCGGAGGAAGTATGAATCGTAATCAGATTTTTAAGATATACGGAAAAGATTATAAAGAGATGACGAAGGCCCTGCTTGAAGCATCGGAGCTTGCCTCCTTGCTTACCCCGGAGACCAGAATCGGAATCAAACCTAACCTGGTGACACCGACTCCTGCGGAATACGGAGCTACTACTCATCCGGAAGTAGTGGCAGGGATTATTGAGTACCTGCAGGAAAACGATTGTAAACATATAGTGATCATAGAGAGCTCCTGGATCGGGGACAGGACTTCGGAAGCTTATGAATATTGCGGTTACCGGGAGATCACCGAAAAATATCATGTAGATTTTATAGATGTACAGCAGGAACCCTTTAAGGTTTATGATTGTTCCGGCATGAAGCTGAAGATCTGTAAAAGAGTGGAAGAGATTGACTTTATGATCAATGTTCCGGTGATGAAGGGACATGGGCAGACCAGAATGACCTGTGCCCTTAAAAACATGAAGGGGCTGATTC
>JAEIGA010019052.1_pt1 | contig 10465 bp, 8 predicted proteins | sample 9270691 | NCBI WGS metagenome assembly JAEIGA01 (sample SAMN17057246, study PRJNA624740) | gut metagenome | biome: biome; isolation source: fecal sample | host: Bos grunniens | place: China: Xizang | collected 2019
AACAACTCTTCCAATGCCTGGTCGATGGCACACATCTTACGATAAATAGTCTGCCCATCTTTGGTTCGGTAGAACTTCTCCAAACTTGCAGCATCCTTATTCGCCCTCTCCCAAACATTGCGATCAATCACAATTCTCGTATTGACATTCTTGTCAATTTTGGGTACTCGTTTTCTTATTCGAACGAACAATGTAGCCTCTTTACTTGTGCCTTTTCTCAAAAAGTAGTTGCCCATAACTTTTTTCTTTATGTTTTCACCACAAATTTAGCGAAACTTTTCGAGATTTGTCACCACATTGTCACCACATTTTCAAAATTAGCTTAATATTGACTTTTTAAAAGAAATTTGCAAAGTGTTATATTTCAATACATTCCTTATTTCTTTTAATTTTTGTGATTAAATAAAATAAAGAAAATAGAGTTCTGGTGGCACCACAAAAAGAGAACTCTTGTGGAGTTCTCTTTTTTGTTTCTCACCCCTCAACCACCACCAATCACATTCCTTATCGTTACCCCATTCGCCCACCGCAACGCCGAAGACTTCCCAGCGGTCTACGGCAGACGATAACAAATTTACACACTGCTTCAAAATGAGAACTCGCAAGGGCTCTCGGTTTTGTTTTAGCCTAAGCTTTGTTTTTCCTTGAAATTTATGATTATAGCAAAATTTCATATTACACCTTATCGGGTGCAATTTAAAATATTATTTAGCGAATGAGGCATAAAGCAACACATGCGAGTCTTCCTTCGAAGACCCGCATGTGTTTTATAAGTTTTACTTAACTATTTGTCGGTAATATTACCTCAAAAACAGCTTTCGTTACAAAAACTTCTTTACTAGAGCAAATATCTTATTTTACACTTATTTTTACCGATTTTCTTATTCCGTTTTCATCGGTTACTACTACTATGTAGATACCTTGAGCAATATTTGCTGTATCGATAGCTGTTCCGGCGGTTTCTACCACTTTCAAGCCCGAAATACTATATATTTCAATCTTTTCGGCATCGGCTGCAATAATAGTTTTGCCATCATAGCTTATTTCTGCCTTATTCTTTTCTACAAAGTCCACACCAGAGCTACCATTTGCTTGTTCAAAATACAAACAAGGGTCATTAGCCGAATTTTTATTCCATGGATTCTCTACATCGGTTCCATATTTGAAGCCAAGTGTTTCGAAGAATGTCTTGCTCAAGTCTTCGGCAACAACGTCGGCACCTTCGGTCGAAGTTGCTTCGGCTGTGATTCCGTTATCGATTACCGACAGTGTTGAAACGACATAATTATTGGCTAAAGCCAATTCTTTTTGCGGAATAATTGTAGGATCCCATTGAGCCATCATTTGGTCATCATCCCAACGTGTATAACCTACTATGCGGTGTGCCGCACTCGCATTAGCTGTCATAGATTTCAATGCTACTACATTTCCCGAAATCACCGCCTCAATCTCTGTTCCTTCGGTTGCTTCCCAGTCGGGAGTCAAAGAACCAGCGACACCACCGGCCTTGCTTGAACGAGAACCATTTGCTACAATACTTCCCTCAACATAACAATTGTGAATACCACCACGATCGGCAGCTCCTACTATACCACCTATTGTATTATCCCCTTCAATATCTACATCGACATGGCAATTCACCACTTTACAACCGGTAGAAGCAGCTCCCACTACACCACCTATTGTATTATTGGCAACAATCGTTCCACTCACGGCACATGCCATAACATTAGAACTTGTAAGAGTACTACCCACGATACCACCAACGGCACTTGATTTGGGTGCATTGATATCTAATTCATTTACCGAACATTCTTTAATTTCGGTATTAAACATTGCACGACCAACAATACCTCCCACTTCGGCATTAGAATTACCGCCTATGACCTCAGCTTTATTCACATGAACATTGGTTATTGTATCACTCACCGATTCTGAGATTAAAAATCCTACCGATGTTGCATTTTCACCTAGATATACCTTAGGAGACTCAAGCGTAACATTTTTAATTTTTGTTGCTTCAGTATTTGCAAAAATTGCAGGATATATATCATTTCCATCTAAATGAAGATTGCTTATCTTATAGTTACCGCCATCAAATGTACCGGTAAAATTAGGAATCGATTTCCATGCACCATAATCATTGGCATCAAAATCATTCACTACTTGATAATGAGCTGCCGGGTTACGAGAAATCATCGCCATATCACCAGCGCTAGTTATTTTATAAGGATTTTCCTTTGTTCCTTCACCACCTGCACTAAGCATTGATATTGGAAGGAATTCCAATTCAACAGTAATTTGTTCGGTCTCAGAGCTACGGAACGGAATAAATAATGTAGGATTTTTACTGTTAACACCTAGCAAAGCACATGTACCCAAATCACCTTTACCATTTGGATCTTCTTGATATTGAGCTACAATAGTACCATCTTCCTTAACAATTCGTAGCTCATCTAACATTGCAGTAGCCGAATCGCTTTTGCGTTGATTTAGAATAAACACATATTCACGTTGACTATCAGTATCAAACAAATAAGGGTTCATTACCTCACCAAGAACCAAAGGAATCCAACCGGCATTATATTGTCCTACATCAAATTTGACAATGCGATCAATTTCACCTTCCTTTGTAATCCAAGCAAAGCGTTGGAAAATATCATCATTATCATCCGATTCGGGTGCAGCTAGTGCCACTACATATTGATAAGAATCACCCACTTGATAACGGTCTATACTTGTTGAAATAGCTTCGCCACCAACTTTAGCCCCAAAAGTCACAACAGTTTCGCAAGAAGGTACATCGACCATTGATAGCGTTTGCGCATCGGCCGACAAGAATGCCATTTGCTTTGATTGGCCATATATATCATACATATTCATCCAATCGCTTACATCTGTGGCAATATTTTTCACCACATTACCTTCCATATCATACACATCAAATGAGGTTGATTCATTACCGGTATTAATCTCAAAGTCTACACTTGTTACAACCAATCGAAGTTCATTGGTTTCATCCCAAAAACCTTTTGTTAAGTCCTCACTGCCATAAAGTCCCACTCCATATTGTGCAAGTTTTTGTGAAGTAGATGTTACCGGTATTGAGAGTTTACCCACCTCAACAAAATTCTTATTATATATGCTTGCCACAAATTTATTGTCGGCTGTAGGAACTAACTCCCAAGGCTCTTCATAAGAAGCCGGATCAAGATATTCTTTTTCATATTGCGACACCACATAATAGAAGTCACTACCTATAGTGAACACATTGAAAACACTACCCACTTGATACTCAGCCAACGCCAATGGCACTGAGAAACTTTTTTTCAAGAAAGCACCATTGCTATTCACTGTGGCTTTGGTATACACATCATATTTCTGTAGTGAAACGCCTTCTTCTTTTGCTACATAACTCAATACAGCTATAGGCTCATAGCTATAACCGGTATAAGATTGTACAATTGTCATGAATCCTTCATAAGTAAATTTCTTTTCACCCGAAGCTATATCATAAACTTGTGTCACATAAGATGTTACACCAGGAGCGTGAATGATGTGTAATGTAACGGTAAGTTCATGAGTAGATTGATCTCGATCAAACAATTTATTTGTAATAACATTACCCACAAGAATATCATTACAATTTCCATCTTCCGGAACTTCCACTGCAATGGTGTTTTGAAGTTCCCCTTTATTATTATAGATGTTTATTTGCGAACCAACGTAATAATAATTAGCTATTTCGTTGGATTGCGTTGCGTACCATTGTGTTCCATCCGGTCCCTCTATTAAATCATATTTTTCAGAAGGCTTTAACACAGTACTTTTAGGTTCAATTTTAGTTTGTACCGGTTTTACAAAAGCCGGTGCCGACTTCCACACATGATCATTCGAAGTCATAACATTTGATGCCATTTTTCCAAATTTTGCTATTTGAGCATTTGAGGCAACAAGTGAAAATCCTGTGAACAAAGCAAACATCAATGCCACAAGAACTGTTTTAGCGTAAATCTTTCTCATTATATAAATGTATTTTAGTTTTTTATTTGTGCACTTTTATACTTTTTCTCAGCAAAAGTACAAAAAAAGAGTGAAGATTTAGGAAAAAACGCCCTAATCTTCACTCTTTTACACCTTTTTATACGTTTTTACATTGAATATATTGCCGTCAAGAGCATGCCAACACATATCAATAGCTTTAGCCCTGTTCCTACGAAAAACGACAAGAAGGAACCGAGCGCTGCGTGCATAGCTGAACCTGAGTCTTTTTTACTTACAAGCATTTCGCCGGCAAATGCTCCTAAAAACGGTCCCATCAATGGTCCGACAGGCCATGGAAGAAACATTCCCACAAAAAGGCCTACAACAGAGCCCCAAATTCCGGCAGTGCTGCCTCCAAATCGTTTTGTCATCCACGGAGCAAGAAATATGTCTATTAATACAACGACCACCATTATAGCTCCCCACACCACAAATTCGGTAGTACTGAAACGCACATAACCACTCCAGTGTAACAGCCACATCGCGGCATAAGAGAGAGGCGGTCCCGGCAAGATTGGCAAGATACACCCTATCAGCCCAAACAGACAGCATATTATCGACAGAACCAGCAACAATATTTCCATAATTATTTTTTCAATTCTTCGATAATCCAATTCCACATAGCATTTACTTGCTCAGAGTATAGCCAGTGTCCTGTATTTTCACCTATCGACAAGATTTTAGGAGCTGTAATTATGTTATAAGTAGCTTGAGTTGTTGTAGGCGCACATGTTACATCGTTATAACCAAATGCATAGAACACCGGAGCTTTCAAGCCTCTGGCGAAATTGGCGGCATCGTAATAACGTATTGTGTTCATATTCTCTTTAGTGCGATTATCCTTATTTTGGAAAATATTAGGCCAACCACCTGCACGACCATGCACATATCCTTCCAAATCACAAATCGCAGGGAAATAAATTGCTGAAGCGGCTACACGTTCGTCTAGTCGAGAAGTCACAATCGACAAAGCTCCTCCTTGACTACCACCAAGAGTTCCCACCTTACCATTACACTGAGGTAAAGACAATAAGAAATCAACACCTTTCACACAACCCAAATACACTCGCTTATAATAGAACTCATCGCGATTGTCCACATCTTGCACATAATAACCCGATAAAACGCCATTACTCAAATCATCGTATATTGTGCCCTTCATATTCACAGGTATTCCATGTATTCCTAGTTCCAATATGATAGCCCCTTGTTCGGCATGCTTTATATCGCCTGTTTTCTCGCCTATTCCTGCTCCCGGCAATCTCAAAATTGCAGGATATTTGCCTTCGGCTTTAGGCATTGTAAGCATTCCATACATTCTTGAGCCACCTATATTGCGATAAGATACATGATATACGTCTACGGTCTTAGTGCAACGTTCTGGTATTAAAGTCATAACCGGACGCAATTCATATTTCTTCAAGCGTTCAAGATTTCCATTCCAAAATTCATCAAAATCATCGGGAAGAGTCACTGTAGGCGTAAGTTTTTCGGTATCAAATCCCACTGTAGACATAGCCGAGGTCTTTTTGCCATCATACTCTAATTTTGCTCTCACTCTAAGGAAACCCGGTTTCTTCATCGAGCCCACATTGATTGAAGCCTCACACCCCTTCAGTTTCACTACTTTTTCGATGTGAGCATCCATTTTATCTTCACTCACCTCATAGCTCACTTCAACATCATTAAGTGGCAACCCACAACGAGTGGCTATCACCTTCATTTTCACCGGCTCACCCACTTTATACAAGCCATTGTCATGACTTGGAATAAGCATTAGCTGCAATTGATTGGATTGTGCTATAGCAGCACAAACCACAGCAACAACCATCACAAAACTTAAAAACACACGTTTCATAGAAAATAGTTATTTATTTTTGACATTTGAAAATTCCTACCCACAAAGATACAACAAAGAAATAAAAGAGAGAACAACAAATACATTAAGTTTATATCTTGTCGGCACAATAAAATAAACATCGACATTAGCGTGAATGTACTGCAAAGATGTAAAAAGTAATCACTTTTATTACAAACAAAATGCGGGCTTAGATGTTGCCTAAGCCCGCATAATTGATTCACCTTATGATATGTTTATAGGTATTTGTCGCCGAATGCCGATTTCACTTCGTTTACGTAAAGTTTTATTTTTTGTTCTTCGCTTTTAGGAACAATTAAAACCACATCGTCGGCGGCAGCTATAATATAATCTTTGAGTTGTGATGCTACAATGAGTTTATCGCCTTTGGAAGCAACCATACAATCTTTACAATCAAACAACATAGCATTGCAATTTTCGGTTACGTTGCCTTCATGATTCTTTGGCGAATTATCATATAATGCACCCCATGTACCAAGATCGTCCCAACCGAAATCCACACATTCTACATACACATTCTTAGCTTTTTCCATTACGGCAAAGTCTATAGAAATACCAGGACAAGCTGCGAAGTTCTGCTTAATGAATTCGGTTTCCTTTTCAGTACCATATAAACCTTGTCCTTTCTCGAACAGTTGTGCAATTTCGGGTGCACACTCTTGCACGGCTTTCAATATGCTGTCAACACTCCACAAGAACATTCCTGAGTTCCAGAAGAATTCTCCTGTTGACAAGAATACTTTGGCCAATTCAAGATTAGGTTTTTCTGTAAAGGTTTTTACCTTTGAGATACTTTCTCCCATTGATTCTCCTATCTGGATGTAGCCGTAACCGGTTTCGGGACGGCTAGGTTTGATTCCAAGTGTAAGAAGAGCATCATGATTGGAGATAAAATCAAATCCTTTATTTATGCAACGCTTAAATTCATCTTCTTTCAAGACAAGGTGATCGCTTGGAGCCACCATTATAATTGCATTTGGATTAAGTGCCTTGATGTGGTAGGCAGCCCATGTGATACATGGGGCAGTGTTACGACGAGCCGGTTCAAGTAATATTTGTTCCGGTTTCAGTTCGGGTAACTGTTCCATGACAAGAGGCGCATATTGCTCGTTGGTCAAAATCATGACATTTTCTACCGGTACGATGCCTTTTGTACGGTCAAAATTCATTTGTAACAATGTGCGTCCTGTTCCGAAAAAGTCGATAAACTGTTTCGGAGCATTGGCGCGGCTATAAGGCCAAAAACGGCTTCCCACACCACCACACATGATTACGCAATAACGATTGCTTATGTCCATAGTGTTTTATTTAAGTGTTAATTATCCTACTTTACAACCCGGTTTCACTTCGCCTTGAGGACCGATGACAACAAGACTGCCATCGGCATTTTCGGCACTTAGAATCATTCCTTGAGATTCAACGCCTTTAAGTTTGCGCGGTTCAAAGTTTGCAATAAAGCACACTTCTTTACCAACCAAGTCTTCGGGGTTATAATATTTAGCGATACCACTCACGATGGTGCGACCACCCATACCGTCATCGATTTTGAATTTCAAAAGTTTGTCGGCTTTAGGTACTTTTTCACATTCAAGAACTTTTCCCACTCGAATATCAAGTTTCATAAAGTCGTCGAAAGCTACAGTAGGTGCAATTGGCGCAGGAGTGAAACTGTTTACTTCATTTTCTTTCTTTATGCGTTCAAGTCGTTCCATTTGAGCATTGATAGCGTCGTCTTCTATCTTTTCAAATAGAAGTTGAGGCTCGCCCAAGGTGTGACCGGCTGACAAATGGTCTATTCTACCTAAATTAGCCCAATCGAAGCTGTTGATATTCAGCATTTCGCGCAATTTCTTGCTACTGAATGGCAAGAATGGCTCAAATGCAATACCAAGATTGGCTACAAGTTGCAAAGCGATGTTTAGGATGGTTTGCACTCGTGGCATATCTGTTTTTGCCAATTTCCAAGGCTCAGTGTCGGCAAGATATTTATTACCGATGCGTGCAAGGTTCATCGCTTCTTTCTGAGCATCGCGGAAACGGAAGTTATTCAATAAAGTTTCAACTTCTTCTTTTACACCTTCAAATTCCTTAAGGGTTTCTTTATCATAGTCGGTAAGTTCTCCCACTTCGGGAACAACACCATTGAAGTATTTCTTTGTTAGTTGTAATGCGCGATTTACAAAGTTACCATAGATAGCAACAAGTTCACTATTGTTGCGTGCTTGGAAGTCTTTCCAAGTGAAGTCATTATCCTTAGTTTCAGGTGCATTGGCCGTAAGCACATAGCGCAATACGTCTTGCTTTCCAGGGAAATCCAACAAATATTCGTGAAGCCATACAGCCCAGTTGCGAGATGTTGAAATCTTGTCACCTTCAAGGTTCAAGAACTCATTACTTGGTACATTATCGGGCAAAATGTAGCTACCCTCAGCTTTAAGCATGGTTGGGAAAACGATGCAGTGGAACACAATGTTATCCTTTCCAATGAAATGGATTAGGCGGGTACTTTCGTCCTTCCACCATTTTTCCCAGTCATTAGGAAGAAGTTCTTTTGTGTTGCTTATATATCCGATAGGCGCGTCAAACCACACATATAGCACCTTACCTTCAGCTCCTTCTACAGGAACAGGAATACCCCATTCAAGGTCGCGGGTTACGGCACGTGGACGCAAACCGGCATCAAGCCAACTTTTACATTGGCCATAAACATTGCTACGCCATTCCTTGTGGTCTTGAAGAATCCATTTTTCAAGCCATTCTTGGTATTCGTTTAATGGTAGATACCAATGTGATGTGGGACGCTTTACAAGCGGATTTCCGGTAAGAGCATTCTTAGGGTTGATAAGTTCATCGGGCGACAATGTACTACCACATTTTTCGCATTGGTCACCGTAAGCACCATCGGCATGACAACGAGGACATTCGCCCACGATGTTTCGGTCACTCAAGAATTGCTTTGCTTCTTCATCGTAGAATTGTTCGCTTTCTTGCTCAACAAATTTATTTTCTTCATACAATTTACGGAAGAAATCACTCGCATGCTTGTGATGAGTTTCCGATGTTGTGCGGCTATAAATATCAAATGAAATACCGAAATCGGCAAAAGCCTGCTTGATAATATTGTGGTAACGGTCGACAACATCTTGTGGAGTGCAACCTTCCTTCTTGGCGCGAATTGTTACAGGTACACCATGTTCATCACTACCTCCTATGTGGAGCACTTCTTCGCCTTTAAGACGCAAATAACGCACATATATGTCGGCAGGTACATAAACACCCGCCAAATGACCGATGTGAACCGGACCATTGGCATAAGGTAAAGCCGTTGTCACTAGTGTGCGTGCAAATTTCTTTTCCATATATATATCGAGTTTTTTGTTTCACATAAAAAGTCAAGGCATAATTGGTATTTTCCTACATCAATGCCTTAAACACTATCTCTGTGCAAAGTTAACACACTCTGCTCGAAATAGAAAATAAACCGCCCCCTATTTTTCGATAGAGAGAATCTGTTCGGCGTGAGTTTTGGTTTTAATTTCTTTAGGAAGAAAAACTTTTTCAATTATACCATTTTCATCTATGATGAATGTAGTGCGGAAAGTTCCCATGTATTTACGTCCATACATCGACTTTTCACCCCAAACACCCATTTCACTAACCAAGGTTTTTTCGGTATCGGCAATCAGAGTAAACGGTAGCTGATGTTTGTCGATGAAATTTCGGTGGGACTTCTCACTATCGATGCTTACACCTATTACTTCATACCCCTGTTTACGCAACTCGGAGTAGTTATCGCGCAAGCTACATGCTTCGGCTGTACATCCCGATGTGTTGTCTTTCGGATAAAAATACAACACCACTTTTTTGCCTTTATAAGCACTCAATCTTATTTCGTCACCATTCTCGTTTATTCCGAGAATTTCGGGAGCTTTATCACCTATCTTCATAAAAAATCTTCAATAAAACTTTTTAAAAAAATCCTAGAAACAAAGATACCACCATTTCACATGTTTCACAAATATTTTCCCATTCAATTATCCACGACTTTTTTATTAAAACAAGTTTACATTGTGCTATTCTTAATGTAGGAGCTATTTTCAGCGACCTGTTTTTGCGGGAAAACTTATTTTATGACTAAATCTATTATTTTACCTTAATCTTACCCGACATATACATAATTATCTTAGAATCTTTGGTTTCTAATGCAACGATGAAATCAGATATTGTATTATTATCTAATGTCGTGGCAAAACTGCGCATATAATCATTCTCGGAAGATTCTTTTTGTTCACCTAGTTTGAACTCTTGTAGCAAAGGGAGAAATACATCAAGTTCTTTTCGCAATGCCATACAAGTTTGCTGAGAAGCATCACTATAATCAACAATAGTAATACCTGTAACACCTTTCATAAATTGCTTGCCGAATTGCTTGTTGAACATCATCTTAATCATACTTAAGCCGATACCTTTGCCTACTGTCATACAATCAACGCCTTTTACGTTTTCCTATTTCTTTACAAGTTCGTTGACCTTGGCTTCAAC
>JAEIGA010019053.1_pt1 | contig 10464 bp, 11 predicted proteins | sample 9270691 | NCBI WGS metagenome assembly JAEIGA01 (sample SAMN17057246, study PRJNA624740) | gut metagenome | biome: biome; isolation source: fecal sample | host: Bos grunniens | place: China: Xizang | collected 2019
ATCAGCAATGTCGCGTCAGCACTTAACTCCTTGGTTGACAGTATATTAATGGTTGTTGCCTGCTGCATTTTGCAGCAGGCAACAACCATTAACGCTATGATACACAGTGAGTTAGCTGCTGACGAGTTAAAGAGTCTAAAGACGGTCAATATAGAGTACACCATCAAGGTGGTCCACTTCGTGCTGGAATATGACGGCGGTGAAGCCGCTGACTGTGTCGCGTACCATCGGAACCTGCTTTGCACATCTACAGGATTTCAATCGGATCCCCTGCCGTGACTGTGCAACTCCTGCTATATCTGCATATTCGATCACAATCTCCTGCGATCGGAGCACGTCGCCTCTGCGATCTGGGACAGAAAGGCAGCCTTCCGGGCCGGTAGCAAGTGAGTCCGATGCCCATAGAATGCGCACATTCGGATAAACCTCGAACGGTTCTCCTTCCTTGTCGAAACGTTGTACTGCAACGATGCGCCTGTTGAGGCCGACCTGCGGACCGGCTATTCCGACTCCGTCCTGTGAAGGGTGTGTCACAGTCGACACCATAAGCTCTGCCAGTCTTTTAAAATCGTCAGACAGCAGAGCAGAATCAGACAGATCATACGATAACGATCTCAGAACAGCAAGGTCAGACGGTGCATCTATAGTCAGCACCCTCATGATGCTGTCAGAGCCATGTATTAGTGCCAGCTCGGCTTCGGTGAAACCTTCGGCCTGCCTGTCGCGCATGCCGCATGCTGTCATAATCGTGAATGCAGCCAGCATAATGAGGGCAGCGCTTAATGATCTGATGTTCATATAGTTATGTGTGTGAGGGTAGGTAAAAATAACCTACCCTCGTTTATTTAATATATTGATCTACAGTGTTTTAGGTGCGACCTGTCATATCGATCCACCTACCCGAAAATCAGATCCTCCTCACGTCCCAGCAGCACGACCGCATAGACCTCGCAGCCCTCGCTGCGACCTACGAAGCCGAGCTTCTCGGTCGTTGTCGCCTTGACAGACACGCGGGCCGGCGATATCTCCATGATCTCAGAGAGACATTCCCTCATAGGGATGATGTATGGAGCCAGCTTGGGACGCTGCATTGCGATGGTGATGTCTGCATTGATGACATGCCATCCTTCGGCATCGATGAGCTCCATCACGCGAGCAAGAAGGATCTTGCTGTCGATGCCTTTGAATTCTGATGAGGTGTCAGGAAAATGTTTTCCGATATCTCCCAGAGCAAGTGCGCCGAGAAGCGCATCGCAAAGAGCGTGTATGGCCACGTCTCCGTCAGAGTGTGCAATGCAGCCGAGAGGGCTGTCTATCTGAACGCCTCCGAGCCATAATGGAAGTCCCTCAGCCAGAGCATGTACGTCATATCCGTTTCCTATTCTTATATCCATAACATGAAATTATTTCCACAAAAATAAAGAAAAAACATTAATTTTGCTTGTTAAAGCATGCGGTACTCGAATCAAACGATGGTCCGCTACGACAAAACAGGAAATATATGGGATTCAGTTTCAAATTTTTCGGTACTCAGGAAGTACGCAAGTTCAGCTACAAGCCGCGTTTCTACGATCCAGAAAAGGAGGAGCGCAGAAAGAGATATGCCCGTTATGGCAAGCCGGAGGATGCTCAGGACGAGACATACACCCCGGGCAAATACATAAAGGGAAGCCTGCGTGACGGCAACTACTCGCGTACAGAGGAGGTCGGCAAGAACCAGAAGGTAATAGGTGTAGTGACAACTATCCTTCTCTTTGCCGTCATATTCCTGATATATAAATACTTCCCGATTCTGATTGACACCCTGACAAAGTAAAGCGATCCTTGAATGAGGACCGCAAGACCAATTGTATGGATATAAGAATACTACCAAGCAACATAGCAAACATGATCGCTGCGGGAGAGGTCGTTCAGAGACCTGCGTCCGTGGTAAAGGAGCTGATGGAGAATGCGGTGGATGCCGGTGCCGATCAGGTGACCGTGGTCATCCAGGATGCCGGAAGGACATTGATCCAGGTGATCGATAACGGCTGCGGCATGACTCCGGACCAGGCGGTGCTCTGCTTCGAGCGTCATGCGACATCGAAACTCCAATCGGCAGAAGATCTCAACAACATCCTCACTTTCGGCTTCCGAGGAGAGGCGCTCGCCTCGATAGCGGCGGTGGCGGAAGTGACACTCAAGACCCGTCAGGAGGGCAGCGAACTGGGCTGTCAGGTGGACTTTGCAGACTCATGCCATCTCTCGACCCAGGAAGTGTCGACAGCAAAGGGTTCAAACTTCAGTGTAAGGAATCTGTTCTACAACGTGCCGGCAAGAAGGAAGTTCCTCAAGTCCGACAATGTTGAGTTCAAGCATATCGTTACCGAGTTCATCAGGGTGGCTCTGACCCGCCCGGACATAGGGTTCACGCTCACTCATAACGGCAAGGATGTCTATGTCCTCAAGCCTGCAATGTCACTGAAATATAGAGTCCGGGATGTCATCGGAGCAAATGTGACCGATGATCTCGTGGACATAGGAGCCGACACATCGGTGGCTCTCATCAGCGGCTTCGTAGGTCGCCCGGATGCAGCAAGAAAGATGCTCGGCAACCAGTATTTCTTCGTGAACGGCCGCTTCTTCAAGAGCCCGTACCTGCATAAGGCAGTGATGAAGGCATATGAAAACATGATTCCGGACGGCTATACGCCTTCATATTTCATATACATGACCATCGACCCTCAGTCGGTGGACGTGAACATCCATCCGACCAAGACCGAAATCAAGTTCGAGGACGACAGCATCATATTCCAGACCCTGTATGCATGCATCAGGGAGGTTCTGGGCCGTAACTCATTCGGTGAAAGCATAGACTTCGACCGCGAAGGCATGCCGGAGATCCCTGCATTGGGCGGCAACTTCGACGAGTTCAGACCTATCACCGAGCCTCAGCTTGAGATCGACGACACATACAATCCGTTCGATAATGACGGATTCCCTTCGGTATCGTCGCCGTTCGCCAACACCATAGGCGGTCTTGACAAGGATGCCGAGGCAGCACATGCATCGGCAGCGCGCACATATGGCGGCTCGTCATACGGCATGCCGTCGTTCGGACATGATGCTTCTGCATATATCCAGCAGCGTGATGACTATGGAAAGCTCTTCGAAGACAAGCTGGCTCCAGGCAAGTCTGTGCTTATGGTCCAGGGCAAATATATAGTTTCAACATCGCGCAGCGGACTCATGATCATAAACGCCCCTCGCGCAATGGAACGTATCCTTTACGACAGGTTCACAGAGGCGCTGTCCATGAATTCGCATCTGACCCAGACCGCACTCTTCCCTGTGACAGTGCAGGTGGGAGTCGAGAACATGTGCCTTTTCCAGGAGCATGCGGAGATGCTCGCATCGCTTGGATTCGACATCGCGCCGTTCGGACCTGACACAATTGTCGTGAACGGAGTGCCCGAGGGCTACAGCGCCGAGGCTGGCAAGGTGATCGCTATGGTCAACGACCTCCTGCTTGTCCTGGCTGAGGACCACAGCGCCCTCCCGGAGATGATGGTGTCCAATATGGCTGCACGTTTGGCCAAATTGGGTGCACTTTCGTCAGATCCGATCACAAATCCGGTTGAGGCACAGAGGTTGATCGACAGTCTCCTCGCGTGTGAGAATCCGGAGTATACAAGTGCCGGAAGACGCGTGATCGCATTGGTTCCGACAGAAGAAATAGAAAAGAAATTCTAGATATGAGCTATTATTATAACGACAATAGCCGCGGCGGCTTCATGAGCAATGTGCCGAAGGCGGTCAAGCATATAATCCTCATCAACATATGTATGCTGGTGCTTACCCACCTGAACGATCCGTTGATGAGCAGGTGGTTTGCACTGAATCCGATCACATTCATTTATAAGCCGTGGCAGCTTGTGACATATATGTTCATGCATGGCGGCTTCGGTCATCTTTTCTTCAACATGTACACCTTGTACATCTTCGGAAGTGTACTCGAGAACATATGGGGCACAAAGAAGTTCCTGACCTTCTATTTCGTGACAGGAGTCGGTGCCGCGTTGGTGAATATCGGCGTTCAGTATCTGACCGGTTCCTTTGCACTGACAGTCGGTGCTTCCGGTGCCATCTATGGAATCCTCATGGGCTACGCCATGCTTTATCCGGATTCCATCCTTACGCTCATTTTTCCTCCAGTGTCCATGAAGGCCAAGTGGTTCGTCCTCATCTTTGCGGGCATCGAACTCCTGTTGGGAATATCTAACAATCCGGCTGATAATGTGGCGCACTTCGCGCACCTTGGAGGCCTTGTCTTCGCTTTCCTCCTGATCATGTATTGGAAGAAGAAACATAGACTTTACGGCAGAAACTAAGACTTCGCGATCATGGCAAGAAACATTTTCTTCGGATTTACAAACAGGGTGCTGCTTTTGCTGGCGGCGCTTCTGTTGGTATTGTCGTATCTTTCCATGGTGATCAACCCTGCCAAACTTTGGCTCATGTCCATAGCCGGACTGATGTTCGTGCCTTTCCTGCTGCTCAATGTGTTCCTGCTGTTCTGGGCATTCGTGCGACGTTCGAAGGCTTTCGTCATTCCGCTCATGGCCATAATTCCGGCCCTGTTCTTCATGGGCCGATATGTTCATTTTACAGGAGATGACGAACCTCCTGTAGTCCTCCCTGAGAAAGTCCTTAAGGTGATGACATGGAACGTGGGACGCTTTGAACACCCTGCTGATTCGGTGTTCGCGTATATAAGGGAGCAGAAGCCGGACATAGTGTGTCTTCAGGAGTTCAAGATCAAGGATGCACGCAGGGTGAAGCAGTATCTTAAATCCAAGATGCCGGGGTATTCGTCTGAGTATTACATTTTTACGGGTAAAAATAGTTCGGCCGGCAATCTTACCCTCAGCCGTCTTCCTGTCAGAAACAGGGGAGTGGTCAAGTTCGAGGGAGGAACCAACCTGGCGATATTCAGCGACTACGAATATGCCGGCAAGGTTTTCCGAGTCTATAATTGTCATTTCGAAAGCTATAACATATCCTTCTCCGGTATTGTCCGCGGCTTGGTCAGGTCAGACAAGGAAGTGTTTACGGAGACAGGAGACAAGATGAAGCGTTCCATCTCACGCAGACCCAAGCAGGTGGACAAGGTCTTTGAAGACATCGAAAGCTGTCCTGTGGAAAGCTTTGTCTGCGGAGACTTCAATGACAATCCGATGTCATACACATATAGTCGTATGATGAGAGACAGGCAGGACACATTCGTGGAGGCCGGCGACGGTTTCGGAGCCACATATTCACGACTGTGGCCGATGCTCAGGATCGATTACGTACTTTGTCCGAAGTCATGTACCGTGGTCTCTCATGAGACTCCTAAGGTGAAGCTTTCGGATCATTATCCGGTGATTACAGAAATTGCATTATAATATGAAGGAAGAAATTCAGAAGGCGCTTGAGGTGCTTCGAAACGGAGGTGTGATCCTCTATCCTACAGATACGGTTTGGGGCATAGGTTGCGATGCTACTGATCCGGAAGCGGTTGCAAAGGTATATGCGATCAAGAACCGTGAGGACAGCAAGTCGCTCGTGCTGCTTGCAAGCGACATGAATATGATATGCAGATATGTCCGTGAAGTGCCTGAGATGGCAGTCCAGCTGGTCGAGGTGAATGACAAGCCTATGACCATCATCTATCCTGGCGCAGTCGCAGGTGAGAAGGGTTGTATGAAGGCAGACCGCAGATGCCTTGCCTTTAACACGGTAGCAGAAGACGGCACTGTAGGCATCCGCATCCCTATGATGGACTTCTGCCAGCAGCTTGTTGCAAAGTTGGGTCGTCCGCTCGTGTCGACATCGGCAAACATTTCCGGTGAGCCGACTCCGAAGAAATATGCCGAGATATCAGATCGGATAAAGTCCGCAGTAGACCACATCGTCGACCCGGCTCTTGAGGCCGGCGCCACAGGACACTCCTCATCCATCATCAAGGTCGGCCTTGACTATTCGATTGAAATCATTAGAAAATAGAATATCGGCACTTAATTGCTTGATAATCAGAGTTTTGCTGTTAATGCCTGCTGCTAAAAGTAGCAGGCATTAATATTTAAAGTTCTGTGTTACAGGATGTTAGGTGCTGATTATATATAGCGGAAATATGTGGCGGCGGTGGCGGCGAGGGCGGCGGTTTCGGTGCGGAGGCGCGATGCGCCCAGATGCACCGGAATGAAGCCGGCCTGCAGTGCGAGCTCGGCCTCGTCGCGTGAGAAGTCGCCTTCAGGACCGATCATCACAACGACATCTGTACCCACGAAACCGTCGAGGACTTCCTTGATGCTGCGTCGTGGCACTCTTTCGTCATCGAAACAGTATGCTATGAGCTTGAGAGGGGCCTGGCCGGGTGCTTCCCCCTCAGTGTCCTTGAAGCCGGAAATGAACTCCTTTACGGAGACAGGCTCGTTGACCGCCGGAACGGAAGCCTTGAGCGACTGCTTTGCCGCACTGATCAGTATCTTCTCCACTCTGGCAGTCTTCAGGATGCGCCTCTCGGAATGCTCTCCGATTACAGGAGACAATTCGTCGAATCCCATCTCGCAAGCCTTTTCAGCAAACCACTCGAACCTGTCGTTGTTCTTGGTAGGGCACACGGCAAGGTGCAGCCTGTATGGGTGTGCCCCCCAGTCGGCAATGCTGTCGACAACGGCAGCCTCGACTCCCTTGTGACTGTCAGATGTGATGCGGCATCTGTAAAGTGTTCCAAGACCGTCAATCACCGATATCTCGTCTCCGGCGCGGTGCCTTAACACCTTTATACAGTGTCCTGATTCGTCATGGTCCAGACGGCAGATTCCGCCTGCTATATCCTGTGAGTAGAAAAGTTCCATAAAAGTTCTTCTGGCATTTTGGGTTTTGCAAATATAATCAAAATGCTAATTTTGCATATCAAACCTGAAACTTATGAAACCTGCAGTGAAAAGATATCTTTCTCTGGACATCCTCAGAGGTCTGACGGTAGCCTTGATGATAGTGGTCAACAATCCCGGATCGTGGTCAATGACTTATCCGATGCTGAGTCATGCAAAGTGGAACGGCTGCACGCCATGTGACCTTGTGTTCCCGTTCTTCCTTTTCTGTGTAGGCGTTTCGATGGCATTTGCCCTTGCAAGATATGAGTCTCTCAATGCCGGTGCCCTGAAGAAGATCTTCCGCAGAGGAGGTCTCCTCTATCTGGTAGGACTGCTTCTGACAGCCTTCCCTTTCTATCCGGCTGAAATGGATCCGTCGCTGTCTTTCTGGCAGAACTGGGTGAACTGGCTCGGAAATCTGCGCCTTGTGGGAGTGCTTCCAAGAATTGCGATGTGCTATGTGACAGCATCCGTTCTGGCTTTATGGTTGAGGTCTTTCAAGAAGATAGCCTGTGCGATCGGAGTGCTGTGTGCCCTGCATGTGGGCATCCTTCTGCTGTTTGCCGGACCTGAAGGCGCGTTCACTCTCGAGGGCAACTTTGCAGCCAAGGTGGACCTTGCCGTTTTCGGTGAATCGCACATATATCATGGATACGGAGTGCCGTTCGACCCGGAGGGCCTTCTTGGCGTGCTGACAGGCACCTGCACAGTGCTCGTGGGCTATCTGATAGGCCAGTCAGTAAGGAAGGAAACATTAGAAGGCGCTGCCGTGGCGGTGTCTGCGAAGACATTTGTGACATCTGCCGGTCTGCTTCTGGGCGGTCTCATCCTGAGCATATGGATCCCTATCAATAAGCCTTTGTGGTCGGTTTCATATGTGTTCTATACAGCGGGATGGGCTTCATTTGTGCTTGCTCTCCTCGTCTACCTAATAGATTATAAGGGTTGGGAGAAGCCGTTCTTCCCGTTCAAGGCTTTGGGTATGAATGCATTGGCTCTCTTTGTGCTCTCCGGTTTGCTGATGAAGACAATATGGAGATTCATAGGATGGGACTACACAGCAATATTCGGCACCACAGAATTCCTTTCGCTGGTCTATGCCCTCATGTATCTTTCAGTCCATCTGGTGATAGCGGTCATCCTGTATAAAAAGAAGATTTTCATAAAGCTTTAATGAAATATATAGGCCTCATATCAGACACCCACGGTGTCTTCAGCGAACAGTTCCGGGAGTTCTTCGCTCCCGTGGACGAGATCTGGCATGCGGGAGACTTCGGAGGAGGATTCCAGACTGCCGAGGAGATCGCAGCATTCAAGCCGCTGACGGGAGTTGCAGGCAATTGTGACAACTACGACCTTCGTTACACCCATCCGGTCCACAGGTTCTTCGAGTGCGAGGGCTTCAAAGTGCTGATGATCCATATAGGAGGATATCCGGGCAGATATGATGCAAAGGCGCGTAAGCTTATCGACGAACTCCATCCGGACATATTCATATGCGGGCATTCCCACATCCTGAAGGTTGTCAGGGATCCGCATCGTAATATGCTGGTGCTCAATCCGGGTGCCGCCGGCATACAGGGATTCCACATTGTCAGGACTGCACTGAGGTTCCGTCTGGATGCAGGAAAGATTTCCGATATGGAAATATTCGAACTTGACCGTTGATTTTTTTGCAAAACTTTTCGGAATGTTATACTTTTGCGCCCTCAAAAGTGTAATGCATTAACCCTATTAAATTATTAGTGATCATGAAGAAGGTATTTATGGCTATCGCTATCGTAGCTGCAATGGCAGCTGCAGTTGCATGCTCATGCAACAACGAGAAGAAGGCAGAGTCTTGCTGCGAGGAGACTGCAACAGAGTGCTGCGACTCAACAAAGTGCGCTGACTGCACAAAGCACTGCTGCGACAGCACAGCAACTTGCGATTCATCTGCTTGCTGCAAGTAATCAGATTAAAAAGGTAAAAGTCCGGGACCGAATAGTCTCGGACTTTTCTTTTTTTATATCTTTGTTGAAGTAAAAGAAAGAGATATGGCGACTGTGAAGACAAAGAGCGTGTGGTTCTGCAAGGAGTGCGGAAACGAGAGCCCGAAATGGATGGGCAGATGTCCTGCGTGTGGTGAGTGGAACACTATGGTGGAAGAGACTGTGGCGACCGGCAGGAAGCAGCAGGCGCAGGCGGTTTCTGTGCCTGGAGCCAGCCATAAGCCTATGCCGCTTGCGAATATAGATTCGTCGGTTGAGGCCCGTATCTCTTTGAACAATGCAGAAGTGGACCGCATATTGGGTGGAGGCCTGGTCGAGGGCTCGCTGGTGCTCATTGGCGGTGAGCCGGGTATAGGAAAGTCGACCCTGTCCCTTCAGATTCCACTTCAGTGCAATGGTCTCAAGACTCTTTATGTGACCGGTGAGGAGAGTGCAAGACAGGTCAAGTTGAGGGCTGCCCGCATAGGCGGCGACGATGCCAATTGTATGATATACAGTGAGACCTTGATGGAGAACATCATCAAGGAAGCTCGCGAAATGATGCCTGACCTGATGATCGTGGACTCTGTCCAGACCATGTTCTCGCAGAATGTGGAGTCGTCCCCAGGCTCTGTGACTCAGATCAAGGAGACAGCTGCCATGCTGCTGAGATTTGCCAAGGAGACAGGTGTGCCTGTGATTCTGATCGGCCATATCACCAAAGAAGGCAGCATTGCCGGTCCGAAGATCCTGGAGCATATCGTTGACGTAGTCCTTCAGTTCGAGGGAGACAACAGAGGCACATACCGTCTGCTACGAAGCATAAAGAACCGCTTCGGCTCGACATCGGAACTTGCAGTGTTCGAGATGACGGGCAAGGGACTGCGCGAGGTCAGCAATCCGTCTGAGATGCTGATCCCGATGCATGAGGAGGGACTGAGCGGAGTTGCTGTGAGCGCTATGCTTGACGGCACCAGACCGTTCCTTATCGAGGTGCAGTCGCTTGTGAGTTCGGCCGCATATGGAACGCCTCAGCGCAGCGCCACAGGCTTTGACGTGCGCCGTCTGAACATGCTTCTGGCCGTGTTGGAGAAGCGTGCCGGTTTCAAGCTGAGTGTGAAGGATGTCTTCCTGAACATGGCCGGAGGCCTGAAGGTCAGCGACCCTGCATGTGACCTGGCAGTGATATGCGCAGTGCTTTCTTCCAATTTCGACTTCGCCATCCCGGCCGATGTGTGCTTTGCTGGTGAGATCGGACTGAGCGGGGAAATACGTCCGGTGGCCCAGACAGACCGCCGCATCATAGAGGCGTCACGCCTTGGCTTCAAGAGAATATATGTATCCAGCTTCAGCAGCCTGGAAGGGCTTGAAGGACAGGCCGACGCCATAGAGGTGATCAAGGTGGCGGATGTTCCGGCGCTCTGCAGAAGCCTGTTTAAAAATTAATAATAAACCTTAAATTTGACCATATGAAAAAGACATGGAGGATTGGTGTGGCGGCATGGGTGGCCGCTTCATCGCTTCTGACCGTATTCTCTTCATGCGTAAATGAGGAGTATCAGTTGTCGGAAGACAGGATCAATCTGGAGGTC
>JAEIGA010019054.1_pt1 | contig 10464 bp, 8 predicted proteins | sample 9270691 | NCBI WGS metagenome assembly JAEIGA01 (sample SAMN17057246, study PRJNA624740) | gut metagenome | biome: biome; isolation source: fecal sample | host: Bos grunniens | place: China: Xizang | collected 2019
ATTGTGCAGCCTGCTTCTACGCCTACGACAAGGAGCGCAACCGTTTGATTTTTACCTCTGACGACTCGACACACCACGCACAGCAGATGCTCGAAAACAATAAAGTGGCAGTAGGCATAACGCTCGAAACACGCATTGTGGGCAAGGTGCAGGGAGCGCAGATTTGTGGCACAGCCAAGCGAGGCGACGAAGCGGACAAGAGCTTGTACATCAAGCGTTTTCCGTATGCTGCCGTTGCTCCGCTAAATATTTGGGCTGTGGAGCCTACATTTATAAAATTGACCGACAACACGCTCGGTTTTGGAAAGAAATTGATATGGAACAACCAAGAGTAGGAGTTATAATCGTTGCAGGAGGTAGCGGCAAACGAATGGGAGGTTCATTACCAAAGCAATTCTCATTGGTGGGCGGTGAGCCTATCTTGGCACGCACCATCAACGCCTTCCGCAAGGCTCTACCCTCTTCGCGCATTGTGGTAGTTTTGCCAGCCGAGTATGTGGAGTTTTGGAAGAATTTCTCGGCTCGTTTCGAGGTGGCAAAGCACTCCGTAGTCGAGGGTGGCAAGGAGCGTTTCTACTCGGTACGCAACGGCATCGAAGCATTGAGCGATGCGGTGGATTTGATAGCCGTACAAGATGGCGTACGCCCATTTGCATCGAAGGAGATGATACTTCGCACGGTTGCTTGTGCTGCCGAACACGGCTCGGCAATTCCCGTAGTAAAGGCTGTTGATTCGTATCGCACAGTCGAGGGCGAGGAGTCGCACATTATAGACCGCAACCCATTGCGTATAGTGCAGACACCGCAGATTTTCGCAGCTCCAATCCTGCGTGCCGCCTACGACACCGAGTTTCGCGCAGAGTTCACCGACGATGCCTCGGTTGTGGAGTATTCGGGTGAAAAAGTTGCATTGTGTGAGGGCGAATACACCAATATCAAGATAACTACCCCTGCCGATTTAGTGATTGCCAAGGCAATAGCCAACGAGTGGAGAGTTGAGAGTGGAGAGTTGAGAGTGGAGAGTTGAGAGATGAGTAACGAAAAGATATATAAATATAGGCTCGGAAAGCGTGTTATATATAGCTCGGTGCTATATATCCTGCTCGTCGCAGGTTTGAGTGTATTGCTTGCCTTTGTCTACGAGGGTGGCTACATCTCGGCGTGGTTTATCTCGTTGATATTGGCAGTATTGGCACTGATGATACTTTCAATTCCTCGTCGCGTGGTGGCTGATGAGGAGGGCATAGAAATTCAGTGCATTGCCGAAGATACGACTCTCGCCTACGAGGATATTGCAAGCATTCGCAAGGTCGAGAAACGCGATATGAACGCCTGCTTGCCAATTTTCGGAGCAGTAGGTTTCTTTGGACACTACGGTCGTTTCTTAAATCTTCGTACAATGGAATTTATCCACATCTACGCCTCACGCTGGGGAAAGTTTGTGGAGATTACCGATATTGATGGCGACAAATATTATATTTCGTGCGAAGAGCGCGACAATATAATAAAGCATGTAGAGGAGTTTATAAAACCTCGCGATACGCAGGAGAACATCTAAAGTATAGAGCCGAGCAATTTGCTCGGCTCTATACTTTAGATAGGTAGGCGAACTACTTCACATTCTGCAACTCCACCAACTTGGCATAGACTCCACCCTTGGCAAGAAGCTCGTCGTGCTTACCACTCTCAACGATGCGACCTTCGTCGATAACGAAGATGCGGTCGGCATTCATAATAGTCGATAGGCGATGGGCAATAACCACCGAAGTACGACCCTTGAGCAACTTGGTAAGAGCATCTTGAACCAACTTTTCACTCTCGGTGTCGAGAGCCGATGTCGCCTCGTCAAGAATAAGTATCTCTGGATTTTTCAATACGGCGCGCGCAATGCTCAAACGCTGACGCTGACCACCCGATAACTTCGCTCCCCTATCGCCAATATTTGTGTCGTAACCCTCTGGACTCTCCATAATGAAATTATGGGCATTAGCCACCTTACAAGCCTCTATAATCTCGTCATCTGTAGCATCGCGACGACCGAGGGCAATATTGCTCTTTATTGAATCATTGAACAGGACAGTCTCCTGCGACACCAAACTCATAGCCGAGCGCAACGACTCCTGCTTTAAGTCGCGAATTGAGACTCCATCGAATAGGATATCGCCACTGTTAATGTCGTAGAAGCGCTCCATCAACTCGCTCAAAGTTGACTTTCCTCCACCCGAAGGGCCTACCAAAGCTACTGTTTCGCCCTTGCGCACCTCGAAAGATACTCCGTGAATAATCTCGCGCGACTCATCGTACGAGAAATGGACATCACGAAACTCGATTTTCTCTTTCAATCCTTCGAAATCCTTGGCCTCAGCCATATCATTTATTTCGTTCTTATCATCAAGTAGGGCAAATATGCGCTCTCCTGCTGCCACGCCCTGATTGATATGGGCAAATTGGTCAATAAAGGCACGAACAGGTCGTGTAATCTGCGAGAATGCTGCAATAAATGCGATAAAGCCAGCCGCACTCAAAGAGCCATTCATCACAAGCGAACCTCCAAATACCAAAATCACAGCAACAGCCGTAATGCCCAAGAACTCGCTCATTGGCGAAGCCAACTGCTGACGACGAGCCATCCAAAGCAGGGTGTCGGAAAGATTTTGGTTTAGCGCGTGGAACTTCTCTTTGATATAGTCAGTTGCTGTATAGGTCTTTACGATTTTTATACCTCCGAGCGACTCGTCAAGAACACTCACAAGGTCACCCATACGCTGTTGGCTCTTGCTTGCAGGGCGGCGCAATTTCTTGACAATATTACCGATAATCAAACCTACCAACGGAAGGAACAACACCGAGAATAGAGCCAACTCCCACGAGATATTGAGCATCAATACCAAGTAACCTATGATTAGGAACGGCTCACGAAATGCCACCTGCAAAGTGTTTGTAATGCAATACTGAACAACCACAACATCTGAGGTGATGCGTGACATAATATCGCCCTTGCGCTGACCGCCGAAATAGCCTACATCTTTGCCAATAACGCTGTCGAACATCTCGTTACGCATACGCTGAACGGTTGTCGTACGCATACTCTCAACCGTATAACCACCGAGATAGCGGAATAGGTTCGAGAATAGGTTCATAGCGATAAGGATTACCGCCAACATAATCAAGATATTCGTAACTCGCCACTCCGTACCAAAAATATGGGTGTAGAAGTAGTTCAACCACAACTGCAATGCCTCGCCCTTAAACGACAGCGCAGGCATCTCGTATATCGGCTGAAACTCATATCCCTCCGAGAACATTGCGTTCAAAATAGGGATAATCATTGCATAGTTGAAGGTGTTGAACAAGGCGTGCAGAGCCGAATAGAAGAAATATGGCACAGCATATCTGCTTATCGGCTTTGCAAAACCCAACAATCGTATGTATGTCTTAAACATTTTCTAGAATTTTCTATTAAACTAAACCCTCCTCGTGATACTTGTGTACCGAGTCGATATAGTGTTGTATGGTCTCCTCCATCGAAACGAATGACTTTCCGCCCGCAGCATTTTTGTGACCTCCGCCATTGAAGTAGCGACGAGCGAAGGTGTCGACATCGACATTTCCGCGTGAGCGCAACGATACTCGAATAAAGCCCTGCTGCGCTGTAAACATCGCCGACATCTTCATCTTCTTAATTGTCAGCGGATAGTTCACAAAGCCCTCGTTGTCGCCCTGTTGGAACCAATAGCGACGCATCTCCTCCTCCGTAAGCGACATATAAGCCACACGGCCTCCGAGCAAGGTCTTCATCTTGCGATTGATGGTGTAGCCAAACAACTTCGCACGACCTTCGGTGAAAGAGTTGTAGACATTGTTGTAAATCTGCGGAATGTTGATGCCCGAACCAGCCAATACTGCCACTGCCTGGAACAATTCAGGTGTAAGCTCCGAGAAAGCAAAGTTGCCAGTATCGGTCATAATGCCGACATAGAGCTGTGTTGCCACCTTCTCGGTTATAGCCTCCTTGCCATAGAGCGCCACAATTATCGAATACATCAAAAATGCTGTACTCGACGACTCGGGGTACGAGAACATAATATCGAAACCCTCGGCAGGGAAGAGGTGGTGGTCAATCAACACACGCTTTGCGGTGGTGTTTTTAGCAACCGCCTCGCCCAACGCATCGGCACGAGTGAGCGAATTCATATCGGCACAGACGATAACATCTGCCTCGTCGAGAGCCTTCTCGGTGCGATGTTCCTCGTCGTTGCGATAGATTATGATATTCTCCGAATTTGGAATCCAACGAAGGTAGTATGGGTAGTTATTCGGCAAGGTGCAGGTAACCTTGTGACCACGCATAGTCAGCACTTCTGCTAACGCCAAAGACGAGCCAATAGCGTCGCCATCGGGGTTTGTATGGCCCACAATAACGATTTTTTTAGGCTCTGCGAGGAGATTTCGGAGCTCCTCAACTCTCTCTTTATCTATATTCATCGCGGCAAATATACAAAAAATTTGACAATTAACCTTGTTAATTGCCATTTAGTGTTCTGTTTTTGCCTTTCCGTTTTTCGTTTGGAAGTACTTACACCACTGCGTAATGCCGCAATTTTCGCACTTCGGCTTGCGAGCTATACAGGTGTAGCGACCATGCAGAATAAGCCAATGGTGGGCTATTGGGAGTAGGTGCGACGGGATATATTTTTCGAGCTGTAACTCGGTTGCGCGAGGGGTTTTTGCACCTACCGACAAGCCTATGCGTGCCGAAACACGAAAAACATGAGTGTCAACTGGCATAACCTCCTTATTCCAGATTACCGCACCCATAACATTTGCCGTCTTGCGACCTACGCCTGGTAGGCGCATCATCTGCTCGATGTCGCTCGGTACCTCGCCTCCAAACTCCTCACACAACATCCTCGCCATTGCAGCAAGGTTTTTCGCCTTATTGTTCGGATAAGATATACTCTTGATATAGTGATAAATATCCTCTGCCGAGGCCTTCGCCATATCGTATGGCGTAGGATAGGCCTCGAACAACGCTGGTGTGGTGAGATTTACTCGCTTATCGGTACACTGTGCCGAGAGAATTACCGCCACCAAGAGTTGGTAGGGATTTTCGTAGTTGAGTTCGCTCTCCGCCACAGGCATCGCCTTCTCGAAGTAGTCGATTACGGCTTGGTATCTTGCTTCTCGTTTCATAAATTTTAGCTATTAGCCATTGGCCATTAGCCATTAGCTTTTTTATTTTTACGCCACAATTTCTTCGCAAACAGACCGTATGCAACAATGTTGAATACTTGCAATTTGCACTCTTTCACCTCGCGCCACCAACGCTTCACAAACTCGCTTACCGAGCCGATATGCGAATATACCCAAAGTGCGGTATTCATTCGCTCACGCAGGAGGTGTCGGCGCTGGCGTGAGGCGTTGTGACGAGCGTCAAACCACAACTTTATATTAGAAGATGAGTCGCAGAAGGCGAGTCGCTTGGCAAGGCTTGTGCTATGGCTTACGCTATCGGCAAAGAGGCGATGTGTCGCCATTACCTGGTCAACATAGGCAACCTCCGAATGGGCTGCCACATAGAGCCACATCGGCAAATCTTCGGTCAGCCACTCGGGGCGATTTTCGGGTTGTTCCGCATCGTAGTATGCCAGCACCGCATCGCGACGCGCAAGCGTAGTGCAGTTCTCAATGCACCAATCGTGCAACAAAGCGTCAAGCGAGGTGTGCCCCTTTCCTGTCGGAAAATAGCCAATCAAACCGCCATTTTCATCTCTGCGCTCGGCACGGGCATAGCACAAACCCACATTTGGATTTTGCTCCATAACCGCCACCTGCATAGCCAAATGCTCGGTGTCCAAAAAGTAGTCATCGCCATCGCAGAAGGCGACATATTTGCCCCTTGCGGCCTCCACACAACGACGATAATTCTCGCGCCAACCTACATTCTCGGTCGACACGATAAGGGTTATCCGTTCGGGATTGTATCGAAAGTAGCGCTTGCATATTTCGAGCGTGCCATCACTACTGCAATCCTCGCCCAGCACTATCTCTACATCGAAGTCGCACTCTTGCCCAAGTATAGTGGCGAGAGCCATCTCCAAGTGTCGTTCGTGGTTGTAGGTGGTAACGATAACCGATACAAGCGGTGTCATAGCGAACTATAATTTTGTAAGTTTTGCCAACTTCGAGAGCAGGGTCTTCTCCTCGCCCGAAGCGAAGCGAACAACGAGTTTATGGTCGGTAGCCAAAGGTACTACCTGCACGATTTCGCCACGACCGAACTTAGGGTGTTCGACACGCTCGCCTACCGAGTAGGCACACGGCTCAGTTGTAACTTGACCGACGGTTGAGGTGGTTGTTACACGGCGCATACCCGACACATCTCGTTGTGGAGTTGAGAGTTGAGAGTTGAGAGTTGAGAACTTTTCTGTTCTATTTTCAGTCTTTGGTTTTTGCTGGTAGCGGACATCGAAGCGACGGCGCAAAGCATCTATTGCCGTTTCGTTCTTGTCGCCACCTCCGCCAACAACCTTGACAGTGCCTGCACCCTGCTCACCACGAGGTTTGCGAAGGTTGAAGTCGCACTCCACATATTTTTCATCTATTTCGGCAAGGAATCGGCTCGGCTTCGAGAACTCCATATTACCCCACTTAAATCGCATATCCACGCACGAAAGCGTAGCTAACGACTTCGCACGGGTGAGCGCCACATAGAACAGGCGGCGCTCCTCCTCGATGCCCTCGACGGTTTCGAGTGCGCGTTGCGACGGAAAGAGATTCTCCTCGCAACCAACAACATATACAAACTCGTACTCCAAGCCCTTAGCCGAATGGACAGTCATCAAGGTTACTCGTTCCTGCTCCTCCTCGTCATCTTTCTTATCCATATCGGTAAGGAGCATTAACGACTGCAACCACTCCTCGATAGTGGCACTCTCGAACGACTCGCGCTCACCATTTCGGATCTCGGCCTCAACCTGCTCGTGGAACATCTGCATCGAATTGACCACCTCCTCCAAGTTGCTGACTGCCGACTGCCCCTCGGGGGTATTCTGCTCGCGGTAGAATGGCAACAAACCACTTCGCACGGCAACCTCCATACCGAAATCGTACAACCCCTTATGCTCGCGCTCCAACGACAGTGAGCGAATCAATGCCACAAACTCGGTAACCTTCTTTACGATAGCCCTTTCGACAGCATCGGCAGGCGTACGCTCGACCATAGTATTGACTGCCTCCCACATCGAGATTTGCTGTTCCTGCGCTATCGCTTCGATACGCGCAACAGTCGTATCGCCGATACCTCGAGCTGGAGTGTTGATAATGCGCTTGAAGGCCTCGTCATCGCGAGGATTTATGATAAGGCGGATATAGGATAGCATATCCTTAACCTCCTTATGGTCGTAGAAGGAGCTACCCTTATATATAATATATGGAATACCGCGCTGGCGCAACGAATTTTCCAACGCCTGCGACTGTGCATTTGTGCGATAGAGAATTGCCACATCGCTCCACTCCTTGCCACCCTCGCGCACGCGGTCACGCAGGTCGCAAACTATCAAATCGGCCTCTTCGCGGTCGGTGTAGGCCTTGAAAATACGGATTTTCTCACCACTTGCACCCTCCGAGAAGCACACCTTCTTCAAACGACGAGAGTTGTGATTGATAACCGAGTTGGCTGCATCGACAATGGTCTGCGTCGAGCGGTAGTTCTGCTCCAACTTGAAGACCTTAGCCTGCGGATAGTCGCGCTGGAAGGAGAGGATATTCTCGATTTTAGCACCTCGGAACGAGTAGATGCTCTGTGCGTCGTCGCCCACTACGCAGATGCGCGAGTGGTGCTGTGCCAAGCGACGAACAATGATATACTGCGCGTTGTTAGTATCCTGATACTCATCGACCAACACATATTGGAAACGCTCCTGATATCTCGCCAACACCTCGGGGTGGTCGCGGAAGAGGAAGTTTGTCTGCAATAGCAAATCGTCGAAATCCATCGCTCCATTCAACTTGCAACGACGGCAATACTCGGCATAGAGATTTCCAAATTCGGGTATTTGCGACTTTCTATCCTCGGTGGCAAGCATCGAGTTTTGGAGATAGGCTCCTGGGGTTATAAGGTTATTCTTCGCCATCGAAATACGCGATACGATAACGCCTGGCTTATACTTATCGTCGTTCAGACCGCGCTCCTTGATGATGGTTTTGAGCAAATTCTTCGAGTCGTTAGGCTCGTAGATTGTATACTCCTTGGGGTAGCCAAGTACTTCAGCATTTGAGTGTAGAATTCGTGCAAATACTGAATGAAAAGTACCCATACATATAGCATTAGCTGATGTCGATGACAATTTATGTGGAACCATTTGTTGAATTCGGTCACGCATCTCTCGTGCCGCTTTATTCGTAAAAGTCATCGCAATAATACTGCTAGGAGGTACTCCCTGGTCAATCATATAGGCGATACGGGTGGTTAGCACTCGCGTCTTGCCCGAACCTGCGCCTGCAATAATCAGCGATGGCTCGTTATATGCCTCCACAGCAGCACGCTGTGCGGGGTTCAAACCCCTCAAAATCTCTTCATTCGTCATAGTGATTGCAAAGATAATAAAAAAGTCGAGAAACGAGAGAAACGGAAAACTTTTAATAGATAATTAAGTAAAAATGATTACATTTGCACAATCAAAGAGGTATTATGGAATCTTTACGCGAATTATACAAAGTAGGTTGTGGCCCTTCGAGTAGCCACACTATGGGGCCAAAGAAAGCGGCTGAGCAGTTTGCCAAGCGTACTGCAGGGGCAGAGGCTTATAGAGTAACGCTATATGGCTCATTGGCCGCTACGGGAAAGGGACACCTTACCCATAGTGCAATATTATCGGTACTCGAACCATTAGCTCCAACCGAGATAGTATGGAAGGTGGACATTGTTCTGGATTTTCACCCCAACGGAATGTTGTTTGAGGCATTTAAAGGTGGTGCGATTTTCGACAGCTGGACAATCTTCAGCATCGGCGGAGGCTCATTGGCAAACGAGGAGAGCATAGCCGCAGCACCGAAGAGCGTATATCCACTCACAACCATTCAAGAGATTAAAGAGTGGTGCTACAACGAGGGTAAGACCTATTGGGAGTATGTCGAGGAGTGCGAAGGTAAGGAGATTTGGGACTTCCTCGACCATATCTGGACAGTTATGTGTCAAACCGTAGAGCGCGGTCTGAATAACGACGGCGTGTTGCCCGGAGGTTTGAAGGTGGCTCGCAAGGCGAGTACCTACTATGTCAAGAGCAAGGGTTATGCTGGCTCGTTGAGTTCGCGTGCAAGAATATACGCCTACGCCTTGGCGGCAGCCGAGGAGAATGCGTCGGGAGGCACGGTCGTTACAGCTCCTACTTGCGGTTCGTGTGGCGTATTGCCAGGTGTACTCTATCATATGACCACATCGCGTGATTTCCTACGCATCAGAGTATTGCGCGCACTTGCTACGGCAGGCCTTTTTGGAAATATTGTTAAGACCAACTCCTCTATATCGGGTGCCGAAGTGGGTTGCCAGGGTGAAATTGGCGTTGCTTGCGCTATGGCCGCTGCCGCAGCATGCCAGCTCTTTGGCGGAACACCAGCACAGATTGAATATGCAGCCGAGATGGGATTGGAACATCACTTAGGCCTCACTTGCGACCCTGTGTGCGGTTTGGTACAGGTGCCTTGCATCGAGCGAAATGCTGTGGCAGCGGCTCGCGCCTTCGATGCAAATACCTACGCGATACTTTCGGACGGCTCGCATATTGTATCGTTCGACAAGGTTGTGGAGGTGATGCACGAAACAGGACACAACCTACCGAGCCTCTATCGCGAGACCTCGGAGGGAGGTTTAGCAAAACGAATAACCTCCAAATAGAGAGATATTAAACAATAGTAACAACTTTAATATTATTAAATTATGAAAGTAGAGAATACAAAGTTCGTTGCGGTAAACTATACGCTTACCGTTGATGGTCAGGTTGCTGACAAGAATCCAGAGGGTCAGCCACTCGAGTTCGTTTGTGGTGCAGGTATGTTGCTCCCTAAGTTCGAGGGCGCGCTTATCGGCAAGGAGCCAGGCGATAAGGTTTCGTTCACCTTGGAGCCAAAAGACGGCTACGGCGAGATTATCGCTGAGGCTATCGTTGAGTTGCCAAAGACAATCTTTATGATTGACGGCAAGGTTGTCGAGGAGATGCTCTTCGTTGGCAATGTAGTGCCTATGAGCGATGCTGAGGGCCACCGTATGAACGGTATCATCAAGGAGGTTAAGGACGAAACTATTATGATGGACTTCAACCACCCAATGGCAGGTAAGACCTTGAACTTCGATGTAGAGGTTGTTGAGGTACGCGATGTAACTCCTGAGGATTTGGCTCCGAAGGGCGGTTGCTCTTGCGGTTGCGACCACGACCACTGCGGTGATGGCTGCGAGGGTTGCGGTGA
>JAEIGA010019055.1_pt1 | contig 10464 bp, 7 predicted proteins | sample 9270691 | NCBI WGS metagenome assembly JAEIGA01 (sample SAMN17057246, study PRJNA624740) | gut metagenome | biome: biome; isolation source: fecal sample | host: Bos grunniens | place: China: Xizang | collected 2019
GTTTTGTATTTATATACCCTATCTTTGTATCATATGGGGTATTAGTTGGTAGAACACCATGGTATTACTTTATAACAGTATTTTATCCTGTGCTTACTTTCTTCTTTGAAGTTGGTATCTCTTTAATCTTTGTTTATCCTTATAAACTTGTTAAAGACTTCCTTAAAAAGCACATTATTGTAGAACTTATATCAAGTATTATCTTAATGATTGTTTTACTATATGCTTATTCATTTGTACTTAATATTTTCATGGAACTAGTTGCAAACAATAGCATGAGTTCATTATTCACGACAGACAACATTAACTGGCTAATTAGTCTTAGAAAATATTTAGTACCAATTAATTTTATTATTGACTTATTCATAGAGTATGAATTTAAAAATATTGTTATAATGCTTGCAATATCTATTGGAGCATTCATAATCGGTGTTTCTGTTTGTATTTTTGGATATAAATATTTTAGAAATGTTACACACAGCACTTCTAAAAACAAAAAAGAAAAGAAAACAAAAATTGTAAGTATTCCAAAAGCTTTAATCAAAAAAGAATTAACTTTGATCTTTAAAGATCCGAATTATATCTTTGCTTTTTCTGGAATCTTATTTTCAATGCCATTCTTTATGTATCTAGTTATTTCTGCTATTAGCAAGATCTTTACAAATGGTGTATTCTTAACTTATACATCAACAATTCCTGGTTTCTTACCATTTACAAACATCCTTCTTATTATGATGTTTACAGTTATTGTTAATAGTGGTGCTAATAGATACATTTCAATGGAAGCTAAAACAATAAGAATTATTAAATCAATTCCGGTAAGCCATAGATTACAACTTTTAATAAAAGTTTTAATTCCGTTTATCCTTTCTGCAATATCTTTATTAATTTCTTTATTCGTTTTAGTAACAACAGGAATTATTAATTTCTTAACGTTTGTTATTGCTTTAATATTCTCATTTATTTTACTTGCGATATTCTGTATGGTTTCTTTAATAGAAGAATTAAATATTAGAAACAATAAAGCAAAACAAACATTCTTATCTACAATGGTTAGTTATGTTATACCGATTTCATTCTTTGTTATCTCAATGTTAATATCAATATTATTTAAAGTATTAAATATGGTCTTTAAGGATAATAATATTGCTTTTACAATACCAGATGCGCTTAACTATATTCTTCCATATGCGCTTGGATTAATTGGTTTACTTTTAGTAGCTGGTATAATAGTTTTATATTTAATAAAGAATTTAGATCGTAAGTTTATGGAATTGGATGTGATTAATTAATGAATAAAAAGAACTTAATTATATTACTTATGATTCCCTTTATCATTGCACTACTAAGCATTGTAACTGCTAGAATCACTTTAACAACAATTGATAAAGATATTATTAGAATTGATTTTGATTATAGTAATAATGAAATTTTCAAACTTGATCCTGATCACTACTATGAGCTTAAAGCAGAAGCAGTAGCTGAAAATGGTGTAACTGTTGCCCTTGGTAATTTACTTACTTGGCGTGTTGAAAATAAAGACTCAAGTATTTTAGAACCACTTGCAAAAATAGAAGAAGTAAACGGACGTTTCTTCCTTATTACAAAGGCTGTTGGCGAAGTAATTGTTACTTGTAGTAATCAAAGTGGTAATGTTTCAAACTACTTTACAGCTTATATTTATGACAATGGTGTAGTAGTTGCAAACCCTGTTATTAATGATTCTGGTACAAATATTGATACAAAAATCTATTACGGAATGTATGATTTAAAAAACTCACAAAAAGTACAAGCTTCATTTAAACTTGATATTGTAGTTGCTCCAGAATCACTAAAAGATAGTGTTGAATATATTAATGTTTCAAGTAACCTTGAAATTGATACAAAAAACAATATTGTAAAAATTCTTGATAGTGGTAAAGCACATTTTACAGTAACATCTTCAAAAGATCCTACAGTTTTAGGTTCAACATATGAATTTGAAGTAGTTGAAAATGGTGTAAATGTTTATACTTATGAAGATTTATTAAATTGTACAAACCGTTCAGCTGAAGGTGAAATTGTTGTTTTAAGAAAATCATTTGAATCTGTTGATAATGCATTAATAAATGGTAACGAACTTAGAACAAACAATGTTGAAGTATTTGGAAATTACTCATATCGTGGTGGTAAGTATTCATTTAGCTTTGATTTAAATAAAGGCGAAATGTATGATTTTGTTACAACATTTAATAAAAACTACATTAACGAATGGAATGCATTTGCATCATCAAACAGCCAAAACTATTCAACTATTACAGATCGAGTAAATGTAGGTTTACGTGTTCAAAAAGACTTCTATGGTAATGGATTTACAATTAACATGCATAACCTAACATATCCATATGCAACTCAAAATGTGACGGTTGATGGAGTTTCCGCAACCATCCCGCTTCTAACAGCTGAAAACAAATTTAGAGGACCTCTACCATTTTATACACTAGGAGATCCAAATAAACTACCACTTATTACTGCTTTTGGACAAGATAATATTGGTATGTATGTTGATGGCGATAATATTACTATTAATGACTTAGAACTTAAAAACTGTGACTTTGGTAATTCTTTAAGTAACTTACAATACACAGGAACAGTACTTGAAATTAATGGTGATAATGTTGTTGTTAAAAACTCTAGATTATTAAATGGTAAAAATATTCTAAGAAGTTTTTCTAATGATAATGTTTTAATATATAATTCAATGCTATCATATGCAATGAACTTCTTAATTCAAACTGGTTCTAATAACTTTATTCCTGTAGATGGAAACATCGAAGCATCATTTGTTGATGCAACAGGAGCAACTAAAAAGACAAAAGTTAATGTATTCTTAGCTTCTAAAACAATAGATCCTACATATACAGCTATAAGTGATGGGGATGTTATCTTAGAACAATTTTTAACAAAAGGATTCGAAGATAAAGATTTAATGAGAAAAGCAATACTTGCAATACATAATGCAATTAATGCAAAAGATAAAGTTCAAAATAACTTTGATGGTTCAATGATAATTGAAGATACACTTTTCTATAAGAGCGGTATTGCATCAATTTCAATGGATTCATTATTTAATGGACCTTTCTTATATTCTGCAATTCCATCATATGTAACTGATATGCTTAGTATGTTCCAAGACCAAAATACTGGAGTTAAGCTTATTCCAATTGTACCTTCACAAGTATCTGGTACTTCATATCCTGTAAAAGTTGAACTTGTTGGTTCAACAAAATTCTATGACCAAAAGTCAATTATGGATATTGATATTACTGGTTTAATTGATGAAAACATGTCAGAAATAGCAGCTGGAACAGGTATGTTACAAGAAGAAAGATTAATTAATATTGATGATATTTTCCCAATTAAATCAATGATTGTTAGTCAAGGTGGAAAATACATTAAGAGTGTAAACGTAAACGAAGAAAATAAACACTACATCTGTTTACCTGTTGTAAAATATGGCGGTGGTGCGAATTTATCTGTTTACGATGCATCTAAACTAGATTATGATTATATTGAAAGTGATTTATCACTTAATTTCTTAGAATCATACTTAAATTTACCAGTTGGTTCTGGCCTTGGTATCTTTAAAAATATGATGCTAAAAACTGTCACTACTGTAACAGGATATGAACCATTCGTCTTCGCATGTAGCGAAAAAGGATACTTATATGGGGAAGCTCCTAAGATTAGTGAACTAAAAGAAAACATAAAGGAGGACAGTAAATGAAAAAGACGTTAACAATGATTCTAATGTTCTTTATGTTAATTGGTCTTGCAAGCTGTGGATCATTCTTTGGAGAAGATGAATCAGTACTTATTGAGTCAATTAAATACGAACACTTAGAAGAAAAAGGCGTAACTAGAGTTACTGTAACTTATTTAAGCCCTGAAGATAAAACACCAGATATCTTCGAAATTCCAGATGGTGTAGCTGGTACTCCCGGTGAACCTGGTGAAATTGGTGAAAAAGGTAATGGTATTGCATCAATTGATTATGAATATAGTGCTGATGGGTTTGCTACAAAACTAATCATTAAATATACTGATGAAAATACAGAACCAACAATCTTCAATATTCCAAACGGAAGAAGTGTATCAGGTGTAAGAAGTGAAACTGACCGTGCTACTGGTAATACACTTGTTTATGTACAATACAGTGATGGTACTGAATCAGAAGAACCTATTATTGTTAGAAAAGGTGTTGATGGTAATAGTATCATTGGGTTTAATCAAGTTGTAAATGAAGATTTAAGTGTCGAACTTACATTCCAATGTTCTCAATCAGATGATGTCAAAATTACAATTCCTGCTCCTCAAAAAGGTGAACAAGGTGTTGGTGTTGAATCAATGATTGCTAAAGAAACTGCAACTGAATACCAAATTACTGTAAAATACACAGACGGTAAAGAAGAAACATTAAGATTTACTCGTCCAGCTGATCCAAACTCTTGGTCAACAGGAAGTGCTAAACCACTTGACAGTACTGGTAGAAATGGTGATTTCTTCTTCGATACTTATCACAAAAAGATTTATTACAAAGAAAATGGTTCATGGAGTGAAATCGTAGACTTTAGTGTATCTGATAAAATCTATACAATTACATTCTACTTAAATGACACTGGCAGTGAACCTGCATCTATGCCTCCATATACTTTCTCTACATATAAAGTAAAACATGGAGAATATTTCACAACAGAACATGGAGCTGTTCCAATTCCTACAAGAACTGGTTATACATTTAAAGGATGGTATTTAACAACTAACGTTACTCCGGTTAATGCGCCATTCACAGACTTTACACCAGTCTTTAGTGATTTAAAGCTTTATGCTTGTTGGGAAAAAAATGAATAGTTAATGAGCTTGAGAGAAATCTCAAGCTCATTTATTTACATATAAGGTGAAAAAATCTTGTATAATAAATATAAATGTGATAAAATATTATTAAAAAGATAATATATGTTTTGTTTTCATATTTGATATTTAATTATATATTTCGAAAAATAAATACTATCCAAGATTATATTATTTTTTAAATTCCTATGTTTTCAATAAAAAATACGCATTAATTTAATTACTTGATAATTATACTTCATATAATTATATAAGGAGGAACTAAGTGAATGATTATGACAAAAAAAATAAAATTCTTTTTAATATTAGTTGTGATACTATTTAGCCTTATTGGAACAACTGGATGTGAAACGGATAATCTAGGAAATCCTGATCATAAAACCGGCCCTGATTCAAACCCAGTTAAACAATTTTGTTATACAGAGTATGTATCATATGAAAAATTTATTAAAGATTTAAATTTAAATAATTATTCTATTGTCTCTTTTGATTTTGATAATATATCAGATGTTGGAGAAAAAGAATATTATTACGAAACATTTATAGATTATTTTGAAGCAAAAGGTAGTAGTTTATACCATTATTTCCAATATACATTTTATTCAAATAATGATCCGATTAATCAAAATGTCGATAAAGTACATTATAAAATAAAGTGTTATGATATTTCATTAATAAAAGATTATGATGGTTCTAATTTTTCATTTAAATTAATAAGTGAAGAAAATAGAAATTTAATATATTATTTATTATTAAATGATGAATGTGTAATGAAAATTGACATAGATTTTAGTGAAAATTACACTTATTCAAATATCGACGATATAATTAAGTTATTAGAAAATAATATTATGGTTATAAATTGTGAATAATAATTATTATGGTTTCATAGTAATGCTGATAAATAAAATTTTTAGTTATTGTTAAGAGTCATAAATTGCAATTATAATTTTTATATACGAAAACATAAGCTCAAGAGATTTCTTGTGTGAGGAGGTTATATTTATATGACTAAAAATAAAAAAATCAAATTCTTTTTAATATTAGGTGTTATACTATTTAGCCTTATTGGAACAACTGGATGTACTATTCAAAATGATAATAATGATCTTGATTTAACCAAAGATATACCTGATTACGAAAATATAATCAAACACTTTGATTTAACAGATGAAAAAATCATATGGGAAGGCGATATAAATCAATCTTTTTATTCGGATAATGCTGTTATTGTTACTTTGAAGAAAACAAATACGTACCCAGAATTAGATTTATCAGCTTTTGGTTTAGATAATGCAATAAGTATGGAATATTTAGATGGCGTAACGAGACCAGAAAATATTGCTAATCCACATAAATGGAGACAAAAAATAATAATATATTTACAACCTGAAGGAAAAGAAAAATTACTTGAAACAATAAGAAGATTAGAACAATTAGAATATGTTAAATATGTTAATCCCAATATGATTTTTGAGGGATGCTAAAATTACAAATTGGCTTGAGAGAAATCTCAAGCTTTTTGTCTGAAAAAATAAAACATTTTCATAAATCATTTTTTATTATATATAATAAGGAAAGTGGTATAATATTTAAGGTTTAAGATTAAATCTTTAGGAGAAAATGTATGAAAATAAAGAATATTGCAATTATAGCACACGTTGACCACGGAAAAACTACACTTGTCGACAAACTTCTTGCAAGTACAAATACATTCCGTTTAAATGAATCGGTTGCAACTTGTGTAATGGACTCAAACGATTTAGAAAGAGAAAGAGGAATTACAATTTTATCTAAAACAACGGCAGTTCATTATAAAGACTATAAAATAAATATTTTAGATACTCCAGGTCATGCTGATTTTTCAGGTGAAGTAGAAAGAATCATGGGGATGGTTGATGGAGTATTACTTGTAGTTGATGCTTATGAAGGAACAATGCCTCAAACAAGATTTGTTTTGAAGAAAGCTTTAGAAAACAATTTAAAAGCAATTGTAGTTATTAATAAAGTAGATAAACCTTCTGCAAGAATTAATGAAGTAATTGATGAAGTTATCGATTTATTTATTGAACTAGGCGCAAGCGATGAACAAATTGACTTTAAAGTTGCTTTTGCATCGGCGGTAAACAATACATGTAGTTTAGATGAAGAACTTTCAAGTCAAACTGAAGGAATGAGTCCTTTACTTGATTTAATTATTAGTGAAATTCCAGATAGTGATTTTGATAAAGAAGGAACTCTTTTATTTCAACCAGCTTTACTTGACTATAATGACTATGTAGGTAGAATTGGTATTGGTAGAATTAAAAGAGGAAAAATTGAACTAAACAGTATGGTTTCATGTGTAAGAATTGATGGAAGTATTGTTAAATTCAGAATTCAAAAACTATTCAGTTTCTTAGGACTTAAAAAGATAGAAGTAGATGTTGCGTATGCAGGTGATGTTGTTGCAATCGCCGGGCTTCCTGATATTTATGTTGGTGAAACTATTTGTGAAGTAGGGTCTGAAGAAAGACTTCCACTTATTAAAATTAGTGAACCAACTGTTCAAATGACATTTGGAACTAACACAAGCCCAATGAGTGGTAAAGATGGTAAGTTTGTAACAGCTAGAAAACTAGAAGATCGTCTTTTACGTGAAACCCAAACAGACGTAAGCTTAAAAGTCGAACGTCTTGGCCAAAGTGAAGAATGGAATGTAAGCGGAAGAGGAGAACTTCATTTATCAATTTTAATTGAAAACTTACGTAGAGAAGGATTTGAATTCCAAGTATCACGTCCTCGAGTTATATTAAAAGAAATTGACTCAATTATGCATGAACCTTATGAGTTTTTACAAGTTGATGTAACTGATGAATACTTAGGCCCTGCAATTGAATTAATTGGTATGAGACATGGTGAACTTGTTAATATGGAAAGTGGAGAAGGACAAACAAGAATTACTTATCATATTCCTTCACGTGGACTTATTGGCTTTTCAACTGAGTTTTTAACAGCTACACATGGATATGGTATAAGCAATCATACATTCCTTGAATATAGACCTGTTTTACAAAACCATGATTTTAACAGAAAACTTGGTGTACTAGTATCAATGAATGCAGGTGTTGCAACTACATACGCATGTGGTGGTATGGAAGATAGAGGAGAACTATTAATAGAACCTGGTTGTGAAGTCTATGAAGGCATGATTGTTGGTATTTGTAATAGAGAAGAAGATTTAGCCGTAAATATTACTCGTGAAAAACAAATGACAAACCAAAGAAGTGCAACTAAAGATTCAACTGTTGTTTTAAAAAGACCAAGAGTATTTAGTTTAGAAAATTATTTAGAGTTTATTGATGATGATGAACTTGTTGAAATTACACCCCACTATACTAGACTTAGAAAAGCGATTCTTGATACAGTAGATAGAAAGAAATTTGATTCAATTAAACTAAAAGCCAAAAAAGAAGCAAAAGGAAACTAATAATAGTTTCCTTTTTTGTATATATTGAATATATTTGTTAATAATACTTTTGTGAGGTGATTGTTTTGAATAGTACAAATATTAAAGAAATAAAAAAAGTAGTATCATCAATGCACATGGGAAATCTTTTATATAAAAGCTATATAAAAAAAGCTGATGATGAGGCTTTAAGAGGCGAACTTGCAAAAGTACTTGATAGATTTGAAAAACATGTTGATGAGTTTAAAAAACTAGCTAATAAATTTAATGTCAAGAATATTGAAAGGTTAAATTTTAGACAAGAAGCAGTGCTTAATTTTCAACTTTTAAAACAGTATAAAACTGACTTTGATATTTTAGCGGATGCTTTAAGAGGACTTAATATGGGAACAATTGGAATGCTTGATTTTATTTATAAAAATAATGAAATAGATCAAAGTGTTAAAAAGTATGCAGAAGGCGTATTAAAAGATTATGATATTTTAAAAGAAAGGTTACATAAGTTTGGTGTTGAAACTTATTGTTAAATGTGTATGAATAATATAAAAGAGACAAATTGGGTAGAAAAGGCTCATTTAAAGCCAGTAATGATTGATAAAGAATATGGTAAAAAAGAAAGTATAATTTCTCTTGTATTAATGGGAGCTGTTGTTAGTTTTATTTTCTTTATTGTAAGTGCTTATTTAGTAATCTATTATGGAGATAGTTTTGTAAATAGTATTCGCTCGTTTATTACTCGAGGTAACTTTTTTGATATTTTATTAACAGTGTTTGCGATTGTTACAATAGCTGTATACGGAGTAATGGTATACTTTTCTATAAAAGGAATATCCAAATCAACGGTAGGAATTAATCATCAAGTAAATACAAAAGACTCTCTTACATATAATATTATTTCTTTAAGCGTCGCAAGTGTTTTTGTTGTTCTATTTATTGTTTTAGTTGTACTTAATTATATTTTAAAAACATATATTTAAACAAGTTAAATTTTAACTTGTTTTTTTGTTAATTTAAGCATATTTTAGTTATATTTTTTATTATGATATAACTTGAAAAAAAATGGATAAAATGATATAATATATAATAAGTAAAATTAAAGTTTTAAAGAAAGGAGAACACTATGCTTAAGTTATTACTTGCTAAAGTCAAAGAATCAGTAATGTCTGTATTACCTGTATTTTTAATTGTTATTGTCTTAATGATCGCTGGCTTAATTACTGGTACATTTAGATTTGATAAAACTGAAAACATATGGACATTTATACTGTTTTTAGTAGGATCAATTATGCTTGTTGTAGGATTATCACTATTTTCTCTTGGTGCTGATCTATCACTTTTAAAAGTTGGTGAACAAGTTGGTAATTTTCTAGCAAGTAAAAGAAAAGTATGGTTGCTTGTTGTTGTTGGCTTTTTAATTGGTGTAATAATTACTATAGCTGAACCTGACCTTTTACACCTTGCAAACAGTTTTCCTTCTTTAGAACCTGTTGTATTAATTCTAGCAGTAGGACTTGGGGTTGGTGTATTTTTAGCAGTAGCTCTATTGAGAATTGTTTTACAAGTGAGCTTAGTAAAACTATTAATAGTTTTATACAGTCTTACTTTCTTACTTGCATTTATTGTAAATATCAAAAATCCTGAGTTTTTACCTGTTGCATTTGATTCTGGTGGTGTAACTACTGGGCCAATGACAGTACCATTTATTTTGGCACTTGGGGTTGGTGTATCACATGCTCGTGGTGGTAAAAAATCAGAAGATGATAGTTTCGGTTTAGTTGCACTATGCTCTGTTGGACCAATTATCGCAGTATTATTTTTAGGATTATTTGCAAACGCTAATGTAACTGAAGAAAGCAATCATGTAATTAATACTTTTTGGCTAGCATTAAATGAACTTGCAAGTGTCTTTGTTACAAAACTTGGCGAAATTGGAATGTCGCTAATTGGTATTTGCACATTTATTATTATTTTTGAATTTGCGATATTAAGAAAAAAATTCAAAAGTTTTTTAAAGCTTTTTGTTGGTTTATTATATGTTGCATTTGGTGTTGCAATATTCTTAACAGGAGCTGAGATTGGCTTTGATAAAGTTGGATATATTATTGGTAATGTATTTGGAACTTCAA